>FJVU01000010.1_pt1 | contig 21890 bp, 11 predicted proteins | sample 1011831 | NCBI WGS metagenome assembly FJVU01 (sample SAMEA3912450, study PRJEB9761) | metagenome | biome: forest; material: soil | place: USA | collected 2011-06-22 | depth 0.1 m
CGTGGCCGTGGCGGTGGCGGTGCCAGTGTTGAAAAATGCCGGCCTGGCGAAGCGTCCGGATTTTGCGGCCTATAATGGCGGCGTGCTGCCGAAGACGGCGCCGATTTTGGCGGGCGATTGGTCGGTGCGGCCGGCCTTCCCGAATCTGACTTTCCAAAATCCCATGGGCCTGTGCCCGGTGCCCGGCACCAACGACCTTCTCGTATGGGAACGCGAGGGACGCGTGTGGCGCATCCCCAACGACCCGAATACCACGAAGAAGACGCTAGTCCTGGATCTCTCGGCCTCCTGCCAGGGCTGGCACGATAGCGGCCTGCTCGCGGTGACCCCGCATCCGCGCTTCGCCGAGAATGGCTGGCTCTTTGTCTACTACACCTGCGTGCCCGATGGCGCGGTGAAGGGAAACTCGGAGCACCAGCCCCCCACCGATATTCCCAATAGCGACCGGCTCGTGCGCTACACCTGCGGCGCCGACGGGGTGGCCGCTCCCGCGAGCGCGGCGGTTCTCTTCGATCAAATTGCCGAAACAGTCTGGCATGAAGGCGGCGGCATGTTCTTCGGACCGAAAGACGGTTTTCTGTATCTTTCGCTCGGCGACGATGCACGCGGAAAGAACGACCAGAAAATCAATGGCGGGCTCTTCAGCGGAGTGGTGCGGCTCGATGTGGATCAACGCGGCGGCACGGTGAGCCACGAGCCAGTGCGGAAGCCGCTCCCGGCGGGCAGCGTGACGGGGAATTATTTCATCCCCAATGACAACCCCTTCGTAGGGCGTGCAGACGCCCTGGAGGAATTCTTCGCCGTGGGCCTGCGCAACCCCCACCGCATGACGTGCGATGCCGCGAGCGGCCGCATCTTTATCGGCGACGTGGGCGAGGGCGCGCAGGAAGAACTGGATGTAATCGAACCCGCCGACCCGCGCGGGCTGAATTTCCAATGGAACCTGGCCGAGGGCATGCCGGACAAGCCGGTGAAAACAAGCATCGGGGTGAGCAAGAACCCGCTGCTGGCCTACCGCCACCTCGAAGGCCGCGCGATCATCGCCGGCTACGTGTATCGCGGACAGGAGTTCGCCCGCGATCTCGGCGGCAAATTCATCTTCGGCGACAACGTGGTCGGCTCGGTCTGGTATCTGGATGAGACCACCACCCCACCAACGAAGCACCTCCTCTGCACCGTGCCCGATGGCCCCGGCCCAAACTCCGGGGCGAACTACTGCGGGCTCTCGTCCTTCGGGATCGATGCGCGCGGCGAGTTGTACCTCTGCCAGATGTCGAGCACCGAGGGGCGCATCCTGAAGCTCTCGCGCGAAGGCCCACCGCCGGTCGCGCTGCCCAAGAAGCTCTCGGAGACCAAGCTTTTTGCCAACCTGGCCAAGCTCACCCCCTCCCCCGCCCTGCTGCCCTACGAGGTGAACAGCCCGCTGTGGTCCGACGGCGCGGTGAAGACGCGCTGGTTTGCGGTGCCGACCGGCAAGAAGATCGGGTTCAGTCCCACGGGCGAGTGGTCGTTTCCGGAAGGCAGCGTCTTCGTGAAACAGTTCGACCTTCCGAGGGTTGGCTCTGACGGCAAGACCAAGACGAATACGCGGCTGGAGACCCGGGTGCTCGTGCGGGATGTCGCCGGGTTTGTGTACGGTGCGAGCTATCGCTGGCGGCCGGATGGCAGCGACGCCGACCTGGTGGAGGTGGGGCAGAGCGCGAACATCGTCGTCGCGGCCGGGCTGAAGGGGAAGCCGGACACCACGCAGACCTGGTTCTTTCCCGGGCGGCAGGACTGCCTGACGTGCCACACCCGCGTGAGCAGTGGCGTGCTCGGTGTGAATACCCGCCAACTGAACCGCAATTTTCACTACGCAGAGACCGGCGTGGCGGACAACCAACTCCACGCGCTGGCGCACGTGGGAATCTTCGACCGGCCCGTGGGGGACGTCGCGAAGCTCCGCCACCTCGCGCCCTCCGATGATCTTAACGAAACGATCGAAGCCCGCGCGCGCGGCTACCTGGAGGCGAATTGCTCGCATTGCCACCGGCCCAGTGGCGTGCACGCGTTTTGGGATGCGCGCTCGGATACCCCGCTGGAACAGGCGGGCATCATCAATGGCATCGTGAACAACAACCTGGGCCAGGGAGATGCCCGGGTGGTGGTGCCGCGCGATTGGACCCGCTCGATTCTCTTCAAGCGTATCAGCGTGGCGGGGCAGCCCCACTCCATGCCGCCGCTGGCCAAGCAACGCGTGGACAAAACGGGCATCGGTCTCGTGGCCGAATGGATCGCGAGCATGGATGTGGAAGAGGACGGTCCCGTGCCCTCGGACTGGAAGGTGGAGGCGATCGGCCCACAGGGCAAACCGCCCGAGGTGACGTGGCGCAAGGGGGCCTTCTATATCAGCGCGCAATGCCACGACATTTGGGAAGACGCGGACGATTTCGTCTTCACGCATCGCGAACCAATGCGCGCCGGGCAGATTACCGCCCATGTGCTGAGCCTCACGCCCACCGACGCGTGGACGAAAGCTGGCGTGATGATACGGGAAAGCGCGGACCCGCAAGCGCGGCACGCCCTTATGGCCGTGACGCCTGGCCAGGGCAGCGCCTTCCAGCGCCGGGAAGAACCTGGCCAAGGGACCATCCACGTGCCCGGCCCCGCGGTGACCGCGCCCTACTGGCTCCGTCTGCGTTGGAAAGACGGCGACGTGACCGCGAGTATCAGCATCGACGGAAAGACGTGGAAGGAAACCGGCCACGCGACGCTTCCGTTTGCCGGCCCGGTGCTGCCCGGCCTTTTCCTCTCCGGCCACAACAACGCGGCCGAAGCCGATGCGGCGTTTGACTTGGTGAAGGTGGAAGAGCTGGGCACGCCCTGAGCAGCGGCCAAAAGTATGCCGCCCCCCGTGCGAATCGCGACCGTGCCAGGGCGCCGAGCGAGCTCAGTTTTTGGTCTTGGCGGTGAACGCCAGCCCGCAGCGCTCCTTGAGTTCGTTCTCGACCCACTTTGGAGAAATCGCGAATTCGCCGAGGCAATCTTCGATGAACTCCTTCCGGGAGATGGGAGAGTCATTCGAAAAGAATTGAGTCCCGTCCGTCGCCAGACGCACGCCGGGATGAAGGATGACGCAAAACTTCTCCCGGACCACGCCGGGCAAGGGGCGATCGAGGTAAAACACCTTCTCCCGATCGATACTGTAGCCGCCCCCCAAATAGACCCACGAGGGGGCATGGGCGCCTTTGAGGCGATAGTTCAGGCTCCACACCTGTTGGTAATCGGCGCCAAATCCATTTCGGAACGACCGGAAAGTATCCCGGTCCGCCCCGCGCAAGACGCAGGCTTTCCCGAACATTTGGTCGTGAAAATAGACGGCATTTTTGTCCCGGGCATAGGACTGATAGGTGGGCTTGGCGACAATGTCATCCCCGGGAACGAAGCCTGGATCCAACACCTCAAAGGTGGCGGGATCGGCCCCGGCAATCGGCTTGCTCCAGTCGTAGACGGCCCGGGCATCTTTTACAAAAACCGGGTTCAGAAACTCGAAGCTTTTCCGATCGATGGACTTGCGATGCGAGCATTGGACAAACACCTTTTGATCATCCACCGCCCAGTTCCCGCCGAGCGCGCGAAAAGTGGCGGCGTCGACCCCGGGCACGGGGCGGCCATGCCACTTCGGCACTCCATCTTGAATCGTAAAACTTTCTTCAAAAGGATACATTCGTGGTACCGCCAGAGTTTAAATCGGATCCCACGGGGGTTGCACGCGCGCTCGCGCCGACCGAAAAATCGGGCCAACCGTGCCGCCTACTTCTTCTTGAAGAGCTTCTTCAAGTTCGCAAGCCCGGCCACGGCGATTTCGTTGCGGGTGGGCTCGATGCGGCGCCAGATAGCGGCGGCGCGGGCGATCACCTTCACATCGGTGGTGAAGCTCTCGATGACCACGTCGCCATCATAGCCAATCTTTTTGAGCGCGGCGACAATCGGCTTCCAGTCAATGTGGTCGTTGCCGGGGGTGCCGCGGTCGCTGCCGCAGGCGTGGAAGTGGCCCAGGTGCTTCCCGGCCTTGAGGATGGCCTCGGCCTGGTTCTTTTCCTCGATGTTCATGTGGAACGTATCGAGGTGGAGCTTCACGGCCTTGCTGCCCACGGCCTTGAGGAGTTTCAGGCCCTTGTCGCAGGTGTTGAGGAAATCGGTCTCGAAACGGTTCAGTGGCTCCACGCAGAGCAGCACGCCCTTGCTCTCCGCGTGCTTCGCGAGGGCCTTGAGGTTTTTCACCACGAGGTCGAACTCCACCTTTTGCTGTGCGGGCTCCACGGCGTCGGCCTTGCCCACCACCGAGTAGAGGGGCCCAATGATGCGCGGGCAGCCGATGACGGCGGCCTGGTCGATGAGCGTGCGGATGTAATCGGAACCCGTCTTTTGCTCTTCCTCCGTGCCACGAAGATCGCGGCCCGGGCCCATGCAGGCGCAGATGCTGCCGACGGCGAGGCCGGCCTTTTCCGCGGCGGCTTTCACCTTCGCGGGATCGATGTGCGAAGGGTCTTCCACGGGAATCTCCACGGTATCGAAGCCCCACTTCTTGAACTGGGCAAACAGCTTGGTGCTGGCGGTGACGAACGGAGAAACGAACAGGAAGGAATTAATGCCGAAACGCATGGTAGTTGGATGTGGGTTGGAAAAGGCTCGCCTTGTGCGTGGGACAGCGCAGCGAGTCAAGCTCAGGGCGCGTCCTTCGACACCAGCAGCACGAGAAATGGACTGCCGGCGCGGGACAAACTTACGGTGCGACGATCTGGAGCTTGAAGAACATGGCGGGGGGCTGCTGACCGTCGATGGCCACGGAAACCTGCCAGGTGCTGGTATCCGGCGTGGTGGAAATCAGCGCCGCGGAGGCCGGCGTCCAGCCCACCATATCGGTCGATTGCAGGATGGTGTAGGTGGCGCCGGGGCGATCCACGGGGCGGGTAAACGTGAAGAAGTAAGCCGCCCCCATGCCGGTGGTGCGGACAAGGGTCGGGGCCAGCGCGAACTGGTTCTCGTAGAGGGTCGGGCTCGTGCCTCGCGAATATTCGAGAGCGTTGCTGGCGCCATCGTGATCCGGATCATCCTCCGGTGCACTGCCGACCCCGCCGCCCGGAAAGTAGCGCAGCTGCCACTGGGCATACGTGAGACCATAGGTACCCGGAGAGGGCGCGTCGGCCTTCCAATTGCCGGCGATTCCACCCGAGAGGGCGTCGCCACGGCGATTCAGCGAAAGCCCGGTCGTGGTCACCGGCCAAGCGCCGCCGCTGGCATAGTCCACGCGATCCTCTTGCGTATTGGGAGTGTAACCGGGATCCGTGACCGGGGGTGTTTCGGCACGGTACAACGTCACCGTACCCGGCAAACCTAGGTGGTCATTGGAACCCCACGGCCCCACCACCGGCAGGCTCGCCGACATTTGGTAGGCCGAGCGAAAGGTGTTCAGCTTGGTGGAGTCCGTCGCCGCAAAGGGCAGCACCACCAGCAAGCCGCCCGCCGGGATGACCTCGCTGGTGAAGTCAAAATCCACATCCCCGCGCAGGTGCCAGTTGAGCAAGGCCTGCGCACTCGCCGTGGGATTGCGCAACTCGACAAACTCGAGATCCGTGTTCCCGCCGGAGGGCGAGTGATGCACTTCACTGATGATGACAGGGCCACTGCGCTGCGCGCTATTCGGCGCGCCCAGGCGCGGGCGTGGCGAGGCGGCACTGCCTTCATCCACGCAGGTCCGTGCGAGCATTGGGTAAAAGGCTCCCGCGCCATCCGGCGAGCGGCCCCAGGCTTCATTGAGACGCGCCGGACCGACGCTCACGTGGTCCACAAACCGGATCAGTTTTCCGGTGCCATCGGCCTCGATGAGCCAGGCATCACTGTCGCGGATCCCATCGAACTCAAATTCCGTGGCACTGGGCGTCCCATGCGCGGGATTCCAGGCGCCGTTGGGATTGAACTGCGTCTGATCGAAGACGGCGTAGCCGCTCGCGCCGATCGTCGTCCCCGCGGGAATTGCATATTGCTTGAAGCTGTCGGCATTCTCCGGATTCGCCAGGTTACTCAAATACCAGCCGCCAATATTCACGGGACTTCCCGTGAGGTTTTTCAACTCCACGGCGTCCAGGTACGGGAGCGAGGTATTGGTGAGGATTTCATTGATGGCGAGCCGGGTGTCCGGCCCCGCGCCCACCGTGCCGGGAGAGCCCTGAAATTCCGACGACGAGCGCCAGTTCAACGGATTGTTGAAATCGGTATTTGTGAAGGTCGCCCCGGCGTACTCGAGCGTGGAGCCCTTGCCGTCGGCCCGGCCCGGCCAGTCGCCGCTATCCGCAAACGTGAAGTCCTGGATCGGCGTACCATCCCGCGCGGTAATCACGACATGCTCGCCGCCATTATCGATGGAGCCTTCGCCCCATTCTCCGACGATGCGCCCACTCTGCGTGCTGCCGTAGCGCAGCACAAAAGCGGCTTTGTTTTTCACGACAAAGGCGACCTCGCCGGGATTCAGTGTGAACGGTGCCAGCACCAGTTCCTTGAACGGCTGGGTATCCGCAAACTTCACCTCGAAAAGATTCACCTTCCGCGCGCCCACGTTGCGGAGTTCCACGAATTCAAAATCGTCCGCGCTCACGCCCGGCAACGCTGCCGTTTCGGCTGGCGTGGGATCGAGCGGGTGGTAGTTGATTTCGCTCACCGCGATATCCGTGGCGACCGCAAAGAATTCGTTCACCAGATAGACGCGCGTAATGACGCCGCTCCAATTTGTTCCGATGGCTCCCACGCTGAGACCGGTGCTCGGGTTGGTGAAGACCAGCGTCGTGGCGGGGAGCTGCCGGCGCGCAGTAATCACCGTGGTCTGCGTAATAGAAATGGGCGTCGCCGGGTAGGCCAGAGCTGGGCTGGTCGTGCCGCCGCCGATGGGCCGCGGGTCGGTTCCGTCTTTGGTGTAACGAAGCGTGCCGGCGCCCGTCAGAGTGATGGCCGTGCCGGAGCTCACCACGCCGGAGGCCAGATTCGCCGTCGGCTGGGCGGGCATCTGGCCGTCGATGAAGGCCAGCCGTGTCGCCAGCCAGGTTTTGATGTCAGCAATTTCGTTGAGATAGACGCCGCCGATCGAAGCATTCGCCGCTCCCCACTTGGCGGCATCCCGGGCGCCGGCGACGTTCCCGATTTCGGCGCCTTGCTGATCCAGCAACGCCTGCAAATTCGCCGTGCTCAGCTGATTCTGTCGCAACTGCTGCCAGCGATCCACCCAGGCCATCACAAAGTCGGGGTCTTGAAACAGCCGTCCAAACCAATCGCGCGTAAAAAAATATTCGATATTGGCCCAACTATTCGGCGTGGCGTCGCGCCCATCGTCGCTATGCAGCGAGCGATCAAAATCCCAAATGGGACCGGCGCAAATCTTGTGACTCCGATCCTTGTAGAAGAAGGCACTCAACCGCAGCGCATCCACATTGTAGGCGAGGGCGTTCAGAAGGTGGTGATCCACCCACGCCGCGCGGTCCATGTAATTGAGATAGTTCCGCGTGGTGAAGCCGGCGTTCTTCTCGTTCAGGAGCGTCGTGTCGAACGTCTGAATGTAGCTCTGCAGATAGCCAAGCTGCTGGGTGTTGTCGAAGTCCGCATCCGGTTCGACGACCACGAGCGCGTCACTCGAGGGGATCCCCGTCGTCGTGACCACCGTCGCCTCGCCCCCATCGACACGGTCATTTTTGAAGATGTAGCCCCCCGTGACCGCGTCACCGGTGATGTCCTCGGGCTTGATGCCAACGATATCGAGGCGCTGGCCGCCAGATTTAATCTTCTCCGTGAACTGGTAGATGCCGTTGTAGTCTGCGTAGTCGAGTTTGCCGCCGTTGGTATTGAGGAAAACTTCCACCGATTTCGTGCGCGGCGCCCAGCGGCCGATGCGCCGGCTCACTTCGTAGATGAAGGCGTTGTGGATGTAGGAGTCGTCGTAGGTGTAGGGGCCATTCAAAATCCAGTCGCTGTCGGCCGAGAGACCGAGCGTGGCGAGATCGCGATCCGCATTCTTCTCATCCCAAAACTCCACGCCAAAACTTTTCTTGGCGAAACTCTGCGAGGAAGACCCGCGGATGCGCATGCCAGCCCGCGTGAAAACGGAGGGGGTGGCATTCAGGCTGGCCGTGCCATTGACCGGCGCAAACACATGTATAAAGCCCGTGGTATAGGTGTTGGTGCTGCTATCGACGGGCACCCCGGCCCCGTGATCGTCCATTACGATGATGGGCAGATTCGAGGTAAAGTTGGAGGTGTTGTTGGTGCCAGCGGTGATCTCCAGCAAAAGGTACTCCGCCGAGGTAGTGCGCCCCTTGCGCCCCGAAGCCGTCTCAAAAACCGCCGCCCGGATGACCTTGGAAGTCGGAATGGTGATCGGGCCATTGTAGAGCAGCGAGTTGATGGTCGGGTCGACCACCGCCGCGCCCGGCGATGTGGTCGGATCCGCAATTTCATAGTGAATCTCCTGGCCGGCCCCGGCGCCCGAAAGCGTCAAGCTGAACGGGGCCGTAAAGGTCCCCGAGGCCTTGGAGAACGCCACATCAATGGGCAGATAGAGCGAACTCGCGCCCCCGTTCACCGCCCCCGGCGTCGCCGTGGTAAAATAGCCGATTTGCGAAGAACCGGGCACCGTTGTGGTGATGGTGAGTTGGGGCAGAATAAACGCGTCGGAACTGCTCGTGCTCGTATTCAGCCCTTGAATGGCGATGACGTTGTCGCCCGTCACCAGGGTGTTGATCTTATTCGTGACCGGGAAGGTTTCAAACGTGCCCGGACCATGGTTTCCCGCGACGGAATTATAGGTCAGCGCGGGTTCCAACGGTGCGTTGGAGGAGTTGGCGACGTACTGGTTGTTGATCCACACGTAGAAGCCGTCGTCGTAGTTCATCAGCAACGTCATCGCGGTGACGTTGTTCGCATTCGCCACATTGAAGTGAGCGCGAATATAGCTGTTCCGGCCAGTCCGGTCCATGGCGGCGAGGGTCGTTCCCAGTTGGGAACTCAAATCCGGATTCGCCCCATCGAAGTAGCCCACGCCGAAAGTGCCGGCGGTCCACGTGGTGTCGATGAAATTGGCCGCGTGCCAGGTCGTGCCCAGGCTGTTGTCGGAAGGCACAAAAGCCCGAACCGCCGTGGCCTGATTCAGGACAACGACATCCGCGGTATCCGAAGAAGTGCCATAGCTCACGTCCACCACCTGCGGCGGAAACGTGGGGGCAAACTCGGTCGTCTTGGTGGTTCCGTTCGGCTTCACGAGCGCGAGGTACTCCCCGTTGGTGCTCAGGGAGAAATTGGTGTGGAGGTTCGCGCCCACCACCTTGCGGTCCTTGCCCGAGGCAAAGACGAGGATTTGGCTGTGGGCAGGAATGCTGACCGCGGGGAAGATCCATTCCTGGAGCAGCGTGGATTTATCCGTGAGCGCCCAGCCGGCCATATTCACCGCCGTGGAGTCGGGATTCAGAATCTCAATCCAATCCGAATGGTCGCCATCCTCATCCACAATCGAGTGCTGATTGCTGGCCATGAACTCCGAGATGATCGGGTCGGCCAAGAGCGGGGCAGCGGAAAACGCCAAGAGGAGCAAGAAGAAAAGACGCATCAATGTGGGTTAGGGCGGCTGCACTATGCGCAGATAACGTTTCGCCACAATCAGATGTTACAAATTCGTGCCGAAAGCGACTCGTTGATGACCCGAGGCCCCGCAAATTTTAGGAACCCATCAGCAGCACGTCGTCCGACTCGCACGTCTGGCGGCAAGTTTGAGGCGGGCTGAAACCGAGAGCCGGCGATTGTCAGGCCGCGGTTCGTTCCGCTCGCGGGCAACCGGCAACCGGACCGGCGGATAAAACTACTTCCCGATGCACCACAGATGCTGGTGCGTGCGCAGAAAGAGCTGGCCGTCGCTCACGGCGAGGGAGCTGTTGGTCAGGCCGTCGCCCAGTGAGTTCACCGCGAGTTGTTCGTATTTTTCCGGCGAGGCTTTGAAAACCACCACGTCGGCGCCCTGCGTAACGGCATAGATGCGATCGCCGCTGAGCACGAGGGAACTCCACGAACTGGCCCGGCCGCCCGGCACATTGAGCCGCTCCTTCCAGAGCTGTTTCCCGCTCGCCAATTCCACGCACTGGATTACACCGGGTTCGCTGGTGAGAAAGGCATTGGGTCCGACGACCACGCCGCTGCCGATGCGCTGGGGATTCTTCTTTTCCTGCCAGAGACGGTGCGTGGCGGTCACGTCGCCAGTGCCGCCCGGCTTGATGCCGATGGAGTATCCGCCAAAGCCGCCGAAGCCGGCAATGGCGCCATCCCCCACCAGGGTCTCGGCATAGGAGAGCGGGTTCAGCCCATCGCAATGCCACAGCGCTTTGCCGGATTTCGGATCGAGGCTCCACACCGCTCCCGGCAGTGAGATGAGGAACTCCTCGCGCCCGCCAACTTTTACGACGTGGCCGGTATTCCAGGAGCCCACAAAATCCTTGCTGGGATCGCCCGGACCTTCCGCCACGGCGGGCGCCGGTACATCGAAACGCCACACTTCCTTTCCCGTCTTCTTATCCACCGCGACCAGGAAGCTTTTCTTTCCCGGGCTGAAATTCAGCAGGCACAGGTCCCCATAGAGCACCGGCGAGGAACCATAGCCCCAGATATGCTCCTGCTTCCCGAGATCCGCGTGCCACAGTTCCTTTCCGGAGAGATCCCAGCACCAGAGCCCCGCACTCCCAAACCACGCGACCACGCGCTCGCCATCCGTCACGGGAGAACCGGAACAGAAAGGATTCGTCTCGTGCGTGGTTTCCTTGGCCGTCCACTCGGGGCCCGCTTGCCAAAGCGTCTTGCCATCCTGGCGATCGAGGCACAGCACCGTGCGACGGGGTCCAACGCTCTGGGTGAGAAACACTTTGTCGCCCCACACGATGGGAGAACTATTGCCCCGCTCGGGCAGCGGCACTTTCCACTTGATGCCCTCGGTCGTGCTCCACTGCAGCGGAAGGTTGGTCTCGGTGGTTACACCATCACCGGTGGGGCCGCGCCAGGCGGGCCAGTTCGCGGCGAGCAAGGAGGAAGGGAGGAGGAGCAGAAGGAGGGTGCGCATAGTGATGAAGACCAGATCGTGGACGGAGTGATAGGAGGGAAATCAAAACGCGGCCACCGTGGATGGCTCCAGCACGCCAGACGTGCGGGCTACGATCCAGCGGTGACGATAGACGAGGGCTGCTAGCGTAGGAAGCGCGCAAGGTTTTGCCGCTCCCACGCGACGGCGCGGCGATAGAAGCGGTACTCGCGCTCACGCTCGAGGAATCCCTCGTGGTGGATGATGCGACGCCCCGAGCGATCATATTTGTCCGGCACGAACGCGTGGAGCATCTCGTGAAAGACGACGTAATCGATGTACCAGCGCGGCACGAACTCGCGGTCGAGAAGCGGGTGGATGCGGATGACGCGATCCTGCTCCTGGATGCTGCCAAAGACGATGTAGCTCTGCGGCTTCCGACGGCGGCGCTGCCCCCACATGATTTTGTACCGGCGTAACTTGTTGCCGAAGTACCTCCCGTTCAGGCGATCGAAAATTTCGCGCAGGTCGTAGTGCTCGCCTTCGGTACTAAAATCAAATTGCCGCTGCAGTTCCCCCCGCGGCGCGATGGAGTGGCGCTTCGTCACGACACGCTTCGCCGCCGGCTTCCTCGTCGTCTTTCCTTTCTTCTGCGTTTTGTTGGGCTTGGTCATTTCCGATGGTGCTATTTGGAAAATAGACCCCCGGGACCGCTCTACAAGCGCTCAACTTTCACCCGGCAAACTTTTAATCCTTGCGCTCAGAATCTGCTCCATGTTGGCCAACCGCCGCCGCATTCTCTCCAAATTCCGGACCCGGGCGTTGATTTCCTTGAAATCCTTGGCCGGCAGCGCCGGATAGCCCATGTATATCTCCTTGCCCGGCAATGACTTGGTAACACCAGCCTGGGCGGCTAGGACCGCCTGGTCGCCGATTTCCAGGTGTCCCGCAATGCCCACCTGACCGGCGGCTGTGACATAGTTCCCCAGCCGGGTGCTCCCCGAAATGCCCACCTGCCCGCAGAGGACACTGTGCTTCCCAACTACCACATTGTGACCGACTTGCACCAGATTGTCGATCTTTGTGCCTTCTTGAATCCAAGTGCGGCCAAAGCGGGCGCGATCGATGCAAGAATTCGCTCCAATCTCCACATCATCATCCACTTGCACGATACCCGTTTGCGGAACTTTTACGTGCTTCCCCCCTTGGAGTTCGTAACCGAAGCCATCGGACCCCAGGACCACCCCACTATGTAAGATGACACGATGCCCCACCAGACACCTCTCACCGACCGTAACCCGGGGGTGAAGGAACGAATTTGCCCCAATTTTGGCGCCGTGCCCAATGTAACTTTGGGCCCCGATGACCGTATGGGCCCCAATCTCCGCCCCATCTTCAATGACGGCGTAGGGCTGGATACTGACCCCCTCCCCTAGTTTCGCACCGGGAGCCACGACCGCCGTGGGATGCACCCCGGAAGCGAATACCACTGGGGCCGGGGCAATTTTGCTCAGGAAAAGGGCGAAAGCCGCGCCAGGATCCGCACAGCGAATGCAGACTGGTGGGACGGTTTCCACAAAGTCCACCGCAACGAGAACTGCCGTCGCGGAACAGGCGCGCAGCGCGGGCAGATATTTTGCGTTCGTAAAAAAAGTAACATCCCCCGGCACGGCCTCCCCCAAGGCGGCCGCGCCTGTAATTTCTCCCGAGCCATCAACCCCGTTAGCAAGCTGGCCGCCGATGAGGGCGGCCAGCTCGGAAACCGTCAGTTTCACGGAAGTTTACTTGTTCTTCTTCGGAGTCGGCCCTTTGTCCGTCTTCGGACCCGAGGTGGAAGGCGTCACGGGAGCCGGATCGGCGGGCTTGTCGGAGGACGAACTCGCGGGCTTGTCGGCATTCAGCTTTTCGATGATGTCTTTGGTGAAATCCCAATCGGACTTGGCGAACATGACCACCGGGACGTTGTTTACGCTGAAGCCCGAGGTATCGAACACGAGGTCGAAGTTATCCGCCTTCACGCGGTCCATCACCACCTTGGTGATATCTTCCACGATGCCGTTGCGCATGCGGAGCATGAGACCTTCCATCTGCTTGGTCTTTTCGTCCACGAACTCCTGGCGGCTCTTGCTGGCCACCTTCCAGTCGTTGACCTTCTTCTCCAGGCCCTTGGCGATGGGCGCCTTTTTGGCGTCGCTGATCTCCGGCTTCTTCAGCTCGTCGGTATCCTTGTTGATGTCTTCCTCGAGCGCCTTGATCTTGGCATTCAGTTCGTCGACGTCGTGCGTCACGGTGCTGCGGGCTTCCCGCATCTTCACGTCGGCATCCTTCGTCTTATAGTAGTTCGAGAAGATGGCCTTCATGTTCACCGTCCCGATTTTGATCTCCGCAACGGCGGAGGTCGCAAAAGCGAGGAGAGCGGCAAGGCACAGAGATGGAATGGTATGTTTCATTGGTGAAAGAGATCGAATGCAGACTGGTTAAGTCTGCAACTGTTCAAAATTTATAGCCGACGTTGAACTGGAACTTCCCGCCGCCACCGTTGTCCTTGTCGGACTGAATCGGGATGCCGTAGTCGATGCGGATGGGTCCGATGGCCGGCAACTCCAGCAACAAGCCGAGGCCGATGTCGCTGTTGATGTTGTTCGATCCGAAGTCCCACGAGGCGGAGTTCACAAAGCCCACATCGTAGAAGACGGCCCCGCGGACACTCTCCACAATGGGGAAGGTGTATTCCGCCGTGAACCGGGCGAGCGTGCGACCACCGAGCGGTTCGTTGTTCTTATCCTTCGGGCCGACGTCGCGATAGCTGAAGCCGCGCAGGCTGTTCGGCCCACCGAGGTAGAGACGGTCGAAGATGGAAACCTTATCGTCTCCGCCCCAGGTATCCACGCCGGCGATTTCGCCCTCGAAGGTGAGGATGGTGTCGCCGGGCAGGGAGATGTATTGGGACGCCTCGATGTCGAGGCCGTAAATCTGGGCATCGCCGCCCAGGAAGCCACCCGCGAAGTAGGCCTGCGCATCAATGCGGTGGCCTTTGCGGGGAAGATACACGCGGTCGCGGGTATCATTGGTGAGGCCGAAGCTGATTTGGCTCTTGGTTTCGTCGAAGGCCGCATCCCGGAGTTCCTGGGACACGCCGTCGTCGAAGTTGTGGGCGCTGATGCTTTCCAGGCGGTATTCCACGCGACCGGCGGTGAATTCGCCCAGCGGCTTGCGCATCGAAATGGCGGTGCCGTAGCGGCGCTCATCATACACGCTGCTGGTGTAGCTCGCGTCGCGGAAATAAACCTCGCCACCGAGCGAGAGCTTCTTGTCGAGGAAGTAGGGCTCCGTGAGGCTGATGATGAAATCCTTGCGCTTCGTGCCGTATTGCAGACGGGTGCGGAACTTTTGCCCGGCGCCCTGGAAGCGCGGCCAGCCGGCCACGTCGAAATTGCCCTGGGTCAGTTCCACGAAACCGAGAAGGTTGTCGATGGAGCTGAAGCCCGCGCCGAAGTTGAAGGAACCGGTGCGGGTTTCCGTCACGTCCACGTTCATGTCGCGGCGGCCGGGCACGGAGATAAGGGGCTCGGCGGGACGCACGTCCACCTTCGAGAAGTATTTGAGGTTCTCCAGGCGGGACTGGCTGGCCGTCATGCGGTTCGTATTGAACACGTCGCCGGGCGCGAGCGCCAGTTCGCGGCGGACCACCTTGTCCTTGGTGCGCGTGTTGCCCGCCACGTTCACTTTGTCCACGTAGTACTGCACGCCTTCATCAAAGCGGAAATCGACATTGACGATGCCGGGACCGCCGGGGCTCGGGGTGGCGGAAACCTGCAAATCGAGGTAGCCCTTGGAGCCGTAGAGATCGCCCAGCGCCTTGCGGTCCGCGGCGAGGCCCTGCGGGGAATACACGCCACCCGTCTTGAGGACGAGTCCCTTGGTGATTTCGTCGAGCGAGAAAACCCGCGCGCCGGAATACGTCACCTTGCCCACGCGGTATTCGCGGCCTTCCACGATCGGAAACGTCACGTCCACCTTTTGGCCGCGGCGTACCACATCGGGCTGGCGGACCTGCACGTCGAGATAGCCTTTGCTGAGATAAAGCGTGCGAATGGATTCGCGGTCGCTGTCCACCTGATCGGTGTTCAGCTTGCCGGCGGTGCTGGAGAAAACGTTGAGCAACGTCTTGTGCTTCGTCTTGATCACGGCGGCGAGCTGCTTGCGCGTGAGGGCGGTATTGCCTTGGAAATAGACGTTGTCGATCTTGCTCTTGCCACCCTCGGTCACTTCAAACGTCACCTGCGCGGTGCCCGCGGAATCATTGGCCTTCGTGCTGAAGGTCACCTCCACGTCGCTGAAGCCTTTGCCCTGATAGTAGTCGATGATCTTTTGCTTGTCCGCGTTGAGGTTGGACTCACTCAGCGCGTCGCCCGGCTTGGTCGTGATCTGGTCGCGCACCTTGGCCGGCTTGAAACGGGTGACCCCATTAATGTAGACCTCGGAGACCGTGCTCTTCGTCTGCACCACCACGATGACCTTCACGCCATCACCCGCGGGTTCGCCGAAGATGCGGACGTTCGTCACATTGTTCGTCGAATAAAGGTTTCGCACGTCCTCCTCCGTCACCGCAGACGAATAAGGCTTGCCCACCCGGGTCCGCATGTTCGCGAGGATCTTCTCCTTGGACACGGACTGCGGGCCGACGAATTGAACCTCGATGCTCTTGACCGGCGGCAGTTGCTGCTGCGCGCGGGCGCCGGGCACGGTAGCGAGGGTCGTGATAGCCCAGAGGGCCGTGGAAAATACGCGAAGCTTCATTGGTTGGTTGGGTGCTGGCGGTCGGTCCCGCAAAAGCGGCGTATTAGCCCGCCCGAAGGGCCACCCGTCAAGCCGGGTTTTCTCCAGAGGGTAATCCGGAGGCGAGAAACGGCGACTTTCGAAGAAATTTGAGCGCGGCCCGTTCCCTGGCAGGCGGATGCGCTACGCCGCGAGCCAAGTTGGCGCCAGCGCTTCGGCCGCTTCCGCCACGGNNCGCACNGTGATCTCCCCNGCCCCTTCCCGCTCGAGACTGGTCATCTCCACGCCCGCAATGCCACACGGAGTAATGTGCGCGAAGCCCTCCAGGGGGCCGCAGACATTCAAGGCAAAGCCGTGCATGGAAATCCATTTGCGAACGCCCACGCCGATACTGGCCAGCTTGCGGGGCCCGGACCACACGCCAGTCAGCCCCTCGCTCCGCGAGGTGGGCACGCCAAATTTCGCACAAATGGCCATGACGAAATCCTCCAGCAGCCGGAGGTAGCGATGGAGGTCGGAGCCGCGCCGCCGCAAATCGAGCAGCGGATAGCCGACCAATTGCCCGGGGCCATGCCAGGTCGCCTGGCCTCCACGATTCGTCACGGTGACTGGGGCCGGGAGCAATCCGGCCTCGCGCAAGGAGGACTGGTCCTGCGTGCGCCCGATGGTGAAGATCGGCTCGTGCTCCAGCAGCAGCAATTCGTCTGGCGCGTCCAACTCGCCCGCTTTGCGCGCCACGATGGCATCCTGCAACGCGAGCCCCTCGGCGTAGCTCACGCGCCCCAGCCAGCGCACTTGAAGATGGGAAGACATTTGGTCCACTCCGCAACAAAGCACCGCCGGGCCGCGGGGCCCAAACAATTTCGAAGGACAAGCCCACAGGCCGCTCTCTGCACTTCCCCAGCGCCGGATCTTTCCGGCATGCTGGCGCGGTGCATCCCGCCTCGCTCGACCTCACCCGGCTCCACACCCGCTCGCTCGCGGAGCGCCACAGCCTCCTCCGTGTGGAGGATATTCTCGTCCCGCCCGACGCCCCGGCCCCGGCGCTGCCCGCGGCGACGGAAGCGGCGCGCGCCATCCTCGCAGCCCGGGCACGCGGTGCGGCCGTCATTCTCATGTATGGCGCGCACCTGCTGCGCAACGGCGCGGCGCTGATCATCACCGAGCTAATGCGGCGCGGCTGGGTGACGCACCTCGCCACCAACGGCGCGGGCAGTATTCACGATTGGGAATTTTCCTGGCTAGGCCGCTCGTGTGAGGGCGTGGAGGACAATGTCTCCACCGGTTCCTTCGGCGCCTGGGAAGAGACGGGGCGCAATATTCATCTCGCGCTGCTGGCGGCAGGAATGACGGGTGACGGCTATGGCAGCGCGCTGGGGCGTTTCATCGCCGAGAATGGCTGCACGCTTCCCACGGTGGATGACCTGCGGGCGATGCTCACGCATCCCGACGAACGCGCGCCGGCCGCCGCCGAACTGCTGCTCGCGATGCAGCGCCATGGGTTGGCCACCGGACGGCACCCGATCGAGCATCGCTGGCCACATGCCTCACTGCTCGCGCAGGCGTATCTGCACGGCGTCCCGGCGACCATTCACCCGGGCATCGGCTACGACATCGTGAGCTGCCACCCGATGTTCAACGGCGCGGCGATTGGTCGGGCCGCGGCCGAGGATTTCCGGCGCTTCTGCGCCAGCGTGGATGCGCTCGATGGGGGCGTGGTGCTGTCGGTCGGATCGGCCATCATGGCGCCGCAGGTTTTTGAAAAGAGCCTCAGCTGCGTCCACAACCTGCGCTTCCAAGACGGACGGACGGCGGTCCAGGGCCACAGCATCTTTGTCGTGGATTTGCAGGACGGTGGCGGCTGGGACTGGACCCAGGGCGAGCCGCCGAAGACTTCGCCCGCGTACTACCTGCGCTTTTGCAAAAGCTTCTCCCGGATGGGCGGCACCATGCATTATGCGCAGGCGGACAATCTGGCCTTCGTGCATGCGCTGCTGCATGCGCTGCGGGGATGAAACATCCGACGCTCAACGTCCAACGCCCAACATTCAAAGGGGTCGCCGACGTTCGCTTGCGTCATTGGATGTTGGACGTTGAGTGTTGGGCGTTGGATGTTCTCTTTTCATCGTTGAACGTTGGCCCCTGAACGTAGTTCCTTCTCCCCGTGCTTCGCTCCCGCTTCACCGAACTCACGGCCCGCTACCCCTCCCTGCACCTCGCGGTACTGGGCGACTTCTGTCTCGACCGCTATCTCGATATCGATCCGGCGCTCGCCGAGACTTCCATCGAGACCGGCCTGCCGGTCCATAACGTCACCGGCGTTCGCTCGATGCCCGGGGCAGCGGGCACGGTGCTGAACAACTTTCTCGCGCTGGGTGTCGGGCGGGTGCATGCGATCGGCTTTTGCGGAAAGGATGGCGAGGGCTATGAACTGCAACGTGCCTTGCACGCGGCGGGACGCGTGCATATGGACGGCTTCATCGAGACGGCGCACCGGCGGACATTCACCTACACGAAGCCGCTGATGCACGAACCCGGCACGCTGCCCCGGGAGTTGAGCCGGCTCGATCTCAAAAACTGGACGCCGACGCCCGAGGAGGTTTCGCGCAAGATCGTGGGTGCGCTGCGGGCCATCGCGCCACACGTGCACGCCATCATGGTGATGGATCAGGTGGACCTCGCGGAGACCGGGGTCGTCACCGCGACCGTGCGCGCGGCCCTGGCGGAAGTCGGCCACGCCCACCCCACCCTGCCCATTCTCGCGGACAGCCGGCGCAGCTTGCGCGACTGGCCGCCGCTCATTTTCAAGATGAACCGGCAGGAACTTGGCGCGCTGCTCGGCCGCGACCTGCGCGAACTCAACACCGTGCCAGACGCGGCGCTCGACCTGGCGCGGCAGAGCCGGCGCCCGGTCTTCATCACGCTGGCGGAACACGGAATGGTTGGGGCGGATCCGGGCGGGCCGTCGCCCGATGATGATGCGGTGGTGCACCGGGCGGCATCGCTGCCAGTGCGCGGGCCGATTGATATCGTAGGGGCGGGTGATGCGGTGAGCGCGAATCTCACGGCGGCGCTCGCGGCCGGGGCGGATGTGCCGGAGGCGCTCACGCTCGCGAACGCTGCGGCGTCCATCGCGATTCACCAACTGGGGACCACCGGGACGGCTTCGGTGGAGCAGCTCGAATCGCTGGCGATGGGGTGACGGTGGCGGCTCCTTTCAGGAGGGGTGACGATTCTGGTCGATGGACGGTTGGAGCGAGGGGGGCTGAGTCAGGCGAGGACGCCTGACTCGGCGGGCGGGACGCCCACCCTACCCCACACCCATCCCTCGCCAGACCGCCTGTTCATTCATTCTTACAATGAGAAGCGGCACGGGCTTCCTTTCTAGTTCACGTAGGCGGCTTCGTTGGCGAGCAGGAGGACTTGGGCGAAGGTCTCCCAGGGGTTGAGGCCGCGGCGGGAGACGCGGAGGCCGTCGTTTTTAATCGCGGCCATGCCGCCGCCGCCACCGCTGCGGCTGGGCCGGATTTTCCCTTGGTATTGGAAGTTGTTGGCGACCTCGTCCTCGCTCTCACCCTTCACAAAGGTGAGGGCGAGCTGGAACTCGGGCGGCGTGGGGTTGCGCTGGAAGAGGATGCGGTAGAGCGCCACGACCTTGCCGCGGTCGTCGCGGGCACTGGAGAATTCGGGGCGGGCGATGATNCGGCGCACGACATCGACCGTCATGGGGCTGTTCATCAAAAACAGCGCCTGCTGGGGCACGATGGTCGTCGTGCGTTTGGAGTTCGCCATGTCGGGCTTGGAGAAATCGAAATTGGCCATGAGCTCGGGCAGATTGCCGCGATCCACGTAACCATAGACCGAGCGGCGGAAGCCGTAGGGCTCGTCGGTGAGATTGAAGGGCTTGCCACCCACCGTGCGATCGAGCTGGCCGCTGAAGACGAGCAGCGAATCGCGCACGCTTTCAAAGTCGAGGCGGCGGACATTCGCACGCCAGAGCAGCTTGTTGTAGGGATCGCGGTCGGTGTAGTCGGAGCCCTCGGGGATGTGGCTGCTCTCCTGGTAAACGCGCGAGAGCAGGATGAGGCGGTGGACTTTTTTCATGCTCCAGCCGGTCTCCATGAAGTAGCTAGCGAGCCAGTCGAGGAGCTCGGGGTGCGTGGGCTTCTCGCTCATCGTGCCGAGGTCGTCGGGCGTGGGAATGAAGCCTTCGCCGAAATGGTTCATCCACAGGCGATTCATGGCCACGCGGGCCGTGAGCGGGTTCGCCTTGTCGGCGATGCAGCGAGCCAATTCCAGGCGACCGCTACCCTGGGTGAAGGGCTTGCCCTTGCCACCGGGCGACAGGATATCGAGGAAGCGGCGCGGGACGATGTCGCCCTTGCTGTTGGCCTCGCCGCGGATGAACACCGGGGAATCCTTGGGCTGGGTGTCCGTCACAATCATGGCGTGGGCCGGGGCGCCGGGGTGTGTGAGCATGAGCCGGTTGTAGTCGGTCAGCACACGTTGCAGCGGGCCTTGCAGACGATTCGGCAGGCGGTCGACCACCGCGCGGTAATCCGCATAGCCCATGCTGCCGCCGGGCTTGATGTCCATGGGGACCTGCATGATATCCGAAAGGGCATCGTCCACCCCGGGGACCGCGCCACCGCTGCTCATGGCCATCTCATCCATCCAGATGGAAGACTTCGGCGCGGCGGCGGCGAACACTTTGTCGTAGGCCATCCACACGTCCCGGATGCTCTTGAGGTCCGCTGGTTTGATGGCCTTGAAGACGGTCGAAACGATCGCGTTCACGCGGGTCTTGGAGCGGCCAAGCGCGCCCTTTTGCACGTCGGCGAGCAGCACCGGAGCCTTGGTCGCCCAATCGGCGCTGGAGATTTCCGTGAAACGCGCGAGCGGGCCGAAGACCACGTCGTCGCGCTTGTTCGCGCGGCGTTCGAGCTGGCGGGCGATATCGTCATCGAGATTATTGGCGCGCAGGAAGGCGAAGTAGGGCGAGGGCGTGCGTGGCTTGCCATTGGCGGCGGTACCCGCACCCGGCTTGGCGGCCCCGGGTTTGGCATTTCCCGGCTTCATCTCGGGGGCCATGGTTTCCCCGGGCTGGATGGGCACTTCTTTCGATTGCGCAATCACCTCCAGATAGAGCGGAGCTTTCAGCCGGAAGCCCTGGTTGATGTGGCTCAACTGGCTGTAGTAGGTGTCGCGGATGCCCTTCATGGCAACGGCTTCCTTTTCGGAGTAATCGAGAAGCTGATCGCGCGGCGGCAGCTCGCCGACCTGCGGCTTCACGCCCGGCTCCTTGATGGACGAAAAGATGCCGTGCAAGGCGTAGTAGTCCTTCTGCGAAATGGGGTCGAACATGTGGTCGTGGCACCGGGCGCACGCCACCGTCATGGCCAGGAAGCCTTTGCTGAGCGTATCGATGCGCTCATTGATCTGGTCGTTGCCGTTGCCAAANCGCTCGCCCACCGTGATGAAGCCGAGNGCGGCGAGGTTTTCGCCCATGCGGCCCTGCTGGTCCTTGGGCAGCATATCGGCCGCAAGCTGATCGACGATGAATTGATCGTAGGGCAGGTCCTGATTCAACGCGTTCACCACCCAGTCGCGATAGGTCCAGGCGTGCGGAAATTGGTAATCGAGCCCGTTGGCATTGAGGCCGGCGGTGTCGCTGTAGCGCGCGGTATCCAGCCAATGGCGGCCCCAGCGCTCACCGTATTGCGGCATGGCGAGGAGGCGATCCACGACTTTCGCCCACGCATCCTTGGAATTATCGGCGACAAAGGCGTCCACCTCCTGCGGCGAGGGCGGGATGCCGAGCATGTCGTAGTAGGCGCGGCGGATGAGCGTTTCCTTCGGCGCGTCGGGCGCGGGGAACATCCCGGCGGCCTCCAGCTTTTGCAGAACGAAGCAATCCACCGGAGTACGGCACCATTGCTGGTTTTTGTTGATGGGGATTTCCGGCTTCTTCACCGGCTGATAAGCCCAGTGCGAGCGCGCCTTGTCGGTGAGTCCGCTCAGCTTCGACTTCACG
>FJVU01000692.1_pt1 | contig 19776 bp, 16 predicted proteins | sample 1011831 | NCBI WGS metagenome assembly FJVU01 (sample SAMEA3912450, study PRJEB9761) | metagenome | biome: forest; material: soil | place: USA | collected 2011-06-22 | depth 0.1 m
ATCAAGGTCGGTTTCCACGATCATCCCAAGCAGGAGAAGAATCCCAACTACAAGATGTGGGACCCGAATTACATCCTCTCGGTGGTGAAGGATCGCGACCCGCGCATCGGCTCCTGCGCCGATACCGGCCACTGGGTGCGGAGCAACCTGAAACCGGTCGAGTGCCTGCAAATCCTGAAAGGACACATCGTCAGCAGCCATTTGAAAGATTTGGACGTGGTCGGACCGAAGGGCCACGACATGCCCTACGGCACCGGGGTGAGCGATGTGAAAGCCATTCTGGACGAATACAAGGCCCAGGGGTTCGACGGCCCCATCTCGGTGGAATACGAATACAAGATGGAAAATAACTCCGAGGAAGTGAAAAAGTGCATCGACTACGTGCGTGCCTACACGGGCAAGTAGCCGCCGTTACGATATTTATAGGGCGGAGCCTCCGTTTTTNGGNGGCTCCGCTCTTTTTTTTAACGGTCGGGCTTGAGTAAATATGACAGTCCGGTAGGGAACCCGCCCGGTCGGCGGCAAATTTAGCCTCAGAAGGCACATCCGATGCTATCCGGTACCACGATTCATGAATTCCCTAAATCCAACCTCTGCCCATCCCTGGCGTGAATCCGCGAGGAGTGAGCGACGAAAGCGCTACCCCACGCCCGCCCGTTAGTCGCGGCCATGTATCCATCAGCCCACGGATCCTGGCATCGGCTTTTGCTGGTGATGCTCATGCTGTTTGCGTGCCTGCCCACCATCGCGCGCGCGCAAGGGGACTACCCGCTGAAGGCGTCTCTCGTCGCGCGCCTGATGCAGTACACCACGTGGCCCGAGGACAAGCTGAAGCCGGGTGCTCCCTTCGTCATCGGAGTCATTGGCCAGGGGAGTGACATCAGTGATCGCATCAAGGAAAATACGGTGCGCGGCTACAAGGGGCGGGAGGTCGTGGTGAAGGTCTTCACCGCGCAGGAGGAAATCGCCGGGTGCTGCGTATTATTTGTCAGCAGTTCGGAGCTCTCCCGCCAGCACCAGATTGTCCGGGAGGCCAATCGGCGGAATGTTCTGACGTTTGGGGAGACCAGCAGTTTTGACGACGATGGCGGCATTATCACGTTTATCCAGGAGGACGGACATTTGAAATTCACGGTCAGCGACGAAAATCGCAAAAAGGCGCGGTTGAAGATCAGTGCGGCCATCTTTGAACTGAATCTGTATAAAGGAGGAGCGAAATGAACCTCCGCTTGAATCTCCGGCACGCCCCGCTGCGGACGAAACTGCGTTTCGTCATTCTGGCCACCTGCACCATGGCGTTGTTGGTCGCGTGCGCCTCGCTGTTCGCGGTGCAGTTCTACTTTTTCCGCAAGGACTACTACCGCGAGTTTTCCTCGTGGACCGCCATGATTGCGAAGGCCACCAGTACCGCGACGGATTTCGGGGACTCCGAACTCGCCGAGCAGCGGCTCAATTTGCTCGGGGAGAAAGCCTATGTTCGCGCGGCGCTCATCTTCCGCCAGGAGGGCAATGCCGATCTGGCCCGCTTTGAGCGCGACCTGAAAGATCCGTACGATTTCAGCAAACTCGACCGCTCCATGAGCCGCGATGCCTGGCGTTCGGGACGCGACGTCATTTTTGCGGAGCCCATTCCCGGAAAGGAAAAGGATCGGGTGGGCATCCTCTTCGTCGTCGCGGATTATGCCACGCCGGCAAACCGGCTGATCAGCCTGTATCTCGCGATCTTTTGCGGGGTGCTGGCGGCTTCGGTGCTGATTGGGTTGCTCATTTCCACCAAGCTGGCGCGGCTCATTACCGGGCCGCTGGAGCAATTGGCGAAGACCGCCCGGAAAATCGCCGGCAGCAACGACTACACCTTGCGCGCCGAAAAGACGGCCGATGACGAGGTCGGCTCCTTCAGTGAATCTTTCAACGAGATGTTGGGCCGCATTCAGGGGCGCGATGCGAGTCTTCGCCATGAAATCGCCGAGCGCGAACGGGCCGAGAAGGAACTCCAGCAATTGCACACCCAGCTGATGGACGCCTCCCGGCAGGCGGGCATGGCCGAGGTGGCCACCGGGGTGCTGCACAATGTCGGCAACGTCCTGAATTCCGTGAACGTCTCCGCGACCATCGTGGCTGAGAAACTCAATCTGCACCGCTTGAACAACCTCGTGCGGACCTCGGAGCTCATGCGCGAGCAAAACACCAATCTGGGCGATTTTTTGACGCGCGACCCCAAGGGGCTCCTGATTCCCGGCTACCTGGCCGATTTGTCCAAGCACCTCGTCAACGAGCGGCACGAGGCGCTGGCCGAGCTGGAACTGCTCACCAAGAATATCGAGCACATCAAGGAAATCGTCTCCATGCAGCAAAACTACGCCCGGGTGGCGGGGGTGCTGGAGCAACTTGCGCCCGAGCTCTTGGTGGAAGATGCCTTGCGGATGACCATCAGCAGCCTGCAACGCCACCACATTGACGTCATTCGCGACTACGAGCACGGCTGCCCACAAGTGGTCGTGGAGCGGCACAAGACCCTGCAAATCCTGGTAAATCTAATTCGTAATTCAAAACATGCCATGGATGATGCCAGTCCAGCATCCAAATTGCTTACCTTGCGAATTCGAAAAAACACGGCAGGATTTGCCGTTCTTACCATCGTGGATAACGGAATCGGTATCTCAGCCCAAAATCTCACCAAAATCTTCTCTCACGGATTCACCACCCGGAAGGATGGGCATGGCTTTGGCCTGCACAGTGCCGCCCTGGCGGCGCAGCAAATGGGCGGGCGCCTCACCGCGCACAGCGATGGTCCTGGCCGTGGCGCGTCGTTTACTCTTGAACTCCCCCTCGTTGTAAAGAAAGAGGAAGTTTCCAAATGAGCTCCCCGGCACACTATCGCATACTCGTGGTGGATGATAATCCCGCCATCCACGATGATTTCCGCAAGATCCTTCTCGGGCACCAGGGGCGCAATGCCGCCCTGGATGCCGCCGAGGCCATCTTGTTTGACAACGCGCCTGTCCAGGGCGCGGACCTGGCGAGCTTCACCATCGATTCCGCCTACCAGGGACGCGAGGCCTTGGAAAAGGTCCAGGAGGCGATGGCCGAGGGCGCGCCCTACGCGATGGCCTTTGTGGACGTGCGCATGCCTCCCGGCTGGGATGGCGTGGAGACCATCGGCCATCTTTGGAAGGTGGACCCGACGCTGCAGGTCGTCGTATGCACGGCCTATAGCGACTACTCGTGGGACAAGATGACCGAGTGCCTCGGCCTGAGCGACAATCTCGTGCTCCTCAAAAAGCCTTTCGACAACGTGGAGGTGCTGCAACTCGCGCACGCCCTCACCAAGAAGTGGCTCGTGACCCGGCAGGCCCAGCTCCGTATGGATGAGCTGGAAGCCATGGTCCAGGCCCGCACGCAGGAGCTGAAGGGGGCCTACGACGAATTGCGGCTCTCGGAGGAACGCTTCTCGAAAGCGTTTCACGATAGCCCCATGCCCCAGGCGGTGCAGACTCTCCGGGCGCAGCGCTTCCTGGATGTGAACGATGCCTTCTTGCGGATGACTGGCTTTTCCCGGGCCGAGGTCGTGGGCCGCACGCCGTTCGAGCTTCATCTCTGCCTCGATTATGAGAGCCGCTTCACGCAGTTCCTGCGCGAGGGAAAAATCGTCCGCGAAGTGGAGGCTCAGATTAGCACGCGGAAGGGCGAGCTTCGCAATGCGCTCATGTCGCTGGAGCCGCTGACGATTGGCGGCGAGCCCCACGTCTTGCTCATGGTGCAGGATGTGACGGATCGTCATCAGCTCGAGGCGCAGCTCCGCCAGGCGCAAAAGATGGAAGCCATCGGCCAGCTCGCGGCCGGGGTGGCGCACGATTTCAACAACCTGCTCACGATTATCCAGGGCCACGCCAGCCTGCATTTGGATCGGCATAACGACATTCCGGATCTCGGGGCGTCGCTCCACCAAATCAATGGCGCGGCCGAACGCGCGGCGGACCTCACGCGCAAGCTGCTCACCTTCTCCCGCCGGGGCATGATCCGGCCCAAGGTGGTGGACCTCAACGAGACCATCCACAATCTTGGCAAAATGCTGCGGCGCCTGCTTGGCGAAAAGACGCAGCTCCACACGGTGCTCACGCCCGGCCTGCCGCATGTGCTCGCCGATACCACGAGCCTGGAGCAGGTACTGATGAATCTGACGCTCAACGCTCGCGACGCCATGCCCGAGGGCGGGGGCATCACCATCGCCACCGAGCATGCCCATTTGACGGAAGAAGCCGTCCTGGGCCGCACCGACGCGCGGCCGGGCGACTTTATCCGCCTGAGCGTGATCGATGGCGGCACCGGCATGGATGAGGCGACGCGCAACCGGATCTTCGAGCCGTTCTTCACCACGAAGGGAATTAACAAAGGCACGGGCATGGGGCTGGCCACGGTGTACGGCATCGTGAAGCAGCACGATGGCTGGCTGGAAGTGACGACCGTGCTGGGACAGGGAACCACTTTCCACGTCATGCTGCCGGTGACCGATCGCCGCGCCGATACCACGGCCGTGGCGTCCATGCTGCCGACGGCGGACAACGGCGACCACACCATTTTTGTCGTGGAGGACGACGAGGCGGTGCGCACGCTGGTGGTGGAGATTCTGGAGAGTTACCAGTACCGCGTGATCTCCGCGGAGAATGGCGACACCGCCATCGCCATGTGGCCGCGCGTGTGCGACGAGGTGGATTTGTTGCTAACGGATATGGTGATGCCCGGCACCGCGAACGGCCTCGACGTGGCCCGGCACTGCATCACGAGCAAGCCCGACCTCAAGATCATCTACACCAGCGGCTATAGCAGCGAGCTCTTTTCCAGCAATGTGAGCCTTCGGGATGGCGTGAACTATCTGCCGAAGCCGTACCTCACCGGTAAGCTTACGGCGATCATCCGCAACGCGCTCGATCCGAAATCGCCGCCGTTGAACTCGGCACCGAATCCCATCGCGACGCCCATTGTGGTCGAGGCGTAGCGGTGCCGCCCAGGGTGTCTTCGTTTCCCCCCTTCCTCGCTGTCATCCTGAACGAGCTTTAAGCGAGTGAAGGATCCCGTTCGAAAACCAGAGCGCGGGAGAACCGGCGTGAAATTTCATGGGGCTCTTCAGCCGCCAAGGCATCTTCGAAATGACCGCGTAGGAAAGGGTAAACGGATACCTCAACGTGAATCCTTACTGCGCGTAACGCCGCCTTTTTAGGAGCCCGTTTCCTCGCTCACCGAAACCACGTTGCTGGGATGCGTCACCCGCCAGCACTCCAAAAACCCCTTCGCAAAGTCTTCCGGCCGCGCCGCAATCCAGCGGTCGATTTGGTCGGTCGTGAAGAAGGCGCCGCATTCGATTTCCGCCGGCGGCAACCGGAAGGGACCCTCGTGCTCCGCGCGATAGATTTTCACAAACTCCCAGCCGGTGCCCCGGCGGGCGTCGATCTCGCCGATGCGGGTGAGGGGAGCCTGCACGCCGAGCTCTTCCTCCAATTCGCGCGGAGCGGTCGTGTCATAGTCATCGCCGGCATTCACGTGCCCGGCGGCACTGCTGTCCCATTTGCGCGGTTGCGCGTCCTTCCAGCGTGAGCGCTTTTGCAGAAAGAGTTCCCCGCGCTGGTTGAAGACAAAGATATGCACGGCACGATGCCGCAGGCGTTCGCGATGCACCTCGCCCCGCGGGCGCTGGCCGATCACGCGATTCTGTTCGTCCACCACATCAAACAGTTCCCCCGTCAGATCCTGGGCTTTGCTGGCGTGNGAGCCCGTGTGGCCCGAGGCGAGATTCGTCAGCCGGCACCATTGGTGGAGGTCCAGTTCCTCGGCGCGCGCCGTTTCCGGAATGCCGAGAGCGGCGGCGATTTCCGGCCACTGTTCCAGCGCGAGGTTCTTCCGAAGTTGCTTGCGGCGCTGGGCAAAGCCGCGCTTCACGAGCTCCGTGAAACGGGCTCCATCGCAATCGAGCGATTCGTCATCCTCCCGCGGGGTGAGCGCCACCACCGCCGAGTCCACCTTGGGCACCGGCGTAAAGAGATGCGGGGGCAGCGTGCGGATGAGCCGGGCCCGCCACTTGCGCCCGAGCAGGAGCGTCAGCGCGCCATATTCCTTCGTCCGCGGCTGGGCGCAGAGCCGTTCCGCCAATTCCTTTTGCAGCGTGAAGACAAAGCCGGCGGCCGGTGAAGGCTCGGAAGCAAATTGAAACAAGAGCTGGCTGGAAACGTAGTAGGGCAGGTTCCCGAAGACCTTCACCGGTCCGCGCGGAAAGAGCTCGCGGGGATCGTATTTCAGGGCGTCGCCGTGCACGACCTCCAGCGTGGGGAAGTGCTCGCGCAGCCAGACGATGAGCCGGTCGTCTTTCTCCAGCAGCGTGCCCTGGGACGAGCGCTCGAGCGCGTACTCGGTCAACGCTCCGAGCCCGGGGCCGATCTCCACCCACGGCTCTCCCGGCGCCAGGCCGGTCTGGTCCACGATCCAGCGCGCAAGGTTTTGATCGTGCAGGAAGTTTTGGCCCAGGCTCTGCGTGGGCTTCGCGCCGAGCTCGGCGAGCGTGGCGGCGATGGTCGAAAGTTTCACGCGTTCATTGGAAGGAACGCGCGAACGATGGCAAGCACGGGGCGCGTCCGTTCGCCGTTTGTCAGGCCAGCAGGATCGCCAGTTCGGCGAGCACGAGCTCCACATGCTCGGCTGGTTTCACCTTGCGCAGGACGGCCTTCAGCTGGCCCTCGGGCCCGATGATGAAGGTGGTCCGCTCTGTGCCCAGGTACTTTTTCCCGTACATGTTCTTTTCCACCCACACCCCGTACGCCTCGGCAATGGCGTGATCCTCGTCCACGAGCAGCGGGAAGGGGAGCTCATGCTTGGCGATGAATTTGGCGTGGCTCTCCGCGGAGTCGATGCTGATGCCGAAGACGGCGGCTTTGCCGGGGAATTCCTTCCACGCGTCGCGCAGGCCGCAAGCTTGGGTGGTGCAGCCCGGCGTGTCGTCTTTCGGGTAAAAATACAGGACGATGTTATGGCCCGTGAAATCCGCCAGCGCCACGCGCTTTCCCTCGCCATAGCTTCCCCCGACGGCGACCGTGGAAAATTCGGGGGCTGGGTCTCCAGCTTTCAATTCGTTGCTCATGCACCCAATACGAGCACCCCGGCGCGCAGGTTGCAACGGGCAACTCCAGGCGGTCTTGCGACGCTTGTCGGCCCTGCCTCCCAAGCCCCGCTACCCGATCGCTGCCATCATCGCCGCCATCTTCTCTTGGGCGAAAGCTCTGGCCTTGGCTGCGAGTGCGCGGGCGGCGGGAAGGTCGCGGGCGATCTCCAAGACCTTGGCGGCGATTTGGGCGCCGGTGGTCTGGTCGATTTCGAAAATCCATGAGTCCAGCCCCACGTCCCGCCACATCTGTCCCTTGCGGGTATCCGTCGGCTGGCGGAGCAGGACGGCTGGAGTGCCGCCGGCAATCGCGAGGATCGGGGAGTGCTGCTCGAAACTCGCCACGGCCGCCGCCTGCGCATAGACGGACGCCGCCTCGGCCGTGAGCCAGTAGCGGTCCATCACCGCCACGCGCGGCTTCACGTCTTCCGGGAGTTTATCGAAAAGCAACGGCCGCAACCGCTCCACGGCGTACGTCATTTCCGGGGTAAGAAAGACGCGCATCCCCGTCTCGCGCACCCAGGCCGTGATGGCCTCACGCAGCTTGGCGTGGTCGCGCTCCGCAAATTCCTCATTTATCGCGATGCGCTCGGCATTCGGTTTCACGGTCTCCGAGCGAATCTCCCAGTAGGGCGTCCATCGCAGGCGTGGTATGGCGCAAAGAAATTTTCCCGGCTCGAGCTGGTGCTTTTTCAACAACGCGGCCGCGGCTTCCTCGTCGCGCAGATCGAGGGCAAAGGTGGCGTCCGGACCAAACGCCACCGGCGGTTTTCCATCCGCGGCGAAGCCCGAGGCCTTCAACGCCTTGAGCGAATCGGTGTCGCGCAGATACACAAACTTCGCCCCGGCCAGCAGCGCACTCTGGTTTTTGATTTCGCCGTCGTTGAGCGTCACTCCCCCAAAGCCATACGGCTTGCCCGCGGCCTGGGCGCGCGCGCATTCCTTCGCGCCCACGATCCCGGGACCCGAGCCGTGCAGAAAGAAATCGCATTCCGCGAGGGCGGTTTCCTTTTCCCCCGCGGTCTTGGCGATCTTCAGTTTTGGAAATCGCTTCCGGAGAATTTTCTCCACGTCCTCGCTCAGCGTATTGGGCCACAGCGTCACTTCTGTGTTCGGATAGTGCTTCTCCAGCAGGGCCAGCATCCCGGGCGTATGCGCGATGTCGCCAATGTTCACGGTCTGCCACGAAGACCGGAGCACGAGCTTGCGCGGGCCGGTGCTCTCCGCACGACCGAGGGAGGCGGGCAAGGAGGCGGCGAGCAGGGTGGCGAGAAAATGGCGGCGGTGCATGGAACGGGTGGCGGTTTTGGAAGGCGGCGATCCTGAGATAAGGTCGCATCATACGCCTTTTGGACACGGAAAAGTAGCTTAACCGAAGGTGCTGGCTTGGCGGAGCGTGGCCAGTGTATCTCCGACACCAGCCAATAACCCCAAGCCAATTGGATTGACCACCCCGTGGTTCCGGTTCGCATTCGCTCCCATGGAAAAGTGGAAACTCTACGCCCTCGCCTCGGCTTTCTTCGCCGGAGTCACGGCGGTGCTCGCGAAAGCCGGCCTGAAGACGCTCAGCGCGGACCTCGGATTGGTGGTCCGCACGGCGATCATTCTACTGCTCGTCACCATCAACGTCGTGGCGTGGAATGGCGTTGCGGCTCCCGCGCTGGCCGTGCGGAATGCCGGTAGCCGGGCCCTGGCCATGCTCGCCTTGTCCGCTCTCGCGACCGCGCTTTCATGGGTGTGTTACTACCGTGCCATGAAGGAAGGCTCGGTCTCCTTCGTCGCACTGGTGGATAAGGGCAGCATCCTCGTTACCCTTGTCCTTTCGGTCTTCTTTCTCGGAGAGGCCTTCACCTGGCGCCTCGCCCTCGGCGCCTCCCTCATCCTCGCGGGCTTGGTCGTGCTGCTTCCGGCCAAATGAGGATGGCGCCCGCGCGTCTCTACAAAGTCTTTCCCTCCAGCAGTTGCTGCAACTTGCTGCGCAGTTGATCCGGTTTGAAAGGCTTCTGCATAAAGCCCGCCAGTCCCTTGCCGGTGAAGCGATTGATGGCCTCTTGCTCGTTGAATCCGCTCATCAGCACCACGCGAATCTGGGGCGAAATCTGTCGCAGCCGGCGGAAGGCTTCCTCGCCATCCATGTGCGGCATGGTGAGGTCCATCAGCACCGCGGCAAAATCTCCCGGGGCGGCGGAGAATTTTTGCACGGCCTCCACCCCGTCACACGCCAGCACGGCTTTGAAACCAAAGGATTCCAGCATGCGGGCCGATACCGCCCGCACTGTCTCCTCGTCATCCACTACCAGCACCTTGCCGGAGCCGTGCCACGTGTTGGGCACGGCGGGGTCGTGCTGCAGCGGTTGCGCATGGCCCTCCGCCACCGGAAAGAGCAGCTTGAACATCGTTCCCTTCCCCGGCTCGGAGTAGGACTTCAGCGCCCCCTTGTGTCCGCGCACGATGCCGAGCACCGCGCTCAGCCCCAGGCCGCGGCCCGTGAATTTGGTGGTGAAAAATGGCTCGAAGATTCGGGAGAGGGTCGTCGCATCCATGCCGCAGCCATTGTCGGCGACCTCCAGGAATACGTAGTCTCCCTCGGCTACCTGGTCTGCCACTGCGGTGCTCCGCACGTATTCCTGNTCCACGCGAATGACCCCCGTATGCAGGGAGATGGATCCGCTTTTTCCGTCCAGGGCCTCGCTGGCGTTGATCACGAGGTTCATCACCACCTGCCGCAACTGGGTGGCATCGGCCAAGATCGGCGGAAGTTCCCGCGATAGATTGTACCGCAGTACCGCATTCTTCGCGATGGAGACGTTCAGCAGTTGCGCGGTCTCCTGCACCAGCGCGCTCAAATCCAGCCGCTGCACTTCGAACCGCCCCTTCCCCGAGTAGGCCAGCATTTGCTTGCACAGTTCGGCGGCCCGCACCGCCACGGCCTCGATCTCGCCGAGGTAGCGCTGGGCGTCCGCATTCTGCGGCGTGACCATCCGCGCCAGGCTGGCNTTGCCCAGCACGCCCGTGAGCAGATTGTTGAAATCGTGCGCGATGCCGCCAGCCAGCACCCCCAGGCTCTCCAGGCGCTGCGTTTCCTGCAGCTTGCGGTCGAAGGCGGACTTCTCCTCGGCCGCCTGCCGCTGCGTGGTGATGTCCGCCGCGATGCCCGCCACNCGTGTCACCTTGCCGTCGGCATCGGGGATGGGGAAAGACCGATCACGCAGCCAACGCACGCTGCCGTCCGCGTGCAGGATGCGGTAGTTGATCTCCCGCGGCTGGTTCCGCTCGCGGCGAAACTCCTCCATTACCCAGTCCCGATCCTCGGGGTGGATCGCCTCGTGCCAGACCTTCGTGGATTCCAGCATCGCCGACACGGGCCGCCCGAAGATGCGCTCAAACGCGGGGTTCACATACAGTGCTTTCGCGAGTTTGAAATCGTAGAGCCAAAAGATCTCCCCCACGTTCTCGGCCATCTGGCGAAAGCGGTGATCGCTCTCCAGCAGGTCGGCATCCCGGCGCTGGAGCTGAGCGGACATATCGTCGAAAACACTCCCGATGTGCGCTAGTTCGTCGTTCCCGGTGAGTGTGGCCCGCGCGGCGAGATCCCCGGTGGCCAGCTTGCGCGCGGCTTCGACGAGGCGGTTCACCCGCGACGTAAACGTCCAGTGGAAAAACGCATAGAAGGCCGCGCACAACGCCAGCAAGACCCACAGCCCCAGCTGCATCCGGTGGACGTCATTGGAACGCGCCACCGCTTTGGCGAAGGACAGATCCAGCTCCAGGAGCACCGCGCCCTGGGTCTTCGAGGTCAGTTCTCCCGCTGCCGTGGTGATGGGAAAGGCAAAAGCCCCGGTCATCGCCTTGCCGTCTTCATCAATCCCCGTTGCCCCCTGGCCGGTCCTCCGCGCTTTCGCGATCAAGGCCTGGTCCTGCTCCGGGTGGGCCGATTTCAGGGGATGCCCGAGCGTTTCGTAGCGCGAGGAAAAGACGACCACGTCGGAGGCATCCACGACGTGAATGAAGCACACGTCCGGGCCCGCCGCGGCGATGGCGACCTCGCGTTGCGCCGCGTCCCGGGCGTTGGTCTCNATGAAGTTGGCCGACAGCGCGGCCACTTGCGTGCCCAGGTAGCGCGTCCGCTCGCGGTACCTTTCCTCGATGGTCCGCGTTTCGGCAATTTGTTCGTAAAAATAAGAGACCCCCGAAGCGATGAAGCCAAGGAAGATAAACGCGATGGGAATCCCGATCTTGAGGGGCGGGAGGAATCTCATGGGCTTTCCTCCATCACGAGGGTTCCATTCAGCAGGTGGGCGGTGTCCACCGGGGTGGCGATCAGTCCACTCTTCAAAAGATAATCGGCCAGCCGCTGGAGCTTCGCCGGTAGGAGGGAGTCCTTGGCCCCGAGTAGTTCCCGGTTTTCTTTCCGCCCCAACAATTGAATCCCTTTCAAGGATTCGAGCAGGGCCTCCGGCGTCGCGTTTTCACGCGGCGCCATGCGCCCCGCGGTTTCCGCGGGATTTTTGGCGATGCTCTCCAGTGCCTGAAACCAGCCGCTCACCAGCCCGGAAAGCGCCCGCGGGGGATTGTCCATGACGCTGCGCCGGACCACGAGTGTATCCATGATTTCGCCCGGCAATTTCGAGGAGTCGAAGATCTGCCGGGCCCCGGCCGCGACCATCCGCTGCCGGTACGGATCGTACGTTACCGCCGCATCCAGTTTGCCGAGCGCAAAATCCCGTTCGCACTGGTCGGCGCGGCAGTTCACCGTTTTCACGTCGGCGGAGGTGAGCCCGCTCACCTCCAGCGCCCGGGCGAGGAAAAACGATCCCAGGGTATTGTTCTCCACCCCAATCACCTTGCCCTTGAGTTCGCGGAGGCTGGCGAATTCCCGCTTGGCGACGATGACGTCCGTGCCGTTGGAAAAATCGATGAGCATCACGATTTGCGGTTCGTGCCCCGCCTGGGCCAGCCGGATTACCTCATCCGCCGTCAGCGTCACCGCATCCACAACCCGGTTTTGAAACGCCAGGATGCACTCCGCAGCCGAGGGAAATTCCAGCAACTGAATGCGATGATTGCCTAACATCTGCATCTCGCGCGCCAGGAAAAACGGTTCGTAACCCGGCCACAGATAGGTCGCCAGGCGGAACGGGGGAGCGGGGGGCTTGCCGCATCCGGCCAGGCCGAATGCAGGCGCCATCAGGGACAAAAAATTCCGCCGGTTTATCAAGGGCATGACTATGGGCTCACGGGCTTCACCACTCGGCCCCATGCAGCATGCGAAATGCCCGCGATGAAAGACCTATTTTCTAAGGTGCGGAAAAACCCAACCCATCAACGGGCTCTCCAAAAACCGCGGCCCTTCCAAACTGAACGTTCCCGACGCTATCATTGTCCATAGCCGTAACCTTTTGGGATCGGAAGACGTCCGAAGGGTTGTTCCGCGCCGCAAGGCCGCGTATATCTTTCTACATGCGACCTTCGTGGTTTAAAATTTCCATTCTTCTCGCCGGCCTGTGGCTCGTGGTGGGCGGCGCCATGTGGGTGCTCAATGAGCGCCGGGCTTCTCCGGAAAAGGTTATTTCCTACGCGGAGGAGCACCGGGTGGCGGGCCAGTCGGAGGCGGCGCGCGCGGAAATCATCGAGAAGGTCGCTTCGAAATACCACCAACTCAGCGTGGATGAGCAGCGCGACTTGCTCGCTTCCCTCGACCTCAAGCCCTGGTGGACCGAACTGACCAAGCCCGAGCGCTACAAATTTCGCATCCTGCTCTTTCCGAAAACACCCCAGGTGGTGGAATTTTTCGACAAGCTCACCCCCGAGCAGCGCGAGATGAATATGCAAAAACTGATGGGGGATGTGCAAAAGCGGATCGGCGAAGGCCAGTTGCCGCCCGTGGGTCCCGGCGCCCTGGCCATGGTGAAGAATCTGGGCTTGAAACCCTTTGTCGAGAGCCCTCTGTTGGATGAAAAGATGGAGACGTTGCTCATGATGCACGAATTGGAGAGGCGCCTGGTATGGAGACGCCAGTAAAGGACCCCGCCCTCCGGTTGGAGAATCTTCGCAAGAGCTTTGGCGGGAAACCAGCCCTTCACGGCGTTTCGTTTGAAGTGCAGCACGGCGAAATCTTCGGCCTGCTTGGCCACAACGGCGCGGGTAAAAGCACTTCGCTCGGCATTCTGCTGGGCCAGGTCTTTCCCGATACCGGCGAGGCTTTCGTCAACGGCATCAGTGTCCAGCGCCACCGCGCCCGCGCTCTCGCCAAAGTCGGCGCCATCTTTGAGCAGCCACGCTTTTACGATTACTTGAGCGGCTGGCGGAATCTGGAGATCTTCACCAGCTACAGCGCCGCCGTCCCCAAGGCGCAAATCGCCGACGTAGTCTCCTTCGTGGATCTCACCAAGCGAATCCACGATCCGGTGGGCACCTACAGCCAGGGCATGCGCCAGCGCCTCGGCCTCGCCCAGGCTCTGCTGCCGGCGCCCGATGTGGTGCTGCTCGATGAACCCACCAATGGCCTCGACCCCGAGGGCATCGCCGAGATGCGCGAGCTCATCCAGCGGCTCAATCGGGAACGCGGCATCACCGTCCTCTTTTGCTCCCACCTGCTCAGCGAGGTGGAGCAACTCTGCGATCGCGTGGCCATCCTCAACCAAGGCCGCCTCCTCTACACCGGCCGCTGGCAGGATCTCGCCCCCAAGGGCGCCCGCTTCCGCCTCGACGCCCAGCCGTGGGATACGGCCCGGGCCCAGGTCAATGGCGCCACCATTATCGAGCCCGGCCTCATCGAACTCGAACCCGGGGGCGACATCGCCGATGTCATCGCCCGCCTGGTCTCCGCCGGTGTGCGCATCCGCGCGGTCGAGCCGGTCCGGCAAAATCTCGAACAGCTTTACCTCGAACAGGTGCAAAAATCGTGACGCTCTTCTTCCGCCAATTTCGCTGTGAACTCGTCAAGCTGTTTGCCCGCAAGCGCACGTGGATGGGCTTTGTCGCCTTCCTCGCGCTGGAACTGCTGCTGCTTTGGTTGTTTCAACTGCCCAACGGTGAGCGCGCCTTCCGCCATTCCATGGAGCGCAATGCCGGTTTCTCGGGAATGACCTTGGTCTTCGACGAATACTTCCGCGGACTCACTTTGGCGGCGTCGGTCATTCTGCCCACCATGTTTCTGCTGGGAGCGCTGTTTCTCTCGCTGGTGAGCGGGGACATCGTGAGCAAAGAGGCTGAGGACGGCACGCTGCGAATGACTTTGTGCCGCCCGGTGAGCCGNCTGCGGGTGCTGGCGGTGAAATACCTGAGCTGCATCACGTACACTTTCACCCTCACCTTTTTCATCGGGTTTAGTGCCATGCTCGTGGGCTGGCTCTGGCGGGGATTCGGGTCGATCTTTGTCTTCTTGCCGGAGGTGAAGCTCTTTGCCGTCTTTCCCACGGGGGAGGGGATCTCTCGGCTCTCCCTGGCTTTGCTTTTCTATGCGGTGAGTCTCTGCACGGTGTCGTCGCTCGCCTTCCTGCTTTCCTGCACGAGTGCGAAGCCGGCGGCCGCCACCATCATGACGCTCTCCATCATGCTCATCGACTACATCCTGAACTTGATTCCCCAGTTCGAGAGCTTCCGCCCCTACTTTTTGAACGCCCACATGGGCACCTGCCTGAATGTTTTCCGCAACCCCATCCCCTGGGACAAAATGCTGATCGACTACGTCTACTTGTTTGGCGTGAACGCCACCTTTGTGATCATCGGGTGCGGTCTCTTCTGCCGCCGCGACTTCAAGTCCTAGCGCTCGAATTCCTCTGCCGTAAAGGCGCCCTTCCGCCCAAGGCACCGTCAAGAATTAGCCCACGTCCGTATCCGTTTAGCTTTGGTACGATTTTCACGGTCAAAAGCGACGATCTCTCGTGGTCGCGAATCGTAAATCCTTTTCAAAGGACCGCTCCTATTCCCCGCCAGTGATCGTAGAAATCGTATGAGAAAGTGACCAGACGCCAGGCGAACAAGTCTTCTACAATCGTCCCCCCACTTGAAACTGTCACCTTGAGTAAGCGTAAGCGCATCGAAAGGCCTCACTCTAAGTTCGGCGCCGCGCCATTTTCAGCCAACCGCCCAAACCGTCGCTGACCGCATTAAGTGTTGAACGTTGGGCGTTCAGCGTTGGGCGTTACTCCCGAGCGTTACTTCCGCCCCTTCTTTCCAGCCTTCCCCTTCCGCGTCGGCTTCGGTTTTCCCGCCACCACCTCCGCGCCCTTCAAAACCAGCACGCCTCCCCGCCGTGCCGCAATCTTCCCCAGATACTTGTAAACCACCACCAGGCTCAGTTCGCGTTTCAGCCGCTGTTGCAGCCAGGTCCGCGCATCCTCCGCGCGCCGCCACTTGCCCTGCGCCAGTTGCGCCCGGAAGTCCTTCAAGGCCCGGGCATCCAGCCAGCTCGCCGGCCCCTTGCCTTTCTCCTTCCGAATCAGCAGCGATTCCAGCCCGCCATCGCGGAACCGCTCGTACCATTCGCCCACCGTCCGCGGGCTTACGCGCGCCTCCCCGGCGATGTCTTGCAGCGACAGCTTTCCCGTCAAGCCCAGTAGCACCGCCGTCAAACGCTGGCGTTTCCACTTCTCGAGCCCCTTTTCTTTCAGTTTGGCGCGGACGTCCTTGCTATCCGCTACCCCGTCGAGTGGTCGTCTCGGTCTGCCCATAGTGGCGCTTATGTAGCACGCTTATGGAAAAGTGACTATAAATTTTCCTTGGCGCTCATTTTTTGGGATCATCCGGCGACCCCACCCAAAGCGTGGGAATTCCGGGACCTCGATGGCTTCCCTCCGGCCCCCCTCGGAACGGGAAGCGCTGGCATTCGGTCGCCGCGTCCTCTCAAAACACCCGCACCTTGAATGTAAACGAAATGTTAGAAATGGCGGGGTAATTCTGCCGATAGGCGAAATTATGGAAATTTATAGGATTTATCACGCCGATGATAAGTGCAGGTCGCACCTAGCCCGGCGCTCAATCCAACAAACAACACAACATGAAAACACTAATGCTTGCGGCTGTCCTGATGGTCGCCACCCTCGCCTCCCAAACCCAAGCCGCCGACCAACCGGCCGTCCTGCGGGGGGTCTCCAAGAAGCAGACCCTGACCGTCGGGCAGATGCGGAGCGTCCGTGGCGAAGGCCTCTGCGGGCCGCTGCTCACGGTCGCTGCCGCCGCCTGCGTCAAAGTGGACCTCAACGTCTGCGCGAAGGTCGCGGTGCCATGCCTGCTCGACGTCAACGCCAATGTGAACGTGCATGCCGATGTCCATGCCTTCGCCCTGGTGAAACTTTAGACCGAACCATCACCAGCATCCCCGATGATCACGCCCCGCTACCCGCTTCGCCCATGGGATCCGGGTAGCGGGGCCCTCCCTTTCTCGTCCCAATGAAACTCTGGCCCCTGTCCCTGGCTTGCTTGATCCCGCTGCTCCCCGCCGGCGCAGCCAGCGTCTTCGAGCTCCGCCTAAAGAGCGGAGAATGCCTCATCGGCGAAGTCCTCTCGGCAGATGCTGAAATCGTCGTATTTTCCTCGCCCCAATTGGGGCGTCTGCCGGTTCCCCAATCTCAGATCGCTTCGCTGCAACCCCACCTCGACGCTCCCACCCCGCCGGCCCAGCTCCCCGCCGGCGAAGCCGCGGATCGTAGTCCTCACGCTCCGCGTGAGGTCGCACCCGAACCTCTTCCCCTGAGCCCTATTGCGGAAGCTTCTGCCGATTTATCCCCGGCCTTCGGCGCCAAGGTCGCCCACGTCGAGACCCCTTCGCCGGCCCCTCCTCCTCCCGCCGCTGCAGACTCCCACGCCCCCGCCGAGCCTCCNGTCGTCGGCCAGTCGCTGCGCGAAGAGGACATTCGGCAGGTCTTTTTACGCGACTCCACCATCGTCCTCGCGCCCGGCCGATTCGAGGCCGAGACCACGCTTTCCTACGCGCGCCAGGAAGTGACCAGCGTGGATACCCTCCTGGGCAGCGACCTCCGCCGCTTCCAGCGCCGCCTCGCCCAGCTGCAATTCAGCCTCCGTTATTCACCCGTGAAACGCGTGGAGATTTTCGGCACTCTTCCCGTCGCTTACGGAGAGCAGCACCTCGTTCGCCTGGATGGGGAGGGGAGCCACCGAAGCGTGAGCGGCCTCGGCGATTTCAGCCTCGGCCTGAAATGGCTCGCCGTCCGCGAAAGTGNCGGCACCCCCGACGTGGTCTTCGCCGTCACGGCCACCGCGCCCACCGGCCGCAGCCCCTACCGCACCAACGTAGCCGATTTCGGCTTTGGCAACGGCCACTGGGCCCTGGGCGCCGGCGTGCAGGTCGTGCGCACGTACGATCCCGTGGTCGTTTTCGGCGGCCTGGAATACACCCATTATTTTTCCACGGATGCCCTCGGCGGCAGCATCGAGCCCGGCGGCACGCTTTCCTACAATCTGGGCTTCGGATTTGCCCTCAACGATCAGCTTTCCTTCAGCACGCAATTCGCCGGCTCCATCCAGGCCGAGGGCCGGAGCAGTGCGTCGGGTGTGAAACTTCCTTCCCGCGAAAACCTGGTGCTCCGGATGGCCATGACCGCCCGTCTGTCCCCGGAAAGCTATCTCGAGCCCGCCATCGCCTGGGGCCTCACCGACGACTCGCCCGACTACCAGCTCAGCCTCTCGTATGCGAAGCGTTTCTAGTCCCGCCTGCGCCCTCGCCGTGGTTACTCTCCTGGCCTCCTGTGCCGCCGGCGGCCCCGCCCGCGATCTTTCCGCCCGCGTGCCCTCCGCCAGCCTCCACTCGCTCAAGGACTTGCGGGACCGAAACGTGGTAAAACAGGATTTCGACTACTCCTGCGGTGCCGCCTCGCTCGCCACTTTGTTACGCTTCTACTTTCGCGATCCGGTCAGCGAACGCGCTCTCCTCCTCGACATGCTGAAGTCCCTCTCAGCCGCCGAAACCCAGGATCGCATCGCCAACGGCTTTACGCTGCTCGATCTGCAAGGCGCTGCCCAGCGGCGCGGTTACCAAGCCGAGGGCGTGGCCCTCGAGNTGAAATCCCTCACCGAGCTCGGCGGCCCCGTTCTCCTGCATATGAATATCCAGGGCCAGCGCCACTTCCTTGTCTTCCGCGGCGTTTCCGGCGACCGCATTTTCCTCGCCGACCCCAATCGCGGCAACGTGCGGATGGATGTCTGGCGTTTCGCCCGGCAATGGACCGGCGTCGCCCTCGCCCTCGGGCGCGAGGGCGTGGAGATTCCCGCCACCCATCCGCTTAGCCTTCGCTCGGAGGAGAAATCCTATCCCGAGTGGGAAACCGCCCGCCGCAGTCTTTACACCCCATGAGTGCCTATCCCCATCCATCCCCGTCCGCTCTCGCCGAGCGGGCTCCCATTGCGTTTCCACCCTCCGGCTACCCGCTATTTGGTCGCCAGAAATTGCTGGCCGACCCCGGTCCTCTCGCCGAGGCGCACCGCCGGGAGCAACTCTCCGCCGCCCTGCTGGCGCTCTATGCACCGTGCGCCCCGGAGGCGTTTCCCCAGCGCGCCATGGAGATCACCCGCGGCATCGTCCCGGCGGATCTCATTTCCTTCGAGGATCTGGATCTGCACTCGGGCGACGGCACCACTCACCTGTTGGGGCAGCCTCCGGGTGGGGTGGACGATTTTCAAAAGCAGTGGCGCCACTTTGCGCGGGAGCACCCCATCATCCGCGCCCACCTCCGCGGTGGCAGCGACGAGGCTTGCACCTATTCGCTGGAGGACCTTCTGCCGGAAGCCCAGCGCGCCAGCCTCGCGATCGAGCGCAAATTCTTCCAGCCCTTCGGCCTTCGCCAGCAGCTCGCGGTTTTCTTCGGTGGTTCCGACACGGCGACGGGCGTTTTCCTTTCGCGCGCCGGGTGCTTCGCCGCTTCCGAGCAGCGTTTGCTTCGTTTTCTTGCTCCCCATCTCGCGCAGGCGCATCGCCATCACCTCTTGCTCGCCTCTCCGGAAAACCGCCCCACCGCCTACCGCCAGCTCGCTTGGGAGCGCCTGCGCAGCGCGGGTTTTTCCCGCCGGGAATGCGAGGTGCTCCACTGGCTCGCCGAGGGCAAAAGCGACGACGATATCGCGGTCATCCTTGGTCTTTCGCGCAAGACGGTTAGCAACCAGGTCCTGGAATTGACCCACAAACTTCAGGCCCACAATCGCATTGGCGCCGTCACCTCCGCCCTGCAAATCATCGAGATGCCTCCACCCGTGGAGCTCGAATCCACTGTGCACGATCGCGAGGCGCAGTTTCAGGCGCATCTCGTGAAGCTCGCCGGGGCGCCGACCCCCGCCCTCGTCCTGCAGCACCTCCGGCAGTTTCTCGCCGCGCTTTGGCCCGGCCTCGGCGCGGAGGCCTGGCTGGTCCGCCTCGACGATGAGGATAATCGTTTCGCCCCCCTCGCCCCGGCGCGGGTGAAAAGTTACGCCGAGCGCATGGCCCTGCACGCGGCCCCGGTGGTGGAGGGCACGCCTCCCATCCTCGCCGCCCCGCACCACACCCTGGGCGCGGTGCGTCACCTGCCGTTGCCGCCTTCCGCATATGTCTGGGAAAATCGCGCCGCCCCCGCCGGTGAGCTCCTCACCGCGCTCGTGCTCGTTCCCGAGCGTCTGGCCTTCGCCATCGTGCTCGG
>FJVU01000489.1_pt1 | contig 19439 bp, 8 predicted proteins | sample 1011831 | NCBI WGS metagenome assembly FJVU01 (sample SAMEA3912450, study PRJEB9761) | metagenome | biome: forest; material: soil | place: USA | collected 2011-06-22 | depth 0.1 m
TAGAGGATGGTCATGGGCAGGCCAAAATAGGTGCTCTCCAGCGTGGCCGTGCCGCTGCANACCATCCCGGCGCCCGCGCGCTGCATCAGCCGGTGCGCGCCATGCAGGGTGATGGGGCAAAAGCTGTCGTCCTTCCCGCGGGCGATCATGATCTCGTTCATCTCGGCCGCGAGCGCCTCGCTGGCGGCGGCTGTTTCAAAGCGGAGCCGTGGCCGCGACATGCGGAGATAGACCGCCGCATCCAGCATCACAGGGAAAATCTTCCGCACCTCCTTACTCCGGCTGCCGGGGAGCAGGGCGACCAGATTCGGATCGCGCGCCACGTCGATCTTTTCCGGTGCAAGGGTGTCGAGCAGCGGGTGGCCCACGCACACCGCGTGGAGGCCGGCGCCTTCATACATGGGCACCTCGAAGGGGAAGAGGCAGAGCATCAGGTCGAGATACTTCGCCATCTTCGGGATGCGCCCGCGATTCCAGGCCCAGACTTGCGGGGAGACGTAGTGAATGGTGCGCAGTCCGGGCACGCGGGCCTTCGCGGCTTTGGCGAGGCGCAGGTTGAAGCCGGGGTAGTCCACCGTGATCAGCGCATCCGGTTTCAGCGCCACGATCTCCGCGAGCATCCGGGCCATCTGCCGCTTGAAGTAGCCGTACTTCTTCAGCACATCCCAGAGCCCCACCACCGCTTCGTCGGCCCAATCAAAGATCTCCGGCGCGCCGGGTGACAGCGTGGCCGCCAGCGCCTTCATGGTGCGCCCGCCCGCGCCGATGAATTCCACGCCGGGCAGCCGCTCGCGCAGGGCCTTCATGAGCTCGGCCCCCCGGGAGTCTCCACTGGCTTCGCCTGCGACGATGTAGAGCCTCATGCCGACTCGATTTTCTTGGTGATTTCGAGGGCGAGATTCAGGGCGGCCATGGCCTGGCGGCCGGTGACTTTGGGCTGGGCGCCGGCCCGCGCGCACTCGACGAAAGACACCAGCTCGCGCTTGAGTGGCTCGTCTTTATCGATGGGGACGGGCTCGCGCACGATGCGTTTGCCGGCAAACTCGGTGACGATCGTCCCCCCGCTGGCCGCGCCGAAAAGTTTCCCAATGAGCGTGCTTTCCTTTTCCCCCTCGGCGGCGAGGCGCATGAGGTAGCCTTCCTGCCGCTGGTAATCGAGCGAAAGATAGGCGTCCTGCTGGAAGACGCGAATCTTCCGCACCTTTTCCTGGCTGATGCGGCTGGCGGTGATGTTTGCCACGCAGCCATTTTCAAAACGGATGCGCACGTTGGCGATGTCCTCGCGCTTGCTGAGAATGGGCACCCCCACGGCATCCACCTGGGTCCACGGCGAGCGGACCAGATGCAGGATGATTTCGAGGTCGTGAATCATCACGTCGAGCACCACGCCCACGTCCAGGCTGCGACCGGGATAGGGCGACAGTCGCGTGGCCTCAATGAAGCGCGGCGCGGTGAGGCGGGCCTCCAGCGCGGACATCACGGGGTTGAAGCGCTCGATGTGGCCGACTTGCAGGACCAGCCCGCGTTGCTGCGCGAGGTCACACAATTCCCGGGCCTGCTCCGGCGTCTCGGTGAAGGGCTTCTCCACCAGCACATGCTTGCCCGCCTCCAGGAGGGCCTTGGCGATTTCGAAGTGGGTGACGGTGGGCGTGGCGATCGTGGCGGCGTCCACTTCCTCAATGAAGTCATCAATGTTGCTGACGGCCTTCGCGCCGTACTTGCCGGCCATTTCGGCGGCGGTCGCGGCATTCGAATCGAGCACCGCCGTGAACCGGCCGCCGGGCATTTCGCCAAAGATGCGGGCGTGGTTTTTGCCCATGCTACCGGTGCCGACCACGCCGATCCGGATAGGGGTTCCCGGATCAGCCACGGTGGGTGGAATGGTGGATTGCGAACGACATGCGCTTTCGATGTCGCAATTCATCGAAAATGTCCAAGGAAAGGATAGGGGAGGGGCGCGGGAGCGCATCATGCGTTTACTAGTTGCACGGAAAGCGGTCTTTCGAGTGGGAGCGCCGCCCCTGGGACCGCCGATGTCCTCAATCGGCTTCTTAACGCGCGAAGCGCCCATCACCCTGCTATCGCCATCTCAGCGCCGAACGGCAAGTCGCCTCAAAACCCCACCGGCAACAGCTTCCCCGCCAGAATCGCCACCGCCCGGCTGGGTTCCGCCCGCCGCGTGAGCGGCGAAAGAAAATCCCGCGAACGAACATTCGTTCCCGCCGCCCAATCCGAAAACGCCGGCAGCACCACGAGTTCGTCCGTCACCAGAAAACACGGCACCCGCACGTGGTGAGCCACGCCATCACCAAGCGAGATGGCCGGATGCTCATGGCCCATGAAGATGCGCCCCCCGCCCGCCTGCAGGTTCGCGAGGTGCGAGGCCGCCGTGGCCTCGTCAGGGAGATCGCCATGCAAAAGCAAATGGGGCCCCGGACGGAACTCCGTGAGCAGCGGAGCCGCCACGATCTGGCGAAGGTGCCGATCGTGATTTCCGGCGATCAGCGCCAGCGTGGTGCGTGCACCCAGGGCCGCCAGGATCGCCGATACTTCATCCCGCACCGCTTCCACATGCACCACCCCGTGCACGATGTCGCCCAGCAGCGCGAGCGTCTTGGGTTGGTAGTCGTCGAGCAACGCATACAGCCGTTTGATGGTATCATCCGGCGCGGAAAGCGGGAGCATCTGGCCCCGGGCACGATGGGTCCACGCATAGCCGAGGTGGAGGTCGGCTACGGCCAACACGCTCTCCGGCTCCAAAAAGGCCGCGCGCCGGGCGTCGAGGTGGAGCCCTGGGGCGAGTTCGTGGCGGGTGTGATTCATCGGCAAGCCGTGCCTATTCGACTGCGCGTGCTGCCTCCGTGATTAAAAGAGAGAGCTCGCGTCCCCCAATGAAAAACGAGGACACTTTGTCGACAGGATGCAAGGGATCGAAATCGACGATCAGCTTCCGGCCCTGCTCCAGGATTTTCACCGGATAATTGAGCACCAGATTGGTGTTCTTGCTGGTTTCGAGCCAGCCAAACTCCGGCAAGTCGGTGGCGGTCAAAATCACTTGTTTCCAGCCCCCTTCGCGACCCTCCCATTCGCTGTACGCTAGCAGATTCAGGATGACGACCGACTCCTGCACACTGGGGCCGGCTTGGAATGAGAGAGATTGGACGATGGCTCCGTCAAATCCCCCAAACCGCTCTGCCACGGTCGTCAGTTCAGCGAGCATCATCGGCAAATGCGTTGGAGTGTTAGACGGGATCTGAATACCAAAATGAACCACGCACCACGCGGGACTTTCCGATGGTGCCTGCCATTGAGCATCAACAGAATGGTCGCCTACGCCACGTTCTTGGCCGCCTTCTTGGGCAACACGGCCAGAATCTTCTGCACGGCGTCTTCGGCGGTGAGGCCGTGTTTCTTGCGCAGAATATCCACGCTGCCGTGCTCGACGAATTGATCCGGCCAGCCGAGGCGGACCACCGGCGTGGTGATGTGCTGGTCGGCGAGATGCTCGATCACCCCGCAGCCAAAGCCATTGTGCAGGACGTGATCCTCAATGGTGCAGATGACGTCCACGCTGCGCGCGAAGAATTCGATGAGCGAGGTATCCAGCGGCTTGATCCAGCGCGGATTGATGACCGAGGTCGAGATGCCCTGGGCCTCCAGCATTTCCGCGGCGTGCTCGGCCATCTGGCACATGCCGCCGAGACCGAGGATGGCCACGCGNACGGGTTGCGTGGTGCCGTGCTTCACTACTTCCGCCTTGCCGATTTCCAGCAGGCGCGGCTGTTCCTTGGGCTGCACGCCCGTGCCGATACCGCGCGGGTAGCGGATGGCGATGGGCCCGCCCGTGTAGTTGGCCATGGTCCATAGCATGTCCACAAATTCGTCCTCATCCTTGGGCTGCATGTGGACGATATTCGGCACGTGCCGCAGGTAGCCGATGTCGAAGAGCCCGTGATGCGTCGGGCCGTCGTCGCCACTCAGGCCGCCGCGGTCCATGCACAGCGCCACATTCAGGTTTTGCAGCGCGATGTCGTGGATGATCATGTCATACGCGCGCTGCATGAAGGTGGAGTAGATCGCCAGGAAGGGCTTGAAGCCCTCGCAGGCGAGTCCGGCGGCGAAAAGCGCGGCGTGCTCCTCGGCGATGCCCACATCGAAGTAGCGCTTCGGATGCGCCTTGGCAAAATGAACGAGCCCCGTGCCGCTGGGCATGGCTCCCGTGATGGCCACGAGCTTGTTGTTCGTGTCCGCAAACTTGGCGAGAGTGTGGCCCAGCAGGTCGCTATAGGTCGGAGTCACGCTGGCCTTCGTCGCCCCCGTCTTCGGCTCGAACCGGCCCAGGCCGTGAAACTTCAGCGGATGCTCGATGGCCGGGTTGTAGCCCTTGCCCTTGATGGTCTTGATGTGCAGCAGGACCGGCTCGTCCTGCTTCTTCAGGAATTCCAGCGAGCGGATGAGCTTCTGCACATCGTGTCCATCCACCGGCCCATAGTAGCGGAAGCCGAGGTCTTCGAAAAGCACGCTCGGAGCGATGAGGCCCTTCATGCCGGTCTCCACGCGGTGCGCAAATTCCTTCACGCGCTTGCCCAGCACCTTTTCCACCACCCAGGCGGCGCGGTCGTGGATACCTGCATACAGCGGGTTGGTCGCGATCTTGTTAAAGTATCGGGCAATGGCGCCCACGTTGCGGTCGATGCTCCATTCGTTGTCGTTGAGGATGACGATGAGGCGCTTCGTCTGCTCGGCTGCATTGTTCAGCCCCTCGTAGCTCACGCCGCAGGTAAAGGCGGCGTCGCCCGCCACGCAGACCACATGGTTATCGCCTTCTTTCAGGTCGCGCGCCACGGCCATGCCCAGCGCGGCGCTGATGGCCGTTCCGGCATGCCCGGCGCCATAGGCGTCGTGCTCGCTCTCGGTGCGCAGGAGGAAGCCATTCAGGCCTTCGTACTGCCGCATGCTGTCAAAGCGTTCACGCCGGCCCGTAAACATTTTGTGGACGTAGCCTTGGTGGCTCACATCCCACACAAACTTGTCCGCCGGGGTATCGAATACGCGGTGGAGGGCGATGGTGAGTTCCACCACGCCGAGATTCGGCCCGAGATGGCCGCCGACGGACTTCGGATTATCCTCGGAAAGCACCCGGATGAGTTCCGCGCGGACTTCGTCGGCGAGCTGGGGCAGCGCCTTCTCGGGCAGCGCCTTCACATCGGCGGGCGAGTGGATGGTTGGAAGAATCGGTTCGGTCATACGAAAAAAATTTGGGCTGTGTGGTGTCGCTGTGGTGTCGAGGTCGTTCCGCCGCTCGGTGGCTAAAAGAGGCTGGCGTCCCGGGCGGAAGGTTTCCGGGCCGGTGGAGGAGTATCGAGTGGGGCGGGGGAATCGGCTTTGCCGGTGGGGTCGAAATCCTTGAGGGCCACCTCATCCGTGGCCTTGCGCTGGATAATCTCAATCTTGCGCTCCGCTTCGGTCAGCTTCTTCTGGCACACCTTCACCAGCTTGTTGCCTTCCTCGTAGGCCACCAGGAGTTGCTCCAGCGGCATGCGATCCGACTCCATCTCTTCAACAAGACTCTCCAAGCGCGCAATCGCGCTCTCAAACGTGTGCTCCGGCGGCTCGCTGACTTTCGACATGTGGACCATCATACTAACAAGCTATACCCCCGGGCTCAATAGACAATTGTGCCATGGTGGAACGGGGGACGAATCGAGGGAGATTACCGCCGATGCCGAAAGTGGTGCTTTCGATCCATGGCATCGAGATAGTTGGTCAAGTGTGGCCCGAGGACGATGCCGCTGCCGAGGGCGACCACCAACATTAACAGCGAAAAGCGAGTGGGGGCCTCGGGACGGGGAAAATCCGGGGTGACCCCGGCGGCGAGCATACGGTCGTAAAGGTCGGGATGGCTGGCCCGCCGCGTGCCAATCACGGCGGGCGCGAAGTTGACTTCGTGCAGGGTGGCGAGCGCCTGGGCGTAGGCGGCTTTTTCTTCCGGAGAGTGTTCGATGGCGCAGCGATCCGCGCGATGTTCCATGCGCCGGGACAAGGTCACGGATTGCCACCGCACGAGCCAGGTCCAAACGGCCAAACCGGTAAAACCGGCGGGACCATAAGCGTTCAGGAGTGGGATCAGGAACAACCACGGCCAGGTGGCGAGCAAGCCGGCCAGCCGAAGGAATCGCGTGCTCCGGCTCTCATCCAGATGGGCGAGTTCGTGGGCGATGACTCCTTTCAACTGCGCGTCATTGAGATGCGCTAGCGTGGAATCCGCGAACAAAAGGGCGCGCTCCCAGAACACCGCATAAGCGTTACTGGTGGTGCTGGTAAAGGCCCACACTTTGGGGAGGGGAACTTTCATTTCCGCGCACACTTCGGCGGCCAGTCGATGGAGTCGCTCGGGCGCATCCCGGATCAGCCCCCAGGTCCGAAACCATCGCAGCAGCCCGCCAAAGGCGACCCAGAGATCGTAGACAACGTAAATCGCGGCATAGGCCAGGGCGCTGGCCTCGAATGGGACGGGCATGGAGCAAACGACCCAAACGAAAAGGGCCAATCGAAAAGAGGTCATGGTTAGCGAAAGGAGGGTTTCGCGGCACCACAAACCGAAGCTGAGATCCGGCGACACGGCACGACGGAGCGGCCAAGTGGCGGCGGTGGTCCCAAGAATGACGGCGAAGTACTCCAGGAAGCTATCGGGCCACTGCGGCCAATAGGTGCGGCGGAGGACCACCAGAACCAGGGGAAAGAGCCAAAAGTAAAGCCGGGCGCCCGCATACGCAGGGTACAGGGCGCGGGCGCGTTCCGACCAATGGGCTCCCACGGAGCGGCGCCAGCCATGCAAAGCCAGAAAGTGGAGCAGGAATGCGAGAAGGGCGGAAGCCACCGTGAGACCGAGAAGCAGTTGCGCGAGCATGGGAGACTTGTGGAGTCAGGGTCTTTGGCGGAACTCTCCGCCATTGGACAGCCGGAATACTGCGAGCCACGTGCTAAATACTTCCCAGTGGCCTTGCGTGAGTTCTCCCGTGCAGCGCGATTTTTGCATCTGCGGTATCTGCGTCATCCGTCGTAATCTAGCCGCTCGAAGAATCGCCTACGGCCGCGTCACCTTCACCCGCAGTCCGCGCTTTCCAGCCCCGCTCACCGGGGTGTTGTCGCGGACGCGAAGGGTGGTTCCGGTTTGAATCTCCACCGTCGTTCCGGCCGTGGTCCAGCCACTGGTCCCGGTCGGAATGGGGTTCACCTCCACCGTCACGACCACATCCAGGGCGGCGGGATTTTTTCCGATGGTGAGGCGGGCGAACTGGTCGGAGGCGATCGTCTCCAGATCGAGCACCGCGGGCGAGAGGGCGGGGGCGTTCGGGTCGCTGCCCACGGCGTATTCGACCAGATTGGGGATGCCATCGTGGTCGGGATCCGCGTTGTCACCGGAGATGGCGAAGTTCCCCGAGTTCACGCCAAAGTGGACGTAGCGCCACTGATCCACCGGCGAGTCGTTGATGGACACCGTGGCGACCGGGTCGGCATCCACGGCATAGGCCGGGTCGGGCTGGAGCGTAAGCACTGCGGACTCGTAACTCTCGACGAGTTGGTCGGGGATCGGTCGAATCGTGACGTTCGCGCTGGCGGCTCCCACGGGAATGACCACCGTGGTGCCCACCGTCTGGTAATCGGCGCCCTCCGTGGCGGTGCCGGTGAGGGTGAAGTGGACCGTGAGCGGGGCGGTGGTGCTGCCGGTACGGGACACCGTGAAGGCGCCGGGATCGTTGCCGAATTCGGAGGCCACGGCGTCTGCCTCGATCACGGTCACCGTCGGGAGGTTCACGGTGATGGTGGTATCGCCAAACGTCTTGACGTTGCCGTCATTGGCGACGAGGCGCAGCACATAGGTTCCGCCCGCGCCAAACGTCGCCGTGGACGTCGGCGAGGCCGCATTGCCAAAGGTGACCGTCCCCGGCCCGCTCACCGCGCTCCAGGTGGTGGAGAGGGGGCTGGGATGCCCATCGTCACTCGCGCTGCCCGTCAGGCTCGTGCTGGCGATGCCGATGGTCTGCACGTTGCCCGCACTCACGAGCGGTGCGATGTTCACCAGCGCCTGCGAGATGGTCACGTGGTCCATTACCGTGGTCCCCGCGGTGCCATTGTTGCCGCTGGTGGCGGCGAGGCCCACGTAGGCCGCGCTGCTCATCGCAATGGTCTGCGTACTGTTGGTAGTATAGGTGCCGGGGCTGCCGGAGACGTCAGGGGCGAATTCGGTGACGAAGGAATTGCCCGTGCGGGTCAGCCGCACCCAGTAGGGGAAGGAGACGGTGGCGGTGCTATTGATGCTGCTCGCCGCGGTGGTGAGGCGGAAGATGGAGCGGCCACTGACGAGCGACGTGATCCCCACAAAGGCCTCCGTGGAATCGCTCGCCAGGCTCTCGCGAATCATCACGCCGGCGCGCGAATTACTGCCATCCACCGCCTGCACGCTGGTGATGCGCGCGGTGATACTCACATTGCCGGTCACCGGCAGCGCATAGTAGCCAAAGGCATCGGGCACCGCGCTGCTGGGTATGCCGTCGCCGCCCGCGATGAGCGTATAAGTGCCGCCCGCAAAGGCCGCCGTGGGCGCCGGGGTGGCGGAGCCTACGGCGGTGATGGGGAAGCCATAGTCGGTGTAGCCGTAGTTCACTGTCACGTCGCTCTGCGCCGAGAGCGGCGCGGAAGTGGCCGTGATGCGCAGCACGTAGGTGCCTGGGGCGCTGAAGTTGGCCGTGGTGTCAAAGGACGCCGCGTTGCCGAACGTCACCGTCCCGGGGCCGCTCACTTTTGTCCATGCCGCCGTAATGGTGCCGGGCAGGCTGCCGGGCGTTGATTCCAGCACCAGGCCGACCCCCGAGGGCACATTGGCGGCGGCGGTGGTGGGGCTGTCGATGGTGACGCTCGGCGTGCCATCGTCATTGAGGATGGTGTAGGTATGCGCCGTGTTGCCGTTCAGCACCGCGGCGCTGGGCGCGGACAGCGAAACGACGATGGTTTCGTTGAGCTCGGTAAAGGCATCACCCGTGATGGCGATGGAAATGTTCTTCTGCGTTTCACCCGGGGCAAACGTGAGCGTCCCGGCATTCAGCGTGAAGTCGGTCGCCGGATCGGCATTTCCGCCCGTCACCGCATAGTTCACGGTAATTGTGGTGGCCGCGGGCGCGCTGAGCACCACGGGCAGCGACACCGCGCTCTGCGACTCCTGCCCGCTGCTGCTTGTCTGCGCGAAGCCCACGGAAACGGGAAGCTGCGTGCCGCCGTCGTTGTCGCCAATGGAGTAGACAAACTCGGTGATGGCCCCGAGCCCGGCTCCCGAGGCATTGCGCAGCTTGATGATGATCCGCTCGTTGTTCTCGCGGAAGATGTCGTCGCGAATGGTCAGCGGGATGTTTTGGGTGGTCTGGCCCGGCGTGAAGGTGAGCGTGCCCGTGGGCAGATCGTAGTCGTCGCCACTGCCCGTGGCCGTGCTCAGGCCGGAGGCCCGGGTGATGAATTCCGTGGTGCCATCGGGCCGCGCGGCAAAGAGCGCGTGGCGCGCGCCCGGCTCGAACGACTCGCGAATCTCCACGCCCGCCTTGGCGCTGGAGCTCGTGTTGGTGAGCGAAACCACGCGGGCCGTCAGCGTGAAATCCCCCGTCATTTCCTTCCACGCAAATTGAAACTCATCATTGCTGCCAAAGATGTCCGCGCCGCTCCCGATGACCGTATGCACGCCTCCCGCTTCACTATAGCTTCCCGTGGCAGCCACGGCTCCCACATCGCGCGAGGCAAACGTTCCGCCGCCCGTGATGCTCACATTGTCAAACACGCCCGTGGCCTTGGTCCCATCGTTCACCGAGGAGACCGCCAGTCCCGCATACACCGGCCCGCCAATGGGGATGGTCACCTGGCTGTGGTAAGCCCAGCCGATCCCGTCGAAGGAGCGGTAGGCGGTGATGACATCGCCAGCGCGGACCAGCCGCACCCAGTAGGGTAGGGTGAAGTTGCTGGTGAGGACTTTCGTGGTAGTGGCAGCGGCGGTGGGTCGATACAGAAAGGCGATGCCGGTGGCGGGCGTGGTGCCGGTCATGGCTTCCCGCGCATTGGCGGCCGTGGTTTCCCGGATCATGACCCCCGCCTTGGCCCCGCTGGCCGTGTTGGACTGGCTGACCACGCGGGCGGTGACGGTGCAGTTCAGGCTATCGGTGATGGGCCAGGAGACGTACCGGAATTCGTCGGCGGTGCTGCTGATATCCGAGCCCGAGCCCGCGACATTGTAAATGCCGCCTGCAGTGCTGTCGCTGCCGGCCGCGGCGACGGAGCCGATATCCTGCGAGGCGACCGTTCCTTGGGTGCCGCCAGGGCTGAGGCCGGTGATGCTCACGTTATCAAAGACCACGTTGCTCAGTTGGCCATCATTGGCCGCGGTCACTGCGAGGCCCGCCCGGTAGCTGGCGCTGGCCATCGAGATGGTTTGCGGCGTGCCGAGCTGCGTCCAGGTCAGTCCATCCGGCGAGGAGTAGCTGGTAAAGGTGGTGCCCGCCCGGACCATCCGCACCCAGTACGGAGCGGCGAGTTTATTGGCCGTGAGCGAAGTGGAAGAGGTCGTTCCGGTGTTCGTGTAGTATTCCACCGTCACGTTCCCCGCCGCCGCTTGCGTCAGCGTCACCGGGATATTCACCGTGCCCACCGACTCACTGCCACTCGCCCCGGCCGAGGCAAACTGCACCTTGGTCGCCAGCGTGTCATCGTCCGTGAGATACAGCGTGGAGGACTCCGGGGTGCGGCTGTAGGCGCCCGGCGCGAGCGTCATGGTGATGGTCTCCGTGCCCTCGGCGAGTACGTCCTGGATGGGCGTAATCGCCACGTCCACGCCGGCCGCCGCATCCGGGATCGTGGCCGTGCCGCTCAGCGCTACGTAGTCCGCGCCATTGGTCGCCGTACCCGACATGGTGTAGTTCACCGTGAGCGCGCCCGTGGTGCTGCCCACGCGCGAAATGTAAAAGCTGCTCGCCGTGCCCGCCTCGGTCGGCGTGGTGGAGTGCGCATCCACAAACACGGTGGGCTGGTCGTCATCGCGCAGCCACATCATGGCGGAATCCGCCGGCGCCCACGTGGTATAGTTGGCGCTCGGGGTGATGGTGACGATGATCGTCTCCAGGTCCTCCAACTCCGTGTCCTGTTTGGGCGTGACGGTCACATCCACGGTGCGCGCTCCGGTGCCGGTGGGCAGATTTGCCGTGCCGCTCAAAAGCGTGTAGTCGGTGCCATTCGTCGCCGTGCCGCTCACCGTATAGTTCACCGCAAAGGCTCCGCTGCCGCCGGTCGCCGTGAAGCGAAATCTGCCCGTGTCGCCGGATTCCACCGCGTAGCCATCAATGGCGATGACCTCCACATACGGCTTGTCCGCGGAATTATCGGCAATGGTGATGGTGTTGTTGTTCACCGAGGCCAGCGTGTAGCCGGAGGCGAGGGACGCCATTTGGAGGGTGACGGTTTCGCTGCCTTCACCGAGCCCATCGGCAATGGGGGTGATGGTGATGGTGGCCGTGGAAGCTCCCGCACCCATGGTCACGGAGCCGGGCAGCANCGCGTAGTCCACGCCATGCTGGGCCGTGCCCGAGAGCGCGTAATACAGCGTGAGCGGCTGCGAGGTATCGCCGGTGCGCGTAATCTGGAAAGTAGCCGTGTCCGGTGCGCCGCTGGTGGTCTCCGCCGCCGTGGCGTCGGGCGTGGTCACGGTGATTACCTGGAGGTCGTCGTCGTTAATCGTCACCGTCGCCGCCGTGCTACTGGTCAGCAAATAGGCCGCGTTGCTGGTGAGCGTGAGGACCACCGTTTCGTTGCCCTCATTCGCCGTGTCTTGCAGCGTGGACACCGGCACCGTGACGCTGCTCGCGCCCGCCGGAATCGTGATGCTGCCAGAGAGCGTCGTGTAGTCCGTCCCGTTCGTGGCCGTCCCGGAAACCGTGTAGTTCACCGCCAGCGCGCCCGTGGTGGTCCCAGCTCGCGCGATGGTGAAGAGGCCCGGGNTGGCGCTGCCTTCCGTGGTAAAAGGCACCGTCGCCTTCACGTTCACGAGCGGTAGCGCGCTGTCGTCATCGGCGATCGTCACCGTGGCGTCCCCATTGCCGGTGATGATGTACGCCGCATCCGGCACTACTTGCAGGATGGCCGTTTCTGGTCCTTCTGCGGCCGCGTCGTTCACCGGGGTTAGCGTGATGTCGAGCGAGGCCGCTCCGGCCGGGATGACGAAGGTGCTCGCGGAGATGGCGGGCAAAAGGTTGTAGTCCGTTCCGCTGGTCGCCGTCCCTTGCAGGGCCTGCACCTGCACCGTGAGCGCCGCTGCGGTGTCGCCCGTGCGCGTGAGCCGGAATACCCCGGGCGTGCCCGGCACATTTTCCACGCAGGTTGGCGTCGGCGCCGAGAGCGTGAGCAATACTCCTGCGGCTCCGTCGAAACTAATCCCGGTCTGGTTGGGCCCCACCGTCACGCTCGCCGCCGTAAACGTGTAGCCGTCCAGCCGCGGCGTCACCGTAAACGTGCCTGCCGCCAGCCCCGCCAGCGTATAGTTGCCCGCGTCGTCGGTTACCGTGTCTTTGCTGCCGTTGCCCACCACCACATTCGCGGCCGGCACACCGCCCAGCGTCACCTGCCCGCTGATGGCGTAGTTCGCCGGCGTGCCCACCGTCATCACCACGCGCTTCGTGCTCGTGCCGCCCTTCATGTCGGAGGCCGTGCACGTCAGCGTGTAGGTGCCCGCAGAGGAAAAGGTGCGCGTGATTTGCGCCGCGTTCGGGTAAATCACCCCGTCGCCAAACGTCCAGAAATACGCCAGCGCATCGCCATCGGCATCGGTCGCCACGGCGTCAAACGTCACCGCGGTGTTCGTCGCCACCGTTGTCCCGCTCGCATTCACCGTCAGCACCGGCGCGGCATTGCCGGGGAAGCGCCCCACGTTCACCACCATGTCCACCGACTTCTGGCCACCGGCGGGCGCCGGCGTCACGCCGATGGGCGTAAAGTGGATGCCCGCCTCGTAGTCGCTAAAGGTGCGGCCCACCACCAGCACGCCATCCGGCTTGCCGCTCGGCGAGCCCGGGGTCGTATCAATCAGCAGGTTGTTCCCCGCTTTTGCGCTCCACCGCCATTCCAGGATGGCCCCGTTCTTCAGCCATTGCTGCCCGCTGTCTGCATCGCGGATCTGTCGGGTCTCCACCCAGTACGTGCGCTGCGCGTCCTTCACGATATTTAGCCCGTAGCGCCGCTGCGGATCGAGGAGGTTCGCGTCGTGCGCGTAGATGCGATACGTGCCGCTCGCCGTCACGTTCCACAGTTGCTCGGGCTTCAGCCAGCCGAGGTTTTGCTTCGCCCAGATGTTGTATTGCCCCTTTGGCACGCCGCCGCCACCCATCACATCGTAGCTGTCGCCATACTCCTGCGAGGCCCCGCTGCCGATGGCGCTCTTGCCCGTGGTGTCCCAAAAATTCGCGTGCGCCAGGCCAAAGGTATGGCCGATTTCGTGGCCCACGATTCCCGCGTCATCATAGTACGTCCACACGCTGTTGCCGCCGCCCCACCCGCCCGTCGCGCGCGGGCCGCCATTCAGCCGCACCACGATGGTGTTGAACGCATTCGTGTCGTAGCCCATCGCCCGTACCGCCGCGCGGGCATCAGCGTGTTCCAGGCCCAGGCCATCCACCTCGGCATCCTTGGCGATGTACCAGGCCTCGGTGTGCGGCAGCCGCACCGGTGGCGTCACCGTGGTGAGGATGGTGAGCTTTCCAAAAGACTGCGCCGTGTAGTAGTCGCTCACCTGCTTCATCACCGAGTAGCAGGTTGCTTCGCTCGCCGGGGTGGCGTTCTGGTCCAGGAACGTCATCGGGATGTACAGCACCTTCAGCGCGCCCAGTGCCGTGGAGGTCGCGTGCGGCAGCGCGCCCGTGAAGGGCTGCGGCCCGCCATTGCTGCCCTCGGCGTAGAGCAAATCCTGGTCGTAAATCTTCGTGTGCGACCCATTGCACAGATACACGATCTCGCCCTCGGCCTGCACCGCCGGGGTGGTTTCCGTGAGCGGTTGCGAAACAATCACGGCATCCGCCGATTGCTGGCCCGACACCGGGCAGAATGTCTTCACCGGCGTCCCCGCCGGCACGCGAAACCCCACGGGCAGCGGCTCCGCGCGCTTCGTGGAAAGCGCCAGTTGCGGCAGTCCGTTTGCTTCCGGCAGCGCCACGCCGATCGTCGAACGTCCCGTCTGCTGGATCAGCGCAAACTTCTCCTCGCCCGTCGCGTGGACTTGAAAATTGCGACCATCCTGTGCCTTCGCATACCGCAGGGTGGGCTGCGTCGGTGCCCCCGCGATGGGCGTGCTCATGTACGTGCGCACATCCGCCTTCGTGTTCACGCGCTCTTCCAGCAACGCCACGACCTCGGCCGGCAAATTCTGCCGCACCAGCCATGGCACCGCTTCCTCCAGCGCGCGATCGGGATCCTGTTTGATCAGGCGGAGAAACTCCGGCTGCCGCTGCCGCGCCAGCTCCACGCCCTTGGCGATCAAGGTGCCGCGTTCCGTCGGGCTGGCGGCCACATACTGTTCACTCCAATCCCGAAAAGCCGCCAGCTTCTCCGGCGCCGGCGAAATCTCTGTTTTGGCCGCGACCGGGGCCGTCGATACTTCCTCACGGCCCGGGGTCAAATCTTGGATGACCGGCGCCTTCGGAGCTTCGAAGGCATTTGCCCGGGCCACCTTTTCCGCCGAGGGCGGTATCTCGATCCCCACCTCTCGATGGCGGTTCGTGGGCACAACCATCCACGCGACCAGGGCGAGGATGACGGAAACAAGGATGGCGTTACGGGCGCGGTTCATGCGGGTAGGTTGCGCCCGAGGGCGCAGGGAAATTGCGTGGTGCAGAAAGGCAGATCAAAAGGTGGTACTTCCCACACCTAAAGCAGATTGAGTGCGAGATGTACGCCATGCAAGACGCCGTTCCAATATATTGATGAACCTTCTGTTGGATAAGCAAAAGCACTCACTGCGCCACAGGAAATGCACCATTTCTTATGCGCGGTTCGCTCCCTTCGAGAGTCGGGCGCATCCGAGCCGGAGGCCCGCCAAGGTGGCTCACGTTGTCTCAACGTGATTCCTTCCCTTGCGCGAAGCGCCATTTTTTCCTCTGCGGCGGCTTCGTCCCCCGCATCACCCACGTGGACACTACTTTGGCCGTCCTCCGGTCCACCTCGCTTTGGCCCATTTCTCAAATGTGGCCTCCCGCATCACCACGGCAGCGCAAAAACGAGAATGCCCCCACCAAGCATCAGCACCGAGCGGCCACGCCCTTCACACCCGTACGCAAAAGCGCGACCTTGAAGAGCGGCTTCGCCGTGCCTTCAAGATCGCGCGAAAGGATTCTGCGCTAGCTTCCCAAACCTACTTGGGCTGCTCACTGCCACCCGTCGCCGGAGGCGTCGTGGGCGCGGGCGCCGGAGTGGCCGGGGCCGCAGGCTTGGGCGCCTCTGCGGGCGTCGCCTCCGTGGGCTTGGGCGCTTCCGTGGGCGCGGGGGCCGGCGTCTTGGCGGGTTCCGCTGGTTTTGTCACATCACCGGCAGGCGCTGGCGTGACTGGAGCAGGGGCGGCAGGCTTCGGCCCATCATTGGCTGGCGTCGGAACGGAAGAAGGCGTCGGGGCCTTGGGCGCTTCGGGAGCAGGAGCCGGCGGAGTCTTGGGCGCCACAGGAGCCGTCGAAGAAGGCGCCGTCACCGGAGCTGCATCCGGCTTCTTGTCGCCCGTGGGCGCAGGCGTCTTGCTCTTGTCGTCCTCAATCTTCTTGTTCTTGGCGTCGTTGGCCGCCTTGGTGGTCTCCTCGTCCTTCAGCGCCTGGGCTCGAATGGCCGCCTGGTTCCGCTTGTATTCATCCACGAGGCCCCGGCGCTCCGGGTCCACGGTGCCGAGCCACGCGATGGCAAAGCACAGCGCCAGGAAGATGCCCCCCAGCCAGCGGGTGACCGTGGCCAGGACGTTCGTGGTCTGCGCGCCAAAGAGATTGCTCGCCGTCTCGCCGCCGAACGCCGCCCCGAGGCCTTCATTCTTCGGGCGCTGCAACAGCACGACAAACACGAGCAGGATGCAAACGAGCACCGTTGCGATCTTCAGCAGACTAATAAGGATTCCAATCCAGTTCATAAAAAAGGGGCGGGAATATGCGGAGCCTTCTTCTCCTTGGCAAATGCCAATATGAATCATTTTTTCCCGGGCAGATTTGGACGGCCCTCCCGCGGAGCGCTTCTAAAGTGTCTCACGTTGTCTCAACGTGATGTTTTAAATCGCGCCGCGCCACTCGTTCGGCGCCTCCGCAGAAACTCGCCATCCGGCCTCAGTGCCCCCGCACCATGTATACAATCAAAAGAATCGGCAGCGGGATCCCCAGCATCCACAGCAGCGCATATCCGATTTTTCCTTGTTGATAGACCATCTTTTCGAGCGTTTTCATACACACGAATCGCCAGAATACCTTCGCCTGGATGTAGCGGCCCGCCTTGGCTCGTCCTTGGCCAGACGGCTACGGCTTCATCCGGGCCTCCAGCCTCCCAAAAGTCGGGGCGGAACCGCTGATGGGAACGGTATCCCGCGTCGGCGGCCGTGGTGCTCACGTCCGCCACGAGGCAGAACCACGCCGCCGTGGTCCCGCTCCCCCTTGGGCCACGGCCCACGAAGCGGTGAGGAGGAACCAAAGAAGGGCGGTGAGAAGTCGGGCGAGAGGCAGCATGGCAACGGAGCCCTAATCGGCGTCCGACGGGGAGGACCGGGCAGGTTGGCAGAGTGGTTGGAACGAGGGTGGTTGTACATAGCGTAAGAACTCGTCTCATTGCAAATGGGCAATCCTGCCCATGGTGGCATGATTCTCGTTGTTCCCGCGTTGTCCCTCATGCCAATATCCGATTGTTGATGTAGCTATGTTCCCACGACCACCTTATGGCGCTATCTCACGATCGTAAATTTTTTCGCAGCCTCGTTGCCGCGGCCGCTTGTTTGCTGGCGATGGTGGCGATCACGGCGTGGTCGGTCGCGTCCTATCGTTCCGCGCATGATCGCGTCGAACACACCCTGGCGGTTGGCCGGCAGATCGATCAGACGCAATTGGATCTGAAGACCCTCCAGGTGGGTTATCGCGACTATCTGATTACCGGTACGGCGGTTTTTTCCAGCTCCTACGAGCAGGCCTTTGCCGGCCTTATGTCCGGCTTGCGCCACCTCCAGGAGTGGACCTCCGATAACGCCGAACAACAAAAACGTCTGGCTACCGTCACACCCCTCGTCGCCTCGGTGCTCGATTCGATTCGCGCCGGGGTGAAGGCCAATCACCCCGGCGACATGCCCAGCGCCGCCGCGGCCGTCACGGAGGAAGACGAGCGAAACCGGATCGAGGATATTCATCGCCTTCTTGCCGAAATGCGCGCGGAAGAACTCACCCTGCTGGAACGGCGGCAGACCCGGACGGAACGCAGCGGGGTGATCGCTTTCGTGCTCCTGGTGGTGGGCCTGATGTTTTGTGGTAGTTTGCTGTTCGTGCTGCATCGCATGTTTCGCCTCCGCGAGGCCGATGCCCTCGCCCTCCAGCAGCGCGCCGACGAAATCGCCGACCTCTACCACCACGCCCCCTGCGGCTACCATTCGGTGGATAGTCAGGGCATTTTTGTCTCAATCAATGACACCGAACTGGAATGGCTCGGCTATCGGCGCGAGGAACTCGTCGGAAAAATAAAGCACGCGGATTTGCTCACGCCCGACTGCCGTGAGCGCTACCACGAGGGTTTCGTGCGCCTCAAAACGGATGGGGTCGTTCGCGACGTGGAACTGACCCTCATCCGGAAAGATGGCAGCCATCTGCCCGTGCTCCTGAACGCCACCGCGGTGCGGGATTCCGCGGGGAACTACCTCGCCAGTCGCACCACCCTCTACGATTACACGGAGCGTAAACGCGCCGAGGAGTTGTTCGAACGCATGCGCACCCACGCCGAGAGCATCGTGGAAACCGTCCGCGAACCCCTCCTCACCCTCACCGAGCACCTCACGGTCCATGGGGCCAATCGCGCCTACTACACCGCCTTCCACACGAAGCCGGAGGAAACCCTCGGGCGTCCCCTCGCGCAATTGGCCCAGGGCCAGTGGGACCGTCCGGCCCTCCTCGCCGAGCTTCGGCGGGTCTATGCCGACCACGTCGCGCTCGAAAATTTTGAAGTCACCGCGGAGTTTCCCAATCTCGGCCCGCGCGTGTTCGACATCAACGCGCGAAAGCTCTTCCGTCCCGGCAACAATACCACCCTCGTTCTCTTTGCGATCGACGACATCACGGAGCGCCGCGCCCTGGAGAATGTCCACCGCCAGTTCCGCGCCCTCTTCGAATGCCTCCCGGGCGCCTACCTCGTCCTCGCCCCGGATTTCACCATCGTAGCCGTCAGCGATGCCTATCTCGCCGCCACCATGACGAAGCGCTCCGTCATCCTCGGTCGTGGACTCTTCGAGGTCTTCCCGGATAACCCGGAGGAAGCCGAAGCCACCGGTACCGCGAATCTCCGCGCCTCTCTCCATCGCGTGCTGAAAAGCGGCGGTTCGGACACCATGGCCATTCAAAAATACGACGTGCGCCGGCCGGATGGCGTCTTCGAACTTCGCTACTGGAGCCCGATCAATTCCGCCGTCCTTGGGGCGGATGGCCGCGTGGAATACATTATCCATCGCGTCGAGGATGTGACGGACTTCGTCACCCGCCACCGCGCGGCCACCGGCGAGGACGACGCGGCCCGCCTCCGCGTGGAAAGCATGGAGGCCGAGATCTACCGCAGTTCCCAGGCCGTGGCCGCGGCGAATCAAAAACTGCGCCTCGTGAATGACGAACTCGAGTCCTTCAGCTACTCGGTCTCCCACGATTTGCGTGCCCCCTTGCGCCACATCAGCGGCTTCTCGCAGATGCTCGAAAATCATCTCGCCGGACAGGCCGACGACAAAGCCCGTCATTTTTTGCGGACCATCCATTCCTCCGCCCGCCAGATGGGCGTGCTCATCGATGGCCTGCTCGCCTTCTCCCGCATTGGCCGGACGGAACTCACCACCAAGCCCGTGGAGTTGGGGCCGCTGGTCCGCAGCGTCATTCAGGGGCTTCGCGAGGAAATCGGGACGCGCTCTGTGGCCTGGGAGATCGCCCCTTTGCCCACGGTCATCGGCGACCCCGTCCTGCTCCGCCAGGTGTTTGTCAATTTGCTCGGCAACGCCGTGAAGTACACCTCGCGCAAGGAGGCCGCCCTGATCGAGCTGGGCGTCTCGCCCGCTGGCCCCGGCGAAGCCACCGTTTTCGTCAAGGACAACGGCGCCGGCTTCGATCCGCGCTACGCCGCCAAGCTCTTCGGCGTCTTCCAGCGTCTCCACACCGCCCGCGAGTTCGAGG
>FJVU01000357.1_pt1 | contig 18444 bp, 16 predicted proteins | sample 1011831 | NCBI WGS metagenome assembly FJVU01 (sample SAMEA3912450, study PRJEB9761) | metagenome | biome: forest; material: soil | place: USA | collected 2011-06-22 | depth 0.1 m
TTCTATGTGCAGCACCAGTTTGAGGACGTGTATTGGGAGCGTGGGGAGGACTGGGACTACACGGCGGCGGCGCTCGAAGGCAGCTCGTTCTACAAGTTGCCAAAAATCCTCCAGTGGTTCACGGGGAACATCGGTTTCCACCACATTCACCATCTGAGCCCGCGTATTCCGAACTACAATCTGGAGAAGTGCCACGACGCGGATCCCATGTTCCAGCAGGTGAAACCGATTACGTTTTTCTCCAGCCTCAAGTCGCTCACGTTCCGTTTCTGGGATGAGCAGAAGAAGCGCCTCATCGGCTACCGGCAGCTTCGCGAAATTCGCAAGCAACGGAAGGCGGAGGCCGCTTCGGCCGCGGCAGCACANGCGGAAGAGGCGACCTCGGCGGCCATTTCGCGCTCGACGGGGCAGTCCCCGAGTTAGGCGGGGGGTGGTGTGGCGTTGCCGGTGATTTTAGTCGCCTTGGTTGGTCGGCCTTTCATCTTCAAGCCCACTGGACGCCGGAGCGGGACTCACGCATATTTTCCGCCACTTTGATGAATCCCATTCTGCGCGCCTTGCTGCTGGGGGCCCTTTCGATAGGGCTCGGCGGTTGCGATCCGGGCGTGGCGGTGAAAAAGCGGATGGACGATATCAAGCGCGAGAACGATCGGCTGGATCAGAAGTTTTCCACGCGGGCGGCGCAGTTGGTCCGCGCGCGGTGGGTGGTGGACGGCAGCGCGTGGTACGGGAAGATGGAGGAAGGCGCGGTGGTGCGGTTGGAATCTCCTGTGGTAGAGGTGAAGCCGCTCCATGTGGGGCGTCCGTTTTACACGGGATGGGCGGGGGAGGTGACGGTGTCTTCGGCGACTTGGAAGAGCCGGCCGGAGACCCGAAAACGGGCGGTTTTCAGCGTGAAATACCGGGCCATTTTCAAGGACTTGAAGACGCCTGAGATCGAGATTGCGGAGGGGCCGCGGGTCGCGCGACCGACGGCGACGGATTTGGTGGTTTTCCACGCGGAGCAGAGCGCCGTGGCGCCGCCCGGTGGAAGTTAGCCGCGCGGAGGCACGGAGGCCACGGATTGGTAGGCTTCCAGCAAGCGCTGGCGGAAGTGCGCCCAGGTGAAATGGGCGCAGACGCGGGCGCGTCCGGCTTGGCCGAGGCGGGAGCAAAGAGCGCGATCCGCGTGGAGACGCTGGATGGCGGCGGCGAGGGCGTCCGGGTCGTTGGGCGGGATGAGGAGACCGTTCACCTCGTGCTGGACGATATCGCCGGATTCGCGGGTGGTGATTTGGGGCAGGCCGCAGGCCGCCGCCTCGTAGGTGCATTTGGCGCTCCCTTCGCATTCACTGGGGAAGATGTGGACGGCGGCGGCGCGATATTCGGCGGCCACGTCCTGGACGAAGCCGCGGACGATGAGATCGGGACCGGCGCATTCCTGGAGAACGGGTTCGATTTCAGGATGGACCGTCCCGACGAGCACGAGTTCGGCGTTGGGGAGGGCGAGGCGGCGCCAGACGCGCAGCAGGTGATGCACGCCTTTGCGCTCAATGAGGGCGCCGACAAAGACGGCACGAAATTTTTCCGGGGGGGCCGGCGCCGGGGTGAAGCGATTCACATCCACACCGCGTTGGTGGCGGAAGAGTTTTTCGCGGGGGACACCCGCGACGAGAAAAGTCTCCTCGGCTTTCTCGCTGAGGACGAGGATGCGATCGGCCAGCGCGTATTCCTCCACCATTTGCTGGCGGGAGATGAGGAGGCTTTGCTTCCAGCCCGCCCAGCCGCGGAGGGCGGCGGCTTCGCGCTCGCTCTTGGTAAGGCGGTCGGGCTTGGGCTTGCCTTTGTGGCGGTGCCACGTGGGGATTTCGATGAGGGAAGGAATGCCGCGCTGTTTCGCGATTTTCAGCGTGCGGACGCACTCGCCGCTCCAGCCGTGGAAGACCGACCATTCGCCTCGGGCCAACCGGCGGGCGGCGGCTTTATCCAGGGCGTGCTTCTTGGCGCCGTAGTAGTACTCGCTGCCGAGACCGCTGAGCAGGCGCACGGGATGCCAGCGCAGCGTGGAAATGTGCCCCCCGGGGAGTTCGCTGCGGTTATCGAACGCGAGGGCCTGCCAGGGGCGGCCGGCGGCTTGCAGGGTGCGCAGCGATTCGAGCGCGACGGCATCGAGGCCGGAGCCGCCGATGCGCGCACTCGTCGCATAGAGGATGGGCGAGGCAGAGGACAAGACGGGGAGTATCTATCGAAGCGGGCCGGGGAGGCAACCTTGGAGCGGAGGCCAGCGGCCAGCGGTCAGCGGTCAGCGGTCAGCGGGGCGGTGGGCGCGGTCAGGACATCGTTGAACGAAATANTGTTGCGATCGTGTGTCGAATGGTGACCACGAACCGTGGCAAAGACGCGCTTGCGCGGGGTGCGGCATCCGCGCAGCCTAGGGCTCATGACCGACGTAGTTTGCTTTGGAGAAATCATGATGCGGCTTTCCACCCCTGAGAGGTTGCGCTTTGCGGACGCGCCGCATCTGGGCATTTCGTTTGGCGGAGCGGAGGCCAATGTGGCGGTGCAGGTGGCGCAACTGGGCGCGACGGCGGCATATGTGACGCGACTGCCGGAAAGCGATTTGGGCTCGCGCTGTGTGGAAGCCCTGCGCGGCCGGGGGGTGGAGGTCTCGTTCATTCAGCGCGGGGCCGGGCGGATGGGCCTGTACTTTGTGGAGTCCGGCGAAGGGCAGCGACCCTCGCGCGTGGCCTACGATCGGGAGCACGCGGCCATCGTGGCGGCGCAGCCGGGGATGTTTGACTGGGAGGCGATTTTCACGGGAGCGCAATGGTTCCACTGGAGCGGCATCACGCCGGTGCTCAGCGAGGGATGTGCCGCGGTCTGCCGCGAGGCGTGCGAGGCGGCGCGGCGACTGGGGCTGGCGATCAGTTTCGATGTGAATTACCGGGCAGCGTTGTGGAGCACGACCCAGGCGGCCGAAGTGCTGGGGCCCATGGCGGCGGGGATGGATTTGTGCGTTTGTGGGGAGGACGAGGCGGTTCATATCCTGGGCGCCGAGACAATGGAGGATGAGGACGAGGCGCGCCTGCCCGCGATTGCAGCCTCGCTGGTGCGCCGGCACGGCTTTCGCCGCGTGGCCATGACGAGCCGGGTGGGGGAGAGCGCCAGCAGCACGACCTGGCGCGCGATGCTCTTTGACAAAGGGCAGGCGTATTTTTCGCGCACCCACGAAATTGGCATCGTGGACCGCGTGGGCAGCGGGGATGCGTTTACGGGAGCGCTCATCTACTCGCTCTTGCGGGGAGATGAGCCGTCGCACAGCGTGGAATTTGCGTCGGCCGCCGGAGCGTGGAAGCACACGATCCCGGGGGATTGGAATCGCGCGAGCACGCGCGAGCTGGAGGCGCTGTCGCGGGGGGAAGGCGGAGGGAAGATCCGGCGGTAGCGGGTTTTGGGAACAAAACGAAGGGGCCGATTTGAACTTTGAAAATTGTGCACGCATCGGGATCGCCCCCGGCGTTTTCACCGGGAGGAATCTCCGACTTTACGTTGAGCCTGCCGCCCGGTATCTTTGTCTTATGAGCACGATTACCACAATCCTGGAAGCTGACGCTGAAGGTATGCTCCATGTCCCCGTGCCCCAAGAGCTTCGTCACGGCAAGGTCCGGGTAGTGGCCACGCTGGAAGCCGAGGCGGACACCTCGCGGGGCACCGAAGCTTCCACTCCGTTGGAGGCGCTCAAGGAACTGCGGAAGTTGGGAGGGTTGCAAGCTACCATTCCCGACCCCATGACGTGGCAACAACAGCAAAGGGTTGATCGAGCATTGTCCGGACGGGATTAGCCGATGCTTCTTGATAGCAATATTCTCATCTACGGGGCCAGTGGAAGCCATGCCTCCCTGGATGCCATTCTGGATCGGAGGGATCTGGCGGTAGCCAGTCTCACCAGGATTGAGACGCTTGGATTCCACCGGCTCTCGGAGTTGGAACGCCGCTGGCTCGAAGCCGCATTTGCTGCGATGCGAGTCCTTCCCTTGGATCCGGAGGTGGAGAATCAAGCCATTGCGCTCCGTCAGGCGCAAAGAATGGCCTTGGCGGATGCGGTGATCGCCGCGACGGCCTTGGTGCATCATCTCCCATTGGTCACCCGGAACGTGTCCGATTTTCTGCGAGTGCCGGACCTCGCGATCATTAATCCGTTCGAGAATAACCCCTAGGTTTGGAGGGCTGCTGGATTGCCTAGCTCATCATGGTGATCATTGCGCGCACGTCCTTCCTTTTCACGGTCGTTTTTTTCCTGGCTCTGGGCGCCCTCACCTTCCCGGCGGTGGCTGGCCCGAAGGTGATTGCCTACGTGCCCAATTGGATCGATCTGCCCGCGTTTGCGGAGGGGATTGATTATGGCAAGGTGACGCATCTGAACGTGGCGTTTGAGAACCCGAAGAATGAGGAGGGGGATTTGTCGTTTAACAAGGGCGATGCGGCATTGGTGGAGAAGGGCCACGCGCACCACATCCCGGTGCTGGTGTCCATCGGGGGCGGGGCGGCGTCGGGCGACAAGAAATTGCAGGCGCGGTATTTCGAACTGCTCACCGACGCGAAGCGCGCGGGGTTTGTGGCGAAGCTGGTGAGCTATGTGGAGGCGCATCAGTTCGACGGGCTCGATGTGGACATCGAGGGGCCTTCCATCAACAAAGACTACGGCGCCTTCATTCACGACCTCGGTGTGGCGCTGAAGCCGAAAGGAAAGCTCCTCACGGCAGCGCTCTCGCAAGGTTACGGCGGGGCCAATGTGCCGGACTCCGTGTTCGAGCATTTCGATTTTGTGAACATCATGGCCTACGACGGAAGGGGACCGTGGGACCCGAACGCCCCGGGCCAGCATTCCTCCATGAAGATGGCCCAGGGCGCGGCCGCGTATTGGGTGAAGCGCGGACTGGCGAAGGAGAAGGCGGTGCTGGGCGTGCCGTTCTACGGCTACGGTTTCGGCAAGGCGTTTAAGAAGCGTGACTATCCGTACAAGGACATTGTCGCCGAGTTCCCCGGCGCGGAGAAGCTGGATCAAACAGGCGAGACGGTTTGGTACAACGGAATTCCCACCATCAAGGCGAAGGCGAAATTCACGGTGGACGAAGGCCTCGCTGGCGTGATGATCTGGTCGCTCGACGAAGATGCTCCCGGGGACAAGTCGCTGCTCAACGCGATTCAGGACGGATTTGTCGGGAAGTGATCGTCCACGAAAGAAACGAAAAACACGAAAGCGGGGATCCGCGAAAAACGCGAAATACGCGAAAAAAGATCGAGGAGGCGAGGACTGATCTGGAGCAGGCGACTCATAATCGCTTGGTTGCGGGTTCAAATCCCGCCGGCCCACCCGCTCCTTCCAGACGCACCGCACGCAACCGCAGAGCGTTCGCGATCACAGAGTGCGGAGGCGCGACCGAAGCTCGTGGAGCTGGTCCGCCACCCACCACCAACAGCCCCGGCCTTTCCAGAGCGGCGTCATGCCGCCGCACTCCAGATTATCTCTCGGCGCGAAGAGCGTTCATTTTGGTTTCGTCGCCTGATATCGGCGGTGAGGGGTCTTATTTTTCCAGCCGGTAGAGATGCGTCTTCGTGCGCAGGATCATCGCTTTGCCGACCACGGCGGGGCTGGCCATGCAGCCGCTTTCGAGGTGGTTGGTGGCGATGAGCTTGAAGCTGTCGGAAGCCTCCACCACGTAGCTCTTGTTCCATGCGTCGAAGAAGTAGATGCGGCCGTCGGCAGCCAGCGGGCTGGCGGCGAAGTCCGGGCCGATGCGCTGCTGCCAGATGAGCGAGCCGTCCGTGGTGTTGAGGCAGGTGGCGATGCCCGTGTCGTTCACCATGAAGAGCCGCTCGCCTACCAGCACGGGCGTGGATTCCTCCGGCCCGCCCTTGATTTGCTTCCACACGACGTGGGTTTCCGTGATGTCGCCGCTGGCCGCCGGGTCCACCTTGATGGCCCAGATTTGCGGCTTGGGGAACCCAGTGCTGAGGTAGATCTGTTTTCCGTCGGTCACCGGTACGGGCACGTTGGAAAAGCCGGGAATCTTCACCCACCACAGTTCTTTTCCCGTGGCCGGGTCCTGCGCGTAGAGGCGCTCGGCGGTCATCGTGAGGCAGACCGGTTTGCCGGCGAGATCATGCACCACGGGCGTGCCGTAGGCCTTGCGGCGATCGCCCGTGCGTTGGGCGAGCTCGGCCTTGGAGCTGCGGTCCACCTTCCACACCACCTTGCCGTCCTTCTTGCTCAAAGCGGCGCCGAGTTGCACCTCACCCGCGCCATCGCACGCGAGGAAAAGCAGGTCGCCGTGGCCGCTCATGCTGCCACCGGCGCCGTTCTGCTGGTCCCAATGAAGCTCCTGGTTATCCCAAATCTTTTTGCCCGTTTTGGTGTCGAGGCAGGCCGTGCCCACGCTGCCAAAGGTGACGTAGAGCCGGTCGCCTTCGAGCAGCGGGGTGGGGGAGGCATAGCTGTTGCGTTGATGTTTCTCGGGCGGCGTCGGCACGGCAAAAACCTCGCGGTCCCAGATGGTGGCGCCGGTGGCGAAATCCACGCATAGCGCGTGGAGCGACTTCCCGGCGTCCAGCGCCGTGGTGCAGTAGATGCGGCCGTCTGCGGCGACGGGAGAAGACCAGCCCTCCCCGGGCAGCGCCACTTTCCATTTGATCGCCTTGGCCTTTTTGTCGTCCCAAATCTCGGGCAGGCCGTGCTGGCCGGCGGAGTTGTTGCCGGTGGGGCCGAGAAAGCGCGGCCAGTCTTCGGCGGCCGAGACGCTGAGGGTCAGGGCGGCAATCAGTGCGAGTCTTTTCATGCGTGCGCCTTTCACTATCCCACTTCCTCGCCGAGCCGAGAGGAAAGATTTTGGTTTTTTAAGAAGGGGAGGCTAGCCGTGGCTTTCGAGAGTAAGATAAGAGCGCCTTCGGCGATATGCTTTGGCATGCCGATGGAAACTTATGGCAAACGCGGCAGAGCCGCTGGGCGCCGGAGCGCGCCATCCACCAATCGCCGTGCCCGTCTCGCGGCATCGGCTCTTTATCGCACCAACTGTAAATCGCACCCGCTGTCCGCGCTCTTGCTAAACGTTTACGAGAAATCCACGCTCCGGGGAGATGGCAGATCCCATTTGGAAATGGCCCGGTACCCGGGCGGGCGATCACGATCGCACGTGCAGCGTTTCGCTGCGGGGCGAGAATCTACTGTGGGCCACGGATGAGCTGGACGAGGACGAGGACGCCGAACCGAGCGTGCGGCAGCCGGTGCGGGATTTTCGCGAGTATGGACCGCCGGAATCGCGGCAGTACCTGGCGGCCCCGGCGGCCGTGCTGGAGGCGATCTGCGTGGCGATCGGGCTGACGGAGCCGAGCTGGCTCGCTCCGCTGCCCGAGCCGGTGGCCCGCTGGTTTGCCGCGGCGGAGGAGGGGAACGTCCGGAAGTTGGAGGCTCTGCTGGCAGAGGGCGTGGACGTGAACGCGCTCGACACCACCCGCCGGAACGCCCTGTGGCGGACGCTGCATGGCCGGGGAAAACTCGGCGCGACGCAGTGGCTGCTGGAGCACGGCGCGGATGTGAACCGGCGAGACCGCTACGGCCGCACGCTGTTGATGAATGCCGCGCTGCTGCGGGATGCCGAGCGCGTGGAGCTTTACCTTCACCACTGCGCCGACAAAGCGGTGCGCGATGCGGATGGGCAGACGGCGTTTCTCACGGCCATCGACTCGCGCGCCGATGGCCTGGTGTGCGACCGGCTGGCCAATGGGGGCGAGGAGGAGTGGCGCCAGGCGCTGCATGTCGCGGCGGCGGCGAGCAATGTGTCCTGGCTGGAATGGCAGTCGCATCGCGTGGAAGCGGACGCTGTGGATTTGAATTTTCGCCAGAAGCCGGGCCCGCGCACAGCGCTCCAGGCCTGCCTGCAAGGCTGGAAGCCGCATCCGGCGGTCGTTCGCTGGCTGGCGGAGCATGGGGCGGATCTCACCGTGGTGGAGGCCCAGGATGGCTCGACCATCCTGCACCACGCGGCGCGGCAGCAGCTTTCCTGGCTCGTGGAGCCCGCGGTGCGGGCGGGTGTGGCGGTGGATGCTCGCGATGCGGAAGGGCAGACGGCGCTCGCTCTGGCGTTGGAGGGGCAGGAAGCTCCGGCGCTGGTGCGGGCCTTGATGGAAGCCGGGGCCAATCCCGCGCTGGACGTGCCGGGACCGGGGGGGACGGAATCGGTGCAGGCCAAGGCGGCGCGCCTGGGTCTGGTGTGGTCGGCCTTTCTGATGGGCGGACCCGAAAATCTGCGCCTGTGGTCGGGGTTGTGCGCCCACGCCGAGGCGAGGGCTGCGACGGGAGATGTCTGCTGGCTGGAATTCCCCGCCGAGTGGTGCGTGGGGCCCACGGAANGGCTCAACGACCGCTTGCAGCGGGCGGCGATGGAAGTGGTGGGAAGCGAGGTGGCGGTGCGGGCCCTGCCGCGGGCCGAGTCGCATTTGCAGCCGTGGGGCAAGCCCGGAGGAAAACTCTGGGCGGTGCTGCCCAGTGGCCGGAACGAGNCNGTCGAGCGTTTTCGCGAGCAACGTCCGGTCGTGCTGATGAGCTGTCCGGAGGCCTTGACGGAGGCCAGCCTGGAAGGAATCGAGCGGGAATGGACCTGGCCGGCGCCGCCATGGGCGACGCAGCATCAGCCTTACAAACTCCGGTTGCGGCGCGGGGAGTTGCGGTGGACGGCCCACAATCTGGAGGTACGGCGTTCCGCGGCGCGGTTCCGGGTGGAAGGCGTGCCGATGGGGATGCACGATTCGATGCCCCGGGAGGTGGTTGATGAGTTGTGCGCGCTGCTCGGGGACGGACGACGGGAGTGGGAAGTGCTGGCCTCGGTGCGCGCGCGCCAGCAGCGGGTGGAGGCGTGGCTGGCCGCTCAACCCGAACTGGCGGCCGAGGCCAGTGTGTCTCCGCCTCCACCGGGGGCGTCGGGCCTCGTTTGTTACGCGCGAGTGCAGATTGAGGATCGCTTCAATACGCCGACAGGAGCGGGCAGCGACAGCGAGTGGACGAGTTGGTTGGAATTTCCCGCCGAGTGGAGCCAGGCACCTTTGGCGTCTCTGCGGCAGTGGGTGAAGTCCGCTCTGCAGCGGGCGTACGACGCAATGAACGGGCGCATCGCCGACGACCCGGAGGGCGGCAGCTACGTTTTGCGCGACTGCCATGCCGTGGTGCTTCCGCTCGCCGAGGCCGCGCGACAGCCGTGGCGTGAGCCGGGCAAGATTCTCTATGTGGTGCCGGATGCGGAGGCGGCGCCCACCTCCCTGGGGGCCAGTGCCCCATTGCGCCCGGTGGAACGGATGGCGGATCCCAGCGCCCTTCCGGAGTCTGGGGAAAGTTCCGAACCCGAGGGGTAGTGAAGAAAAACCTGAGCGGATCTCCGATAGGAACTGCTGGCCCCCCACCGGTGGTACGCCGGTGCGACAGGGCGTGCCCTGAAATTCGAACTATCGCCGCGCCGCGCCGGCGAGAAGACCAAAAAGAACAACAAGTCCGAAGAAAACCAAAAAGATGGTCACCAGGATGCCAATGGTCTTCCAATATTTGCGATGTTCGCCCAACGCGGCCTCAAAATCGGCCTGGCTTCCACTCTTCACCAGACGCCCAATGTTGTTCGCATAACCGAGCAGCTTGAGGCCGAGGAAAATGTTCAAAATCAGGACGAAGGCCGCTCCGGCGACCCCGGCCGGGTTGATGTCGAGCAACCGGCTCCCGGGCTTGAAGATCTGGAAGGCGGAGAGCGCGGTATTGATAAAGGTGATCACCGCGATCACGAGTGGCCAGATGCGAGTGCCCCGGAGAATCTCGACTACTTCGGGGGAGATGCGCTCTTCCGGGTGCGAGTCGTGGTCAGGAGGTGGTGGTAGATAAGGAGCACTCATGGCCGCGGGGTTAGCGAGTCAAAGAAGACCCGCCCAACAGGTTGAAGAGGGTATAGGCGAACCACAGGCTCGTCACGATGCCAAAGAAGATCCAAAAAGCCCGGAGCCGACGCATCGAGGAAACAAGATCCTCGTGGCTCGCGGTGTTGAGGAGGCGGCTCACGCGGGTGGTGAAGCCCAGCAGCAGACCGCCATAGGTCACACAGAGGGCGGCCAGGATCGTGGTGGCGACCAGCACCCCGGTCGAAAACGCGCTGGAGGGAACCCCGGAAAAGGGAGTGAAGGCGCGCTGGAACTGCTGGGCGCCCACCAAACCGAGGATAAAAATGCCGATCCCGGCGAGGATGGCGATCACGCCGACCAAACGAGCCCATCCCCGCGTGCCCGTCAGCTCCGTGAGAGCTCTTTGGGAGATGCCCACGTAGGTCTCCGCGGACGAGTTTCTTCCGGTGAGATCCGCGGATGGGGCGGCGTATGGGTTTTCAGATGGCATGGCAGAAATGAGAGCGGCGCTCGGATCGGCAGCGGGCGCGCGACCCGAATTTTAGTAATGATGCGATTCCTATGATGGCAAGATTGAAATCGATTGGCGCGGTCTGATAGAACCAAGGCAAGATGGTCGCCGCCAAGCTGGATACGTTGCAAAATGTCGAACTCGCCGAGGGCGTGCGCGTACTATTGCGCCCGGCGGGACCGATTCCGCGCGCCCTGGCGTTGATGCTGGATCTGCTCGTCTGCGCGCTCTTCGTGGTGGGCGGCGTTTTGCTGGGGACGTTTCTGATTAACGTGCTGGGCGCAGATTTCGCGGGGGTGGCGGGCGGATTTCTCCTGCTATTCGCCTTCACGGTGTACTGGGGTTATTTCATGCTGTTTGAGGTGCTGCGCGGGGGGCAGACTCCGGGCAAGCGCATCTGCGGATTGCGGGTGGTGATGGTTTCCGGGGTCCGGATGACGTGGGGCGCGTCCTTTCTGCGGAACCTCGTCCGTTTTGCGGACATGATGCCGATGTTTCCCGGCCTGCCGGTTCTGGGCTTTCATCTCTTTGGGCTCACCTGCTGCCTGGCCACAAGCCGTTTCCAAAGACTGGGGGATCTCGTCGCGGACACGGTCGTCATTTACGATCGAGACCGGGTGCCGGAGGCCCCGGTGAAGCTGCGAAACCCGATCCTGCCCAAGGCGCCGCCCGTCGTGCTGACGCGCGAGGAACAGCTCGCCTTCATGCATTTTTTGGAGCGCTCGGCCCTGTGGTCGGATGCCCGCAAGGAGGAGTTGGTCGCGCCCCTTCAGGAGGTCCTCGGAGCGAGCGGACGGGAGGGCGTGGCACAGGCCCTTTCCATCGGCGTGTGGGTCCGTGATTCATGAAAAAGTCCGATTTCGAAGAATCAAACGAGCCGCATTGGCGCGAACTCGAGACCACGCTGGCCGCGCTCGAAAAGGGACAGACGGTTCCGGAGGCGCGCCGGGTGCCGCATCTTTTTCGCCAGGCCTGCGGCGATCTCGCGATCGCCCAGCACCGCATGTATGGGAAACGGCTATGCGATCGGCTCAATGAGTTGGTGATCTCGGCCTACCAACATCTGCAACAGGCGTTGAATCGCGGGGGCGGCGCCTTGGTGTGGTTGTTTGCGGCCACCTTTCCGCAGGCGGTGCGCCGGGAATCGCGGCTCGTCTGGCTGAGCTTCGCGCTCTTTTTCGTACCGTTTGCCGCGTTCATTCTGGCGGCCTATTTCGAGCCGAAATGGATCTACGCGCTGCTGCCGCCCGACGCGCGCCACATGATGGACCAAATGTACGGGAGCGACCAGACCGACGAGTATGTGCGGGAGCGTTTCGGTTCGAACTTCGAGATGTTTGGGTTCTACATTTTCAACAATGTGAGCATTCATTTCCGGATCTTTGCCGGTGGAGTGCTGCTGGTGGTGGGGGCGGCCTGGGCGATTGGATTCCAGGGGATTTTCCTCGGGGCGATGTTTGGCTACGTGCATCACGCGGGGAATCTCCACCGCCTGTACACGTTTTGCGCCAGCCACTCTTCGTTTGAGCTACTGGGCTTTATTCTCGGAGGCGCGGCAGGGATGCGGCTGGGGCTGGCGCTGGTCGCCCCGGGCCGGCTCACGCGACTGGCGGCGATGCGAGAAGCGGGAAAGCGGGCTCTGCCGATCCTGTGTGGAAGCACGGGCATGCTCGTGCTGGCAGCGGCGATTGAAGGGTTTTGGTCGCCCTCGAACGCGCCGGCGATGATGAAATACACGGTGGGTATTTCGGGTTGGGTGCTTTTCGCGGCCTACTTTACCCTGGCCGGAAGGAGAGCGCATGCGGCTTGAGGATGTGAGCGCGCAACTCCGCCCGCGCGGAACGTGGGAGGCGGTGGACCTGGGCCTGGCGATGGTGCGGCGCCATCTGCGTCTCCTGCTGGCGGCGTGGTGCCTGACCGTGGTGCCGCTGTGGGGGCTGCTGCTGGCACTTTCGCACTGGGTGCCGATGGGCTGGGTGCTGCTGGCGATCTGGTGGCTGAAGCCGATTTACGATCGGGTGCCGCTGTTCATCCTGAGCCGCTCGCTCTTTGGGGCCACGCCGCGGCTGGGCGAGGTGCTGCGGGCTTGGCCGGGGATGCTGACGCGAAATTTTTTCGGGGTGATGCTCCTGCGTTTTCCGTGGCTGCTGGTGGCGCCGCGCTTTTCCTGGGCCCGGTCTTTGTTGCTGCCCGTGCTGGACCTGGAGCAACAGCGGGGGCGTGGCTTTCGCGAGCGGCAAACGGCGCTCCTCAATCGCGCCGGCAGCACGGCGGGCGGGCTGATCGCCGTCTGCGGCTTGTACGAATCCATGATGGTGTTCGCGCTCCTGGCGCTGCTGGGCGCGCTGGCGGCGGACCCGCTGGGCTCGGTGGATTTTGCCAAGAATATCATGGAAATGGCGGATCGGCATCAGGCCATGCCGGTCTGGCTGCAATGGTCGTTTATCGGGGGCTACCTGCTGGCGATGACGCTGGTGGAACTTTATTACGTGGGCGCGGGGTTCGGCTTGTACCTGAATTGCCGAACCCATTTGGAGGGGTGGGATGTGGAGATCGCCTTTCGGCGCCTGGCCAAGCGCCTCTCGGCAGCGGCGCTGGTTCTCGCCGGGCTGATCCTGATTCTGGGGGTGGGAGTGGGCACGGCGGCGGCTTCCGAGGAGCCCGCCAAGGAGGCCTCGAAGGACGCCTATCCGGCAGAAAAGGAGGCCATTCGGCGGGTGATGGCGCAGGAGGATTTTACCGTCCAGAAGGAGCGGCGCCGGGTGTATCGGACCCGGGAGGGCCGTGACTGGGGGAGTGAATCGGCCCTGCTCAGCGGCGTGGGAAACGTCATCTTTTATGCGATGGTTGCGGGGGTGGTGGGCTGGCTCGGTTGGCTGATTTATAAAAACCGGCACCTCTTCCTGCGGGGGCCGGCCCCGCTGGCGCAGGAGGAGGTGAAGGCCCGGACCATCATGGGGATGGATGTCTCGCCCGATTCGTTGCCGGCGGATCTCATCGGGGCGGCGCGCGCCTGCTGGCAGGCGGGGGACGCGCGGGGGGCGCTGAGCCTCTTGTATCGCGGCTCGGTGGGGTGGCTGGTACATGTGGCGCAATTGCGAATTCGCGAGAGCGATACCGAGGGCGATTGTCTGCGCCACGCGGAGAAACTTCCCGACGGAGCGCGGGTGGGATACTTTTCGGATCTGACGGCGGCGTGGATTGCGGCGGCCTATGCGGATCAGCCGCCGGTCCGGCAACGAATGGAAAACCTGCTGCAGGGCTGGCCCTTTGCAGCGCTGGGTGAGAGGGGGACCCGATGAGCCGATTCGGGTGCTGGCGGGTGGCGGGATTGGCCGTGGCGTTCGCGTTTGCGCTGCCGGGTTGCGGGGGCGAAAGCGAAACGAAGGAGGTCGAGGTGGGGTATCGGGGACCAGCCCGGCAGAATCCCTTTCTCGCCGCGGAGCGCTATCTGGCGGAAGTGGGCTGCGAAGTGCGGAAGGTGACTTCCTTTCGCGACCTGAAGCACACGGCGGGCACGGTGATCGCGACGTCGGATTCCCTGGCAAATTTTGGGGATACCGCGCTGGCGATGAAATGGGTGGAGGGCGGAGGGCACCTGGTCTTGCTGCTCTCGGGCGGAGAGCAGTGGCGGAGCGATTGGGCGGAATCCTCGTCGTTCTCGAGTCCGAGCCACGACGAAGAAATTGGGGACGAGGAGAAACGGTTGTTCACCGAACTTGGCATAAAATCCGTGGGCCAGAAATCAGATTATCACAGCACGGTGCGGGCGGGGTCGCGGAAATATGAGGCGGACTTGCGGGGGAGTATTGAGTTTAGCAAGCCGCCCCGGCGCCCGGACGTGGATGGCGGAGAAAGCCTGAAGAGTTTTTCGCGGGGCTACGGCCGCATCACCCTGGTGGCGGATGCGCATCCTTTTCGGAATCGATACCTCGCGGAACGGGACCACGCGGCCCTGCTTTCGGAGTTGGCGAGGATTGATGGGGGCCGGCTGGTGTGGTTTCTGAACGGCGCGCGGATTTCGTTTTGGAAGATGCTCTGGGAGCAGGGATGGATGGCCCTGGTGGCGGTGGCGGCGCTGGTGGCCTGCTGGCTGTGGAAGAACCTGCCGCGCTTTGGACCCACGCAGGAGGGGGAGGACCGGGTGGCGCGCGATTTTGCCGAGCATCTGGCGCTGACCGGGGCGTTTTTGTGGCGCCATCGCCAGGTGGCCGCATTGCTGGAGCCGCTCCAGCGCGACGTGCAGACCGCGCTCGCGCGCCGCGGACTTCGCGTGGACGAACCCTCCGTGCAGCAGGAACTCGCCCTTCGCTCGGGACTTTCGGTGGAGCGCGTGCGACTGGCGCTTTTTATGGTCGCGCCAGAGTCCCCGCCCGTTTTTCTCCGGACTGTGCAGGATCTTCATATGCTGCGCGCCAAAATTTGAACCATGGATACCGCCCAATACCAACCCGCTGAAACCAGCCCGACGCCGTTTTCCAATGCCGTCGAAATCGTGAACGTCATCCGCCGCCGGGTGGCGCGCGTCTTTCTCGGCCAGCAGGATGCCCTCGACCAGGTGCTCGCGGCCTTTCTCGCGGGCGGCCACGTGCTCATCGAAGGCAAGCCCGGCCTGGGCAAGACGCATCTGGTGCTGGCGCTGGCCCAGACCTTTGGTGGGAACTTTCGCCGCATCCAGTTCACTCCGGATCTCATGCCGAGCGACGTGACCGGGCACACATTGTACGACATGGGCGCACAGCAATTCCGCCTGCGGCGCGGCCCCGTCTTTACGAACCTGCTGCTGGCCGACGAAATCAACCGCGCGCCCGCCAAGACGCAGGCGGCCCTGCTGGAGGTGATGCAGGAAGTGCAGGTGACCATCGACGGTGAAAGCCACGCGCTGCCGCCGCCCTTCATGACGCTGGCCACGCAAAACCCGATTGAGCAGGAGGGCACCTACCCACTGCCCGAGGCCCAGCTCGACCGTTTTTTGATGAAGGTCTTGATCGATTACCCCGGCGCGCTGGAGGAGGAGCAAATCGTGGGGGAACTGCTCACCGGGGGCGGGCTCAAGGTCGGGGCAGTGGAACCGGCGTGCGGTGTGGCGGGGATTCTGGAGGTGTTGGCCGCAGTGGCCAGTGTGCGGGTGGTGCCGGAGGTCGTAGCCTATGCCGTCCGCCTCACCCGCGCCACCCGGGAGGCGCAGGGCCTCGCCATGGGCGCGGGCACCCGCGGGGCAATTAGCCTGGTGCGGGTGGCCAAATCGTTCGCGGTGCTGGCGGGCCGCGACTTTGTCACGCCCGATGACATCAAGCGCGGGGCGTTGCCGGTGCTGCGGCATCGGATCATGATTGCGCCGGAACTGGCGATCAGCGGGCAGACCGCGGACCAAGTGCTGGAAGGCATTGTCCGCAACACGGAGGCGCCGCGCCGCTAACCATGGTTCCCACGCTTCGCCTGCTCCGCCTTCTCGGCCTGGCTTCCATCCTGGGCGTCGGCGCCTCGATCTGGGTGCGCTTCGCCGTTCTTTGGCAGGTGGGGGCGGGCAGCCTGGTCGTGGTGGCAGCATTGGATGCGGCGCTGGCTTTCATACGCCGCCCTTTGCGCGTGGAGCGCCGGCTGCCCGGGCGGCTGGCGCTGGGGGTCCCGCAGGAAGTGATGGTGACTTTGCACAACCCGAATGGGCTGGCGATGGAAGTGGAGTTTTTTGACGGATTGCCGGCGACGGTGGTGAGCGAGCAGCTGCCCTGGCGCGGGCCGGTGCCGGGGCGGGGGTTCACCACGGTGGCCTATCTCGCGACGCCGCTGGAGCGGGGGCAATTTACTTTCACGCGCTGCTTCACGCGGACGACCTCGCCACTGGGGCTCTGGCAGCGCGGCCAGCGCACGGGCGAGGAGGCCGGCATCAAGACCTATCCAAATTATGAGCCGGTGGTGCGCTACACGCTCCTGGCCATGAGCAACCGGCAGAGCCAGATGGGCATCGTGGCGAAGAACCGGGTGGGCCAGAGCCGCGAATTTCATCAACTCCGCGATTATCAGGATGGCGACGTGCTGGCGCAGATTGACTGGAAGGCCACGGCGCGCCGCCGCCAGCTCGTTTCCCGCGAATATCGCGAACAGCGGGACCAGACGCTGATTTTCCTGCTCGATTGTGGTCGGCGCATGCGGGCGATGGATGGGGCGCTCCCGCAGTTTGATCACTGTCTGAATGCCACCCTGCTGCTCAGTTACATCGCTCTTCGACAAGGCGATCAAGTCGGGGTGATGGCCTTCGGCGGGACCAATCGCTGGCTGCCGCCGGTGAAAGGTGCGCATTCGATGAGCGTGCTGCTGAACCATCTCTACGATTTTCAAAGCACCCCGGAGCCCAGCGATTTCAGTGAGGCCGCCGAGCGGGTGCTGACCCAGCAACGCCGCCGCGCCCTGGTGGTTTTGCTGACCAACCTGCGCACCGAAGACTCCGGGAATCTGCTCCAGCCGTTGCGGCTGCTGCGGCGGAAGCATCTCGTGGTGGTGGCTAGTCTGCGGGAGCGCGCGGTGGTGGAGCGCCTGCAGAAGCCCGTGGGAGGCTTTGACGATGCCTTGATGCACGCGGCGGCCGCCGGCTACCTCGCCGACCGGGCGACTTTTCTCGGAGCCCTGCGCGACCAGGGGGTGCTCACGCTCGATGAAACCGCGCAAGGACTGCCGGCGGCACTGGCCAGCGCGTACCTGGATATTAAGCGACGGGGGGCACTCTAGCGCCGGGGAGGCAGGACGCGCTGCCGGGCGAAATTACGCCTGCACGATGTGGTTGCGCACGGCGTAGCGGACGAGCTCGCTGAAGGAACTCATGCCGAGTTTTTTCATGATGGCGGCGCGGTGCGTTTCCGCCGTTTTCACGGCAATGCCCAGGGTGGTGGCGACCTCTTTGTTGCTCTTGCCCTCGGCGAGGAGTTGCACAATTTCGCGTTCGCGGGCGCTGAGCCCGTCGGACGAATTGTTTTCGGCTTGCAGGCCGCCTTTCAAATACTGGTCGAAAACAATCTTGGAAACGGACGAGCCAAAGTAGGGCTGGGCTTCGATGAGCGCTTTGATCGCGGGGATGAGTTGTTGCGCGGCCTCGCTCTTGAGGACGAACGCCCGGGCGCCGGCCGAAAAAAGCTGGTGCACGAGAGCCTCGCTTTCCTGCCCCGTGAAAATGAGGACCTGCGTGTCGGGTGAATCGCGTTTGATTTGCCGGGTGGCTTCCACGCCCCCGAGTTGCGGCATGCTCACATCCATCACCACGATATCGGGGTGCAGCTTGGCGGCTTGCTCCACGGCCTGGCGGCCATCGGCAGCTTCACCACAGATCTCCCAGCCCCACTCAGATTCCACCACCGGGCGGATGCCGCGGCGGACAATTTCGTGGTCGTCGGCGATGAGGATGCGAATCTTTTTTTTCATGGGCGGTGTGGGATCGATTGGGGTGTTTCTGCGGATGGGGTGGGAGACAGTAACTCGTGCGTGGCCCGGAGCAAGGTATCTGCCCCGTAGGGTTTGTTGAGAATCGTGTGAATGCCAAGCGTTTTTAGTTCGGCAAATTGGGGTTTTTCGCCGAGGCCGGTGGACGCGGCGATGGCCAGGGTGGGCTGCATGCGGCGCAGCGCGCGGATGAGGGCGAGGCCATCCATGAACGGCATCATCAAATCCGTAATGACGGCCGCCGTGCGGGTCGCATTGGTCGCAAACAGCGCCAGCGCCTCCGTGCCATCGCACGCGCAAATGACCGAGTAGCCGTGCCCCTCCAGGACCGTGCGCGCGGCTCCGCGAATGGTCGGTTCGTCGTCGACCACCAGAATCAGTTCTCCGCGGCCACGCGGGATCGACTCGAGCGGAGCGGCCAGGCCAGCCACGGATTCGTTGGCCGGAGCGGCTGGAAAATACACGTGAAAGGTGGTGCCTTTCCCGGTCTCGGTGGTGACGTTCACCGCGCCGCCGTGGCTTTTCACGATGCCGAGGACCGTCGAGAGACCGAGCCCGGTTCCTTTCCCGATGCCTTTGGTGGTGAAGAAGGG
>FJVU01000697.1_pt1 | contig 17195 bp, 21 predicted proteins | sample 1011831 | NCBI WGS metagenome assembly FJVU01 (sample SAMEA3912450, study PRJEB9761) | metagenome | biome: forest; material: soil | place: USA | collected 2011-06-22 | depth 0.1 m
TCGATCGTGCGCGGCACGACCTCGGTCAAGATCGTCCGCATGGTCCGCGAAGCCGGCGCCAAGGAGGTGCACCTGCGTTCGGCCTCCCCGCCGATCATGTGGCCGGACTTCTATGGCATCGACATGCCCGACCGCGACAAGCTGATGGCCGCCAACCACTCGCTGGAAGAGATGCGCCAGATGCTGGAATGCGACTCGCTCGGCTTCCTGTCGGTCGATGGCCTGTACAAGGCCATGGGCCACGCCGGGCGCAATCCGGATTGCCCGCAATTCACCGACCATTATTTCACCGGCGACTACCCGACGCGCCTGACCGATCGTGAAAACGCGCTCGATGAGGCGGAATCGCCCGGCCATCAATTATCGTTGCTCGCCAGCGCGAATTAATAAGAGATACAAATGTTTATTCATGATGCTTCACAGCAGGGCCGCATCGCCCTGGTTACAGGCGCGTCGCGCGGTATCGGCCGGGCCTGTGCGCTCGGATTGGCCAAGGCCGGCGCTCAGGTGATCGCCTGCGGCCGGTCCAAGGCGAACCTGGAAGAGCTTGACGACGAGGTCTTCGCTGCCACCGGCAATCACGCGACCCTGATCCCGTTCGATATTACCGATGGTGATGCCTTTGACCGCCTGGCCGCGGCTTTGTTCGAGCGCTTCGGGCGTATCGATACGCTTGTGCACGCGGCTGCAATTTCGGGCACCTTAAGCCCGGTGACGCATCACGAGCCCAAGGACTTCGACAAGGTCGTCGCCGTCAATCTCACGGCAACGTGGCGGATGCTGCGCGCGCTGGAGCCGTTGCTGCGGCAGTCGGCAGGGGCGCGCGCCGTGTTCTTTACGACGGGTGACACGGTCGTGCAGGGACGCGCCTTCTGGGGGCTCTACGGCGCCACCAAGGCAGCGATGGAAACGCTGGTGCGGGCGTGGGCCGACGAGTTGGAGATCACGCCAGTCCGCGCAGCTTTGCTCAGTCCCGGGCCAATGCGCACGCGGATGCGCGCTACGGCCTATCCCGGTGAAGATCCAATGTCGATCCCGCATCCGGACGAGATCGTTCCCTTGCTGCTCGAATTGGCGGATCCGGCAAAATCGCCGACGTTACACACCGTCGATTTCCGGCAATGGCTAAAGACCCGGGCTGCGTAAACTGCAAACATATTGAAACTATTTTTTGCTAATTTGCGTGAATTAACTTTCAATTTGCGCAAAATGACGCTCAAATAGATTCATGACAGTCTTTCCGAAGCCCCCCGCATATCCGAAATCACTCAGCGCCACTATGCTCGACGAACTGTCGAGCTATGTCATCGCCGAGCCTTATCCGTTTGTGGTCGATCTTGAGCATTCCTCGGGCATGACCCTGGCGACCGTGGACGGCGACCGCATAATCGACTGGTGCGGGCTCTACGGCTCGAAGCTGCTGGGGTATAATCACCCGCGCTTGTTCGAGCCGGACTATACGAAGCAGCTGGTTCTTGCGGCCAATACCAAGATGGCCAATCCCGACTTCCTGACGCCGCAATGCCTGGCCTATTACCGCCTGCTGCATCGCCTGGCCCCGAAGTGCATGCAGGCCGGAGGCCGGGTCGAGGTCTATGCCGTCAATTCGGGCGCAGAGGCCGTCGAGAACATGATGAAGTATCTCATCAATCTTCATCACTATAAGCAGCAGGAAAAAGGCAAGGCGGTCCTCAACCATCGCTTTATCTATTTCGACCAGGCCTTTCACGGCCGGACGGTTTATACGCTCAACATCACCAAGCTGGCGAACGATCCAGTGGCGACACGCGACTTCCAGGGGCTCATTCCCGGAAACATGCAGGTGCCCTTTCCGGCCTATGATACGCGCCTCAGCGAGCCGGAAAATGACAAGATCGTCGATGAGGCCCTGAACAATCTCGAATACCTCATGCGCAATCATGGCGACGAGATTGCCGGCGTCATCCTTGAGCCGATGCAGGGCGCCGGCGGTCATCGCCTGGCGATTCCCCGCTTCTTTCAGGGCCTGTCGGCCTTGTGTCAGAAATACGATATCGGCTGGGGCCTCGATGAAGTGCAGACTTCGGGCGGGCAGACCGGGGAAGTCTTTGCCATCGACCTGTTCGACGTCCCCTATCCGCCGCAAGCTATCGCCACAGCCAAGAAGTTCGGCAATGGCGCCGTTTATATGCTCAATTCGATGCGGGATATCGGCGTGCTCGATTCAACCTGGGGCGGGACCTTGTCGGACATGGTGCGCTTTGTTCAGGAATGGCAGATCGTCGAGGACGAGAAGCTGCTTGAGGCGGTGCCTTTGAAGACGGAAAAACTGGTGGCCGGCCTTCAGACGCTGGTTGAACGGTTTCCTGAAAAGATCAGCAATGTCCGTGGCCTCGGGCTTTATCAGGGCTTCACGGTTATGGGCGCCGGCAATAAGGGACGCCTGGTCGACCTGGCTTTGGGGATGGAAAACCTGCTGTTGCTGGGCGCGGGAACGGACAGTATTCGCTTCCGGCCGCCGCTGGACGTGACAGAGGCGGACATGGATGAGATGCTGGCGCGGCTGGCGCGGGTGCTGGAACGGCTGTAGCCGTTCGTCACAGTTTGCGCTCGAAATATCGAACGACTTTGCCGTTGACGAATGCCTGCTCACCCACGGCGACAAAGCCCAGTTTCTCGTGAAAGGCTACCGAGCCGGGATTGGGCGGCGCAATATTGACCTCGCAGACAACGACGTCGAAACCTGCGGCCCGAGCCTCGGCAAACAGGTATTCATATAGCGCCTTGCCGAGCCCGCGTCCTTGCGCGGCCGCCGACACGATGACGCGATCGATATAAACGAAGCGCTCATAGCGGTCCTTGAACCAGACGAAATTCGGGCTGTCGTACCGCCCGTCCTGGTCGAACGCCAACAGAAAGGCCGCCGCCGGCTCTACGCACAAGGCAAAGCGTGCCTCATCCAGCATGCGTTCCCACGCCTCAGGCCCGAGAAAGGACGTCTCGACCGCGTGCAAATTGTTCAGGACAAGAAAATCGCCCTGCCCTGCCTGAAACCGCGACAGCCGCACAACAGCGCCCGTCATAGGCTATCGCTTGCCCTTGCCCGCCGGCTTGCCATTCGGCGCCCCGCGCGTGCGGCCCCCAGGACCGGCGGCCCCAGGTTTCGTGCTTGGACCCGCCGCCTTTGCGCGCCCGGCCCCGGTCTTGAAGGCCTTGGCCTTGACGGCTTCGGCCCGCGGTTTGGCGGTGATTTTCGGCGCTGCCGGCACGCCGGCCGTGCCCTTGGCTTTTTGGCGGACGCGATTGGGGTGGGCGGGTTTCTCACCCGGCTTGAACTTCGGCTGGGCGCGCACGCGGGCAAACCCGGCAGGCTTTCCACCCGTTGACGTATCGCCGTCGATATAGGGATTGGTCGTCGAATTGGCCTTTACCGTCAGGCGGATCGGCACACCCGGCATGTCAAAAGATTCACGCAGGCTATTGATTAGATAGCGCGTATAATGATCCGGCATGGCGTAGGCGCGCGCTGCGAACAGCACGAACGTCGGCGGACGCCCCTTGGTCTGCGCCATGTATTTCGGCTTGATGCGCTTGCCGCTGACGGCGGGAGGCGGGTGCCTCTGAATCGCCAGGGCCAGCCAGTCGTTGAGGTCGCGCGTCTTGATCTTGGCCGACCAGTTGCGATAGGTCTTGAGGACGGCGGGCATCAGCCGCTCCAGCCCGCGGCCGGTGGCGCCGGACAGGGTGACGACGGGCGTGCCGCGCAGCTGCGGCAGCATGCGCTCAGAGGTCTCGAGAATTTCGGTCAGCCGCGCCTGCGGCGACTCGACAAGGTCCCACTTGGATACGGCGTAAACCAGGCCCCGGCCCTCGCGCTCGACAAGGTCGGCGATTTGCAGATCCTGGACCTCAAAGGCGTTGGCTTCGTCCATGACCAGGACCACGACCTCGGCAAAGGTGATGGCGCGAATGGTGTCGGCGGTCGACAGCTTTTCCAGTTTTTCCTGCACGCGGGCTTTGCGGCGCAAGCCTGCCGTGTCCACCAGACGGATGGTCCGGCCCTCATATTCCCAGTCGACCGAAATCGAGTCCCGGGTAATGCCGGCTTCCGGGCCGACCAACAGGCGATCCTCGCCCAACAGCTTGTTGATCAGGGTCGATTTGCCGGCGTTCGGACGGCCGATGATGGCGATGCGGATCGGTTTGGTCTCGTCGTCCTCATCGTCGTCATCGGCTTCCGGATCGAAATCGCCCTCGAACATCTGGCGGAACTTCTCGGTCTCTTCATAGAGTTCCGACAGGCCTTCCCCGTGCTCGGCCGACAGGTGCAGCGGCTCTCCAAATCCCAGCGAATAGGCTTCTTCGGCGCCGGCGTGACCGGCATGGCCCTCGGCCTTGTTGGCGATCAGCAGGACCGGCTTTTGCTTGTGGCGCAGGATTTCAGCGAATATCTTGTCGAGCGGCGTCACACCTTCGCGCGCATCGACGACAAAGAAGGCCACGTCGGCCTCTTCGATCGCCTTTTCGGTTTGCAGGCGCATGCGCGCCTCCAAGCTAAGGTCCGAAAGGTCCTCGAACCCGGCCGTGTCGATCAATAACAACGGGATATCGCCCAGATTTCCGGTGGCATAGCGACGGTCGCGCGTCACACCGGGCTGGTCATCAACGATAGCCAGCTTCTTGCCTGCGAGGCGGTTGAATAGGGTCGATTTGCCGACATTGGGCCGGCCGACGATTGCAATTTTTAGTGCCATGCGCGCCTTATACCGAAAAAGCCAAGGATAGCCACCCCTTGCCGCACCCGCGAACAATACAAAACAAAAGGCGCCCACTTTGCAGCGGACGCCTTTTGCGATCGGGAGATGGGTTACGGGCTTAGCGGATGGCTACCAGTTTGGCGTCGTCGGTGACGATGAACAACTTGTCGCCGACCGCGATCGGGGCGATGAAGGCCGCGCCGCCAAGATTAAGCGTTTGGGTTGCGTCGCCCGTCTTGGGGTCGAGTGCCACGGCCTGGCCGAGCGAATTGACCATGACCAGGCGGTCCGAGGCCATGAACGGACCGGACCATTGCGTCTGGATGCGCTTGTCGCCCATCATCTTGCTGATGCCGAAAAAGCCTTTGCCGCTTTTCTGGGCGGTCTTGGTGTTGAGCTCCTTGATCCAGTAGATCTGGCCACTGGTGCGGTTGGCGCACAACAACTCACCCTGGAGATTAACGAGGAAGACGACGTCGCCGGCAACCCAAGGCGAATTGGTGCTGTCGGTCGTTATCGTCCACACCGGCTCGCCCGTGGTGGCGTTCATCGCCTGGAAGACGCCCGAGTGGCTGGCCGCAAACACCGTGCCGTTATAGATGACCGGACGGCCGGAAATATCGCGAATTTCGGACAGGGCATTGGTGCGCGTCGATTGCGCGAGAACCTGTCCCCACTTCACGGCGCCGCCTTCGCTGTTGAGCGCGACCAGTTCACCGGAGGAAAAAGGGGCGTAGACGGTATCACCGGCGGCGATCGGCGCTGCGGTCCGCAGCAGGCGTGCTGGTTCCGCAATGGCCTGGTAGGTCCACTTCATGTCGCCATTGGTGCGATCGAAGGCGAAGATCTGGTTGTCGACGTCTGTGGCGTAGACATATCTGGCGTCCACAGCCGGCGCCGAATGCATCTGCGTGTCCAGGGCTTTTTGCCAGACGACCTTGCCGTTCGACGCGTCGAGTGCGGTCAGCGTCCGGTAGCCCGACGTGACGAACAGCTTGCCGTCGTCACTCAGGGCCAGACCTCCGCCAAAACCAACCTTGTCGCGTTTGTATTTGGGATTGAGATCGGACGTCCACACCTGCGCGCCGGTATTGACGTCGAAGGCTGACACGCGGGCGCCGCCATCAAGCGTGTAGATCAGCCTGCCATCGGAGACGGGTTGCGCCAGGACTTCGGTCGGGCCCTTGGAACCGAGACCGATCGATTTCGACCAGGCGATTTTGAATTCCTTGGCCGAGTCGGCGTTTTGAACGAGGGCGTCGGCGGGCCCGTTGGACGTCGGCCACGACGCCACCGGCTGCACAGGCGGCAGGTAATAGCCGATACCCTTGAGGCTCTTGGCCGGTTCCAGCTTCTGCTCGAAGGCGACAATCGACAGGCGCTGGCCTTGCGCGGCCACGGCGTCGTCTTCAAGCGACTTTTTCTTGAACGGAAGGTGCGAACAGGCGCTCAAGGCCAGGGTGCAGGCGATTCCCAGAGCCAACAGGCTGGCGCCCTTGATTTTACCCCTGAAGACGATCATTCGGACATTTCCCTAAGCTGAAGAACTTTAGACGCCAGCGACTGGCGCAGATGGAGTGGATAGGCTTATTGCTCTGCCATCGGTCCCTGGACCGGCGGCAGTTCAGGCGCCTTGGCTTCGGGCAGGGCCATGGCGGCCTTGGCCGACGGCATGGCGCCCGAATCAATGGCAAGGACAAATTCGCCGGCGCGCTGCTTGATGCCGTCAGGCGTGCCGAGCGTCAGGGACAGAATCTGAAGATCGGAGCGCGCGCCCTTGAGGTCGCCGGCCTGAAGCTTGGCCATGGCCAGGGCTTCCTTGGCGAGCGCAGCATAGGGCCGGCCGTCCTTGGTCAGCGGCGTCAGGCGCTTTTCCATATCGGCGTAGGTCGCCGTATCCATGGCAAGATAGGCGGATTTAATCGCTGCCAGGTCCTTCATGATCGGGCTTGATGACGCCTTGCCGGCTTCGTCGAAGTCCTTCATGGCTTCGGCTGTATTGTCGTCGATAACGGCGATGCCGCCAAGTTGCATCAGGGCCAGCGCCTTATAGGTCTGACTGCCCGCCTTGGCGGTGTCCTGGTACTTGGCCTTGGCGGTGACGTTGTCGCCCTTGCTTTGCGCGTCCAGACCGGCCTGATAGACTTCCGACGCCTTGGCGGTGATGTTATCCTGCCAGGTCTGCCATCCCCAAAGCGCAAGGGTGATCACCAGGGCACTGCCGAGAATCGCTGCCGCCCACGGCAGGGCTGTCTTGACGATGGCCACCCACTTGTCGGCGCGCAGGTTTTCTTCGGTTTCGTCAAAAATATCGCTCACGGCGACTCCTCATCTTGTCTCAATCAACGGCGAAGAACACGTGCGCCATCAGGGCCGTTCTTCAGATCGGCGGGAACCTAGCCTTTGCGTACGGATTGCGCAACCGGATTACACCGCCGGCGCCGGCCCTGCCCCTCAAATCGCTGATTTTATCCGTGGCCATTCTGAGCACAGATCCGGAAGCCCGGTTTGCCGACTGACCGGTGTCTACTTATTTCGCAAAATATGTCTCTTCTGGGGCGGGGAAGCTGCGATCCTTGACATCTTTGGCGTAGGCGGCGACCGCGGCGCTGATTTGCGTGCGCAGATCGGCGTAGTGGCGGACGAACTTTGGCGTCCAGTCGAACAGGCCCAGCATGTCGTCGGTCACCAGTATCTGGCCGTCACAGATCTTCGACGCCCCGATGCCGATGGTCGGCACACTGACGCGGCGCGTAATGTCCGCCGCCAGGTCCTCGGCAACGCCTTCGACGACGATGGCAAAGGCCCCGGCTTCATCGCTGGCCACGGCCTCGGCAATAACCTTTTNGCGCTCGGCCTCGGTGCGGCCCTTGGCTCGAAAGCCGCCGTCGGTATTGACCGCTTGCGGACGCAGGCCGACGTGGCCCATTACCGGAATGCCGCGCTGGACGAGATAGCGGATCGTATCCGCCACCGTCGGACCACTTTCGACCTTCACGGCCTGCGCCCCTGTTTCCTTCAGGAGGCGCACGGCATTGCTGAAGGCCTGTTCCGGTCCGGCTTCGTAGGCACCGAAGGGCATGTCGATGACGACGAAGGCGCGATCCGATCCGCGCATGACCGCCTGGCCGTGCAGGATCATCATCTCCAGGGTCACGCCGATCGTATTGGGCAGGCCGTGGACGACCATGCCGACGCTGTCGCCGACCAGAAGGATGTCGCAATGGGCATCCATTATGCCGGCCATCGGCGCGGTATAGGCCGTGAGACAGACGAGCGGTGTCTGGCCCTTGCGGGCGCGTATTTCGGGGGCGGTCAGGCGCTTAACGCCGTTGTTGTGGCTGCTCACGCGGGTCTTTCTGGTCTTGTTGCAGCTCTCCAGATGGCCCTGCGCATTGCGTTTTGCCAGAGCCTAGAGAGTCTCTTCCTGTGAATAGGCGTAATACAGCCCCAGGAAGGCCAGGCAAAGGCTAAAACTCAGCCAGAAAAAGATCGGCGTCTGCATGAAGGTCACGTAGTGCCCCGATTGGTCGAGCAGGTCGCCGAAGCTCTTGCGCGCAACATCGACGAATTCGGCGCCGACGCGCAAGGTGTTGTCGGTATCGACGGCGGCCTTGTGGAAGGTCTCGGCGTACGGCGCCTTGCTGCCGAACGTCCATTCCGGCAGGCGCACGAACTGCGCCAGGGCGTAGAGGCCGCCGACAAAGCCGGCCAGAACGACCAGCCATTGCCGCATCCACAGCTTGACCTTAAGGCCGCGCATGACACGGCCTTCGAACGCATCGGCGTCGTCAAAACGCGACGGCGCGGCGAACAGGTCTGATAATTCCGAATCTTTCATGATCCTGTTTCCAGTATGGCAGGGTTCATTTCAGGGGACGGGTTCAGGATCGCCTTCAGCTGATCCAGTGCCCGCCTAATGTGGCTTTTTACGGTCCCGAGCGGTATTTTGAGCTCGTCGGCGATTTCCTGATGCGACAGGTCGCCGCTGAAGTTCAAGGTGACGCACAGGCGTTCCACCGGTCGCAACCGGCCAAGCGCCGCGTCGAGATTGTGGGCCTTGAAGCCGCCGTCGGTTGGCGCCTCAGGTTCATAGGCGCTCATGTCATCTGTGAGCAGGTATTTGGCGTTGCCGCGCACCTTTTTGAGATAGCGGCGCGAGGCAATTTTCTTCAACCAGCCGGCAAAGGGACCGTCGAAACGATACTCCTGCAGGTGTTCATGGCAGATCATGAATGCTTCCTGCGCCATATCGTCCGCGTCCGCTCCTTGCGCTCCCATGCGACGCAGATGCGTCCGCAAGGTGGCACCGTGGCGACGTACCAGCTCGGCGAAGGCCTGGCGATCGTTGGTCAGGCAAAGTCGCACGATGTCGACATCGCCCAGACGCGTCAGATCTCTTTTTTCTACAGGAGCCATGGTTGGAGAGCCGTGGAGTTTCCGGGTTGCCGCAGCGTTGCGTTACGACTTGCGGGTATTCATGCCGATGATGCCGAGGATAAGCAGAGCGACACCAATCAGACCCGGGACGGCGGCAAAGCCAGACATGTGGTCACCGACAAATCCGGCGTCGATGTAATTCCAAATGAGTAGCCCCGCTGCAATGGCGATCAGAATTAGACCTGCTCGCACATCATTCATCGGGTTTTTGGCTTTGGGCACTGTGCGTTGCATGCTTTCTACGAATTCAGGCGGCAGTGGCTGGCCCTTTTCAATGGACATGCGCAGTGTTTTTTGCAGTTCCTCGTTGTTTCGAGCCTTTGACATCTGAATGATGGCAACGATCGCGATCGGCATACCAAACACCATCACTATGCCAACGATGGGAATAATTTCATGAAAGTTCATCTATGGGTCTCCTTCACTCATTTCAACGGAACAGGACGCTTTGTGTCGCCCTTCTGTAGATAAGAGCCTCCGGCCCTGCCCTTTGGATGCATGGAGTCGCATTAAGTTTTCGTAATGAAAAAATTCGCGCGCAGCTCTTGAGTTCGATATAAATTAGATATATCTAAAATGCATCGAACTAAACCGCACCTCATCCGAAGCGCGATTCGGAATTCGATATATCTAAATACACTCTAACAGAAAGGACAGAGCCATGAGAGGCTTTTTCTTCGGACGCGGTGGCGGATGCCACGGCGGACATCATATGGGCCACCGCGACGGCTTTGGTCGCGGACGTGAAGGCGGGCGTGGCTTCGGCGGCCCGTTCGGTGACGGACCTTTCCGCGGACGCGGCGGCCGGGACGGCAGAGGGTTCGGCCACGGGGGGTTACGTCTTGTGCTGCTGAAACTCATCGATGAGAAGCCGAGCCACGGCTACGAACTGATCAAGGCCATCGAGGAACGTTTCAAGGGCGCCTACAGCCCTTCCCCCGGCGTCGTCTATCCGACACTGAGCTGGCTGGAAGACGAGGGCTTCATCACCATCGCCGTCGGCGAAGACGGCCGCAAGTCCGCCAGCATCACCGACGCCGGCAAGGCGTATCTGACCGAAAAGGCCGAGGACGTCGATCGGCTGTTCGATCTGATGAACGACCAGCGCGCTGAACACGGCGATTACGGTCCGCTGTTCCGCTCGATGCACAACCTCAAGACGGCCCTGCGCCTGCGCGGCATGCGCCCGCTCGGCAAGGCCGAAATCGAAGCCATTGTCGACATGATCGACAACCTGGCCAAGACAATCGAAAGGTCCTGAGAGGATGTGCGGGAGTATGAGAGGCTCCGGCAACCACCTCCTGGTCGGAGACGAGGCTGCCTTGCCTGCCCTGATATGGCGGCTGGACAGCCTGCCGAGGTCGGCCCAGGCCATCGTTGTCGTCGAGGTCGAAAGTCCTGATGACCGCCTGGCGCTCAGCGGCCCGGACGCGCTCAGCGTCTTCTGGGTCTACAGCGACCGGCGCTGGGCGACGCGCACGCTCAACGACATCCTGAAAGGCCTGTTCCTGCCTCAGGAATCCTTGCAGGCGTGGGTGTCGTGCGGCCGCGAACAATGCCAGCTGATCTGCGCGCAACTGGTCGAGGATCACGGCGTCCACCCCGAACGCGTCTTTGTCAGCGCGTTTTGATTAAGCATGCGGCTTAACGCGATTTAAGCGCCGCGTTGTTACGGTTCCGCGCCTTTGCGGAGTCCCTCATGCGTTCCCTGTCCCTTGTTATTGCCCTGTCATGCCTGCCCGCCGTCGCGTCTGCTGCCGATCTGAACGGCATCTGGGAGCGATCGAACGGTCATTCCCGCCTGCGCTTTGACGTGTGCGGCAAGGCGACTTGCGGCGCCATCGCCTGGATCAAGCCAGGCGTAAAGACGAGTGCCCACATTGGCCAGAAGGTCCTTTTCGACCTGTCAAAGGCAAGCGATGCCGAGTGGTATGGCAAGGCCTTCAATCCCGAGGATGGCCGAACCTATGCCGGCAAGGTTTCCTTGCAAGGCGCAACCCTTGTCACCAAAGGCTGCGTGCTTGGCGGGTTGATCTGCAAGTCGGAAACCTGGACAAGGGTCGAGTAGTCTCAGGCGGGCCGCGGCGACAGCCAGAAGCGCGTCGATGGCTTCAGCGCGTAGGCGCCATCGCCAAGCAGGAACTGCGCGACGCTCAAGACGGACAGATAGGCGGGATATTCCCAACCGCCATTAGGTGCCGTAAACACCCAGCCATTGCGCAGGTGAACGAAAAGAAGCGCGCCGATCAGAAACGGCAGCAGTGATAACGCGACCCAGCGGCTCTTGATACCAAGGACGAGTAACGCGCCGCCGCCGGCCTCTGCGGCAAACGTGACGTAGGCCAGCCAGCCCGGCAGGCCCACCGATACAAAAAACTGCGCTGTTCCGGGCAATCCGTAGGTGAACAGTTTGAGCACGATACTATGCGCCAGGAACATGGTGCCAAGGGCGATGCGCAGAATGAAAACTGCGAATTGGGTCGATCTCTCTTGAGTCATCTGCATACCTTCCATTTTAATGCGTTTGCATATTATTATATATGCATATGCATAATTCATGTCAAGCTTGATGCAAATGCATGAATATGCGAGATGGAAACCATGAGCCAGATGCCGAGTGAAACCATGATCCGCGCCTGGGCCCGCCTGCTGCGCGCCCAGCACACAGCCCTGGCGAAGGTCGAGGCGGCGCTGAAGGCCGCCAAGCTGCCGCCCTTGAACTGGTACGATGTGCTGCTTGAACTCGAACGGTCGGAAAGCGGCCTGCGCCCGGCGGAGCTTGAGCGTGAAATGCTCATGCCGCAATACGGGCTGTCGCGGCTGCTCGACCGCATTGAGGCCGATGGATATCTCACCCGCGTGGCTCTTGAGGAGGACAGGCGCGGCCAGAGGATCGTTATTACGCAGACGGGACGCGAGATGCGCCGGCGCATGTGGCCGGTCTATGCCGGCGCAATCGGCTCCGCCGTCGCAGCCCGTCTGTCGGAGGACGAGGCGGCCATCCTGTCGGGGCTGCTGGCGAAGCTTATCGCGCCGTGAGGGCCGCCTGCTCAAGGGCAGTGCGCTCCGGGCTGTTCGGACGGTAGCCGGCATAAACGGCGTCGCCGATTTCCCAAATCGGGCGTTTGATCATCGATGGCTGCGCGATCATCAGCTTGATCGCCCTGGCTTCGGTCAAATCAGCCTTCTTGTCAGCCGGCAGGCCCTGAAATGTCGTGCTGCCCTTGTTGAGCACCTTTTCCCAGCCCAATGCCTTCGACCACGCCTTCAGTTTCGCCGCGTCGATGCCTTGCGTCTTATAGTCGTGGAAGTCGTAGGCCACATCGTTGGCTTTCAGCCAGTCGAAAGCCTTCTTCATGGTGTCGCAATTGGGGATGCCGTAGATTTTCAGAGCCATGATTTCCAGCAATTTTCGCATTTACGTTGCGCGCCACATGGCATCTTTACAGCCCCGCGTCTAGGTTCGCGGCAGGCTTTGCGGGACAGTCATCCACAGGAGCACAGCCATGCCCAAGGAAACCTCCGGCCAGAAGAGCAAGGTCGAAAAGGTCATGCACGAATACAAGCACGGCGACCTGAAAAGCGGCAGCGGATCCAAGGTCAAGAGCCAGAAGCAGGCCGTTGCTATTGCCATGCACGAAGCGCATATCCCGAAAAAGGGCAGCCACTCCCACCATAGATAGCTCGCTATTTGACGTCGAGGGTTCGCGTCAGCTTGATATCCGCCGAAGACTCGCCGACGCGCAGGCTGACCGGCTCGCTTTCGACCTCGAAGGCCTGACTTTGCGTATTCCAGTACGCCAATTGCGACGCCTTGAGCGGAATGTGCACGGTTTTCGTCTCATTGGGCGCCAAGGCGACGCGCTGAAATCCTGCCAGAGCCTGCACCGGCCGCTCGACCTTTGATTTGAGGTGCGTGACGTAGAGCTGGACCACCGCATCGCCGGAAACCTTACCCGTATTGGTCACGTCGACATCGACCGTAACGGACCCGTCCTTTGCCAGGGTGGGCGCGCTCGATCGCAGGTTGGCGTATCGGAAGGTGGTGTAGCTCAGCCCGTAGCCGAAAGGATAAAGCGGCTTGCCCTTGGCGTACATATAGGTGCGTCCGTGACGGATATTGTAGTCAATCATCGGCGGCAGCTGGTCCATCGACGCCGGCCAGGTCGTCACCAGATGGCCGCCCGGATTGTAGTCGCCAAACAATACCTGCGCCAGGGCCGTGCCTTCGTCCTGGGACGAATGGGTCATGTGCAGGATCGCCGGCACGTTATCCTGCGACCAGTTGATGGTGAAGGGAAAGCTTGAGACCAGTACCATGACGGTTTTCGGATTGGCGGCGTAGATCTGTTTGACGAGGTCTTCCTGCGCCAGGGCAAGTGTTTCGCGGTCGCGCCCTTCCCGGCCGTCGCCCGGGTCGGCGCACGGATTGGTGCCAGCGTCGTTCCAGTCGTGCGCCATGTTCGGCCCGCAGGTCGGATCGTTGCCGACGACGACGATGACGACATCGGCCGCCTTTGCCGCCTTGACCGCCGCACCGTCCTTGTTATCGGCGGCATAGGTAACGGTGACATCCGGCCCCAACTCGGCCTTTATGCCGGCGAGCGGTGTAACGGCATAGGGCGGCGTACCGCCGTACCAGTCCCAATGGACGCTGTCGGCCAGCGGCCCGATGACGGCGACGGACTTGACCGTCTTGCTGAGCGGCAAGGTCGCCTTGGCGTTCTTCAGCAGCACCACCGATTCGAGCGCCATTTTTTTCGAGATGTCGCTGTCCTTGCTGCTGGCCCATGGTTCCGGGCCGTCCTTGATCGCGGCATACGGCACCCGGTCGGGCGGATCGAGCAGCCCGAGCTTGATCGTCACGCGGTATTTGCGGCGCAGCGCGGCATCGATATCACCTTCGGTAACCAGCCCATCCTTGAGCGCCGCGCGCATCTCGTCCTTATAGGTGTCGAGATACTGGTTGATACCCGCCTTGAGGGTGGCGGCAACGGCCTGTTCCTGCGTCGCAAAGCGCTTGTGCCATTTCACCAGATTGGTCACTGCCCCGCCGTCGCTGGAGATCACGTCGGCGTCCCACTGACCGTTGACGACGCTGTTGAGTACCGGGTGGATGCTCATCGGCGTGCCGTTCCACGCATTGTAGGACGCCATGAGACCGCGCGCCCCGCCGTCCTGGAAAGCCATGCGGAAGGGCACGGAATAATATTCCCAGAACAGGCGGTCGTCGAAATCGGACGACGAGCCGCCGCGGCCGNTTTCATTGGTATTGGCCAGGAAATGTTTGAGGAGTGCCGCCGACTGCCAGTACTTCGGGTCGTCGCCCTGCAAACCCCGGGTGAACGCCACGGCCATGGTGCCATTGAAAAACGGATCTTCGCCGTAAACTTCTTCGCTGCGCCCCCAGCGCGGATCGCGCGCGAGGTCGGATTGCGGCCCCCACAGCATCAGGATCTTGCGGTCGTACTTGGCGGTCTGCGAGATGTAGCGCGCCTCATAACCTTCGACGCCGGCGGCCTGACGGACGAGGTCTGGGTTCCAGGTCTCACCCATGCCGGGAGGTTGCGGGAACTGCGTGGTGGTAATGGGCGTCAGGTTGCGCTTGCCACCACCGCGCTGGACGACGCCGTGAATGCCTTCGGAGCTGCCGAAGTTGGGAATGCCGAGCCGCACAACGCCCGAATTGGTGCTCAGCGCGTCGATTTTCTCGTCAACGGTCATCAGCGACAGGATATTGTCGATGCGCTGGTCCGCCGGGAGGTCGGGGTTGAGAAACGGATACCTGTCCTGAGCCAGGGCGGGTGCACCGGCAAGGACCACAGATGATAGCGCTATCACAAAATGGCGGATGGCGGGCTTCGATTGCGGCCTGTTCATGCGTCTTCTCCGTGTCCACCTTGTTTCGAGCGGTTGTGGGGAAGGTGTCATACGGCGCAAAGAACGGCAAGCCGCATTCGATTTTTCATCGCGGGTCGACGCCTTACCCAGGCGGCATCTTATCGAACTTTTGCAAGGCGGGGTCGAGATGGTCCCACGGCCATCCGCGCACGCCGTAAGTCACCGCTTGCGGCCTGTACCGGGCGGGATCGTCGAGGCTGCCGGCGCGCACCGCGATAAATTCCGGCATGCCGGCGAAGGTCAGAAAAACCGCCGTCCCGCAGGCCGGGCAGAAATGGCGCGTCTTCACCTGACCGCTATCGCCAACCATGTCCCAGGTTCCGGCTGCGCCCGTGAGGGCGGCGCCTTCGCGGCGGAAGGTCAGGTAGGAGCTATGCCCGGTACCGCTCTCGCGTTGACAGTCACGGCACTGGCAGTGGTTCGCGAACACCGGCTCGCCGGAAATTTCATAACGAACGGCGCCGCAGGCGCAGCCGCCGGTGTAGGCTTCATTCATGACTTTCTCCACTTGCGTCGGAAAGGCCGGGTCATTTCCCGGCAAGGATTTCAGGCTGGATGGATTGTTGTGGATTTGAGTCCTGGAGTGGATTCAGGGAACGATTCATGGCGATGATATCGCCGTGGACGTCGGCATAGGCCGGCTTATTGGCAAAGAGCCGGCCATAGTTCTGTCGCCACGCCGTGTCGCGTATCTTTTCCGCCTTGCCCTTGACCGCGGCCTTGAGGCCCCGCTGCGTTTCTTCGACGCCGTAGTCGCAACAGTAGGCAGGCGTTGACGGCTGTTGCCGCCACGAGTCCGCCAGGGCGCCGCCGTCGACCGGATCGAACCCCGTTTGATTCACCAGTTCCATGACGATCTGCTTAGCGTGCGCCTCGTCACCCGCGACGGGAATGGCCAGCCGGTCCGGCGAGCTTTCCGGCCTGCCGAGCTCAGAGAGCGTGTAGAACATGAGGCTGTTGAACGCCTTGAAAACGGGGCGACCAAGCTGGCGGGATATCCAGACGCTTTCCGGCATGCCTGCGTCGATCTCCGGAATGCGCGGGTCGCGCACATCGGGATAGTAATTTCCGGTATCGATGATCACGGTGCCGTCCGCCGCCCAGTCGAACAGATCTTCGGGCAGCCTGGCGACGGCGGGAAAAGGCATGGACAGCANGACCACGTCCGCACCTTCGACCGCCCCGTAGATATCGCTGGCCTCGGCGCCGATTTCCGCCGCAAAGGCTTTGACGGCCTCGCGGCCGCGCGAATTGGCGACGCGCACGCTATGGCCTTTCGCGCGCCACCTTCGGGCCAGGGTTCCTCCCATCTCGCCGATGCCGATAATGCCGATCTTCATGGCTTCGCCTTTCTCAAGCTGCTCACACCTATTTTGCGGGCAGAACGACCGAACCCGTTTCGAGCAAGGACTTCAGGTTTGACAGGATGCGCGGCCAACCGCCCGAGACGGCGGCGATCAGTTTTGAATTCTCGACGTCAATGGAGTGGGTGATCGTCAGCTTGGCGACGTCGCCCGCCGCTTCGATCTCGGCGACGAAACGGCCGTAGCCTTCGGCTTTCGCTTCCGGCATGAATTCATTGCGCCAGCTCATGACCAGGCGGCTCGGCGGTACAAATTCAAGAATTTCGCCCGCGTCGGTGATCCGNCCNTCGGGGTGTTTGATCTGCCACGCCGAGCCGACCTTCCAGTCNGTGTCGAACGTGACGCCGAAGAAATAGGCCTTGATGAATTCGGGCGTGACCAGCGCCTCCCACACCTTTTCCGGTGAGACGGCAATATAGGTTACGTACACAAAGCGGCTGTCAGTCATGATGTTTTTCCTGTTCTGGTGAGGTATTTGATGCGCCTTCAAGCGCGTCCTTGAGGTCCGAGATCGCCCGCAATTGCGGACGCTCGAACTTGCCGATCCAACGCTCGGTAATGTCGTTGATCGGAACCGGGTTGAGGAAATGCAGCTTTTCGCGGCCTTTCCACTGGATCGAAACGAGATTGGCGTCCTCCAAAATCCGCAAATGCTTGGCCACCGCCGGCCGCGTCATGTCCAGGCCCTGACAAAGCTCGCCAAGGCTTTGGCCATTGCGCGCGAAGAGACGGTCGAGCAGATCGCGGCGGCTGG
>FJVU01000524.1_pt1 | contig 17004 bp, 14 predicted proteins | sample 1011831 | NCBI WGS metagenome assembly FJVU01 (sample SAMEA3912450, study PRJEB9761) | metagenome | biome: forest; material: soil | place: USA | collected 2011-06-22 | depth 0.1 m
CGACGCAGAGCGTCAAGCCACCGGGATCGGCGGGTGCCGAGGCTCGTGGTGACTTTTGGGAGATTTGGCGGGAGCGGGGCAATTTCCCACGGGGTCCCAATCATCGAAAAGTCGCGCCTTCGCCACTTTCGACGTGCGACCGGACAGCCCCGGGCGTCCCAAAATGGCCCAAAGCCGTCGCTACAGAGAAAAAAGAGGCGGCGAACGCTGATTGGCGTTGACACTTTTGGCGGGTTTTGGGACGCTTTAGGACGTTTTGGGAGAACCTGGGACCCGCCCGCCCGTAATAACCTTCAATGCCTGATGCCTTTCCATTGCCAAAATTCGATGCCGAGATTGAGCGTACGCTCGATAACGGACTTCGGTTGGTGGTGCCGCCAGACTGGCGGGAATTTGGCATCCCGGAGTTCTTCCTCGTCCGTGATAGCAACGGATCGTTCATCAAGGCCTTCCCCCCGGCGGAATTCGACAAAATCATCAACCAAATCGAGCAGGAATGCGGCAACGACCTGGAGCGCCTGCACGATGAAATGGAGGCGATCGGTTCCGTGTCCAAGCGCGTAAAACTGGATTCGGCAGGCCGGCTCGCGGTGCCGGCAGATATGTGCGAAGCCATCGGCATCGGGACGAAGGGCCCGAAGGTGCTGCTGAAGGGGGCGGTGCGCACGTTTAACATTTGGAATCCCACCAAGTATGCCGAACGGGAAGACGCCCGCAAGCAATTGGAGGCCGCCGGCCAGAAGCAAGTGAACGGAAGAAGGAGGCTGGGGCTGTGATGGATTTCTGCGCCACGCCACCGATGGAGCCGGAGGACCATGCCATGCCGGAGCCCGGACCCGACCAAAGCTACCATGTGCCGGTGCTGCTCAAGGAGGTCGTGGACTTCCTCGCGCCCGCGCCGGGAAAAATTCTCGTGGACTGCACCCTGGGCGGGGGCGGCCACACGGAGGCGCTGCTCGCGGGCGGCGCCACGGTCATCAGCCTCGATCAAGATCCCGAGGCGATTCAAATTTCGAGCCAGCGGCTGGGCGGTTTCCTTGGGCGGTTCCGTCCAGTCCTGGCCAACTTTCGTGACGTGGGCACCGTGCTCGACGGAATGGGGCTGGGCCCCATCGCCGGGGCGATGATTGATGCGGGCGTAAGCTCGCGGCAACTGAATGACGCCAGCAAGGGCTTTTCGTTCATGCAGGACGGCCCGCTGGACATGCGGATGTCGCCGACCGCGCCGACCAGCGCGGCGGACATCGTGAACACCTGGAGCGAGGAGCAAATCGCGCAGATCCTGTTCGAACTCGGAGAGGAGCAGGCCTCCCGCCGCATCGCCGCGCGCATTGTGCGGGAGCGCATGGCGCAGCCCTTCACGCGGACGCTGCAACTCGCGGAATGCATTTCGCGGGTGGTGCCGAAGCGCAGCCGGATTCATCCCGCGACGCGGTCCTTCCAAGCCCTGCGCATCGCTGTCAACGGGGAGCTCGACGCCCTCTCGGCGGCCCTGGAGGCGCTGACGCCCCGACTGGCCCCAGGCGGCCGGCTGGCCGTGATTTCCTTTCATAGCGGGGAGGACCGGATCGTGAAGAATTTCTTCCGCGACCGCGCCACGGAATTCCGGGATCGGCCCGAGTGGCCGGCCCCGCGCCGCAACCCGCTCTACGCTTTCAAGCTGCTCACGCCGCACCCGGTCGTCCCGGGTGCAGAAGAGGAAAAAACCAATCCACGATCCCGATCCGCCAAACTCCGCGTTGCGGAGAAACTCTAAAAAGCCATGCCAAACCAACACAAGCACGCCCCCGTATTTCCGCTCGCTGCCACGCTCATCGGAGTCGCGATGGCCGTGTGTGTCGTGAGCTTTTTCGTCAAGGCCCTGCTGGTGCGGCACCAGGTGATTCAGGATGGCGATCGCATCAAGCGCCTCGAGCGCGATGTGACGGAATTTACCGCCAAGAACGAATCCTTGCTGGCCAAGAAGAATGAACTCATTTCCGTGGCCGCGCTCCAGAAGGCCATGAACAATGACTTTCTGCGCCTGCGCAAGATCGACGAGCGCTTTGTCGTAAACGTCACCCTGCCGCGCCCCGCGGTGGCGGTGAGCAACGGCGTGGAGGCGCGTTGAGACGATGTCACTCACGTCGCGTGCCTGCATCGCCTGCTACGGATTCGCGGCTATCTTCACCGGACTTTCCGCCCGGCTCGTTTACATCGCGGTAAACAAGCACGAGGACTACGCGCTCTGGGCGCGGCAGACGTATCAACGCAAGGTGACCATCACCGCGCGGCGGGGCAGCATCCTGGACACAAAGGGCGCCGTACTGGCGCGCAATGAACCGCAGCGCAATGTGGTCGCGGACGGCACGCTGCTGGTGTACGAGAAGAAGGACGGCAAGAACATCGTGCAGGTGGACAACCGCCAGCGCGTGGCGGAGTTGCTGGCGGGGCCGCTGGACATGAAGGCGGAGGACATTCTGGCGAAGATCAAGCCNAAGAGCCACTATGTCGTGCTGAAGAACAAGATCAGCGAGGAAACGGCGGAGCGAATCGAGAAGGCGCTGATCATCAAAGACACCGAGGAGGAAAAGGCGAGGGCCGCCAAGGACAAGGAAAAGGACCCGACCAAGGAAAAGGAGGTTCGCACCATCAAGGGGATCCATTTCGAACCGAACTTCGAGCGCGTGTACCCGGAAGGCCAACTGGCCTGCCATGTGGTGGGCTTCTTTGGTTATGAGGAGAAGACGGACGGGGACGGAAAGGTGATCGGCGGGCGCTTCAAGGGCATTGAGGGCATCGAGCGCTCGATGGACGACTGGCTCTCCGGCCAGAACGGCTGGCGTTGCTTTGAAAAGGACGGGCGGGGCAAGGAAGTGGTAACCTACCGCTCGGAGGATCGGCCGGCGCGGGACGGGAACAACGTGCAACTCACGGTGGATCTCGGACTCCAGCAGATCCTGGAGGAGGAGCTCGACAAGGCCTACCACCAGTTCAATCCGATCAAGGCGAGCGCGGTGATGGTCAACCCCATCACGGGCGAGGTGCTGGCGATGGCGAACCGTCCCTGCTACAACCCGAACGAACCTGGCGACGCCAAGCCGGAGCAGCGCTTCAACCACGCGGTGGCCGGCGTCTACGAGCCCGGCTCGACAATGAAGGTGATCACCTGCTCCGGCGGGCTGAACTTTGGGAAGTTCAAGATCAACTCGGAGATTTTTTGNGAGAACGGGAAGTGGATGTATCGCGGNAAATCGCTGGGCGATCATCATCCCTACGGGATGCTCAGCGTCGCGCAGATCATCGAAAAATCGTCGAACATCGGGGCGGCGAAAATTGCCATCAGCATCGGCGAGGACGTCTTTCATAGCTGGCTGCGCAAATTTGGCTTTGGTCAGATGACGGGCATCGCGCTGCCGGGCGAATCCCGCGGGATCCTACATCCGCGCAGCAGCTGGACGGGTATTTCCATCACGCGCACGGCGATGGGCCACGAGGTCTGCGTGACCCCGTTGCAATTGGTGACGGCGGTCTCCGTGGTGGCGAATGGGGGGCATTTGATGATGCCGCAAATCATCAAGCGAATCACGGATCAGAACGGGAACTCCGTCCGCGAATATCCGCCCCAGGAAGTGCGCTCCGTTCTTTCGCCGGACGTGGCGGCGGATATCCGCTCGGCCATGATTCGCGTGACCGGCAGCCAGGGCACGGCGAAGCGTGCCCACATCGACGGCTACCAAATCGCGGCGAAGACCGGGACGACGCAGAAGTATGATCCGGACAACGGCGGACGGCCGTCGAAATCGAAACACGTCACGTCGCTGGTCGGCTTTGTTCCCGCGGAGAAGCCGGCCTTTTGCATGGTGATCACCATGGACGAGGCTAAAGTCCCCGCCAATGAAGACACGGGCGGCATGATCATCGCCCCCACCTTCAAGGCGGTCGCGGAACGGGCTCTCGTATATCTTGGTATCCCGCCCGACCCCGTGCTGCTCCAGCAGGATCTGGAAGCCAAAAGGAAGCTCGCAAACCAATGAATCTCGAAATTTTAGTCAAAGCCATCAACCCGATCCGCGTGACCGGGGCGCTGGATCGCGACGTGACAGCCATCTGCTACGATTCGCGCCGGGCCACCGAGGGGTGCGCCTTTGTCGCGCTCCCGGGCGAGAAGGTGGACGGAAGTGAATTTGCGGATGCCGCCGTGGCCAAAGGCGCCGTGGCCGTCATCAGCGAAAAGCCGGGCCTGGCGACCCGGGCGACGCACTTGCAGGTACGGAATGCGCGCCATGCCCTGGCGGATGTCGCGGCGAGTTTCTTTCGCAACCCTTCGCACCATCTCAAAATTGCCGCGGTGACCGGCACCAACGGCAAGACCACGACCGCGTTCATCATCAAGCACCTCTGCGACACCGCGATGCTGCGCAGCGGGCTGATTGGAACGGTGCGCTACGTGGTGGGGGATCGCGAATTGCCCGCCTCGCGCACCACGCCAGAAAGCGCCGAGGTGCATGAACTGCTGTGGATGATGCGCTCGGCCGGCTGCAAAAGTTGCGCGATGGAAGTGAGCTCGCACGCGATGGCACTGGACCGGGTGCGCGGCGTGGAATTCGACGTGGCGGTCTTTACCAACCTCACGCAAGACCATCTCGATTTTCACCAGACGATGGACGCCTATTTCGATGCGAAAGCGGCCTTGTTTGAAGGGCTCCCGGCGCAGAAGAAAAAGCAGGGCAAAGCGGTGATCAACCTTGATGACCGCTACGGTGCGCGCCTCGTGGACCGCCTGGGCAAGACGATGGACATCCTCACCTACGGGCAGGGCGTGCATTCCCAATTCCGCGCCAGCAACCTGCGGATGGATTTTTCCGGCACCTCCTATGCGCTGGACGCACTGGGCAAAAGCTACCTCGTGAAGACTCCGCTGATCGGAGCCTTCAACGTCTACAACAGCCTGGGCGCGATTGCCGCGGCCCACTGCATGGGCGTGCCCGTGCGGACCGCGGTGAAGGCGCTGGCGGACCTGCCCCCGGTGCCCGGCCGCATGCAAGCCGTACCGGCGAAAAAGCCCTTCCGGGTCTTTGTGGATTACGCGCATACGGACGACGCCCTCACCAACGCCCTGAAGACCCTGCGCGAACTGGAACCGGCGCGGCTCATCACCGTCTTTGGCTGCGGAGGCAATCGCGATCGAGCGAAGCGCCCGAAGATGGGTGCCGCCGTGGATGCGCTGTCCGACTACGCGATCGTGACGAGTGATAATCCGCGCAAGGAAGATCCGTTCTCCATCATCGAAGATATCAAGCCGGGGTTCCGGCGTCTCACGCCCGAAGTTATCGTCGATCGCAGGGAAGCGATTCACAAGGCGATCGCCATGGCCCAGCCGCGCGACATCATTCTGATCGCCGGGAAGGGTCACGAGGCGTCGCAGGAGTTCGCGGATTCCACCATTCCCTTTGANGACGCCGCCATCGCCGCCGCCGCCCTGGGCGATCGGCGCGAGACGGTGAGCCGCCCGCATCCCCGGCGGACGCGGGACGATCAACCAGACCCGCGGGATCGGCCGCCCCGCGGACGGGACGACCGGGAGTCCTTCGACTAGCATGAATCCGACACCTCTAGCCAAGATTGCGCAGTGGGCCGGCGGGCATTTGCTCGCAGGCTCGGCGGATGCTTTGGTGGAGACGGTCTGCACCGACTCGCGCGCCTTGAAGCCGGGGGACCTGTTCGTGGCCTTGCGGGGAGACAATTTCGACGGGCACACGTTTATCGCGCAGGCGGCCCAGTTGGGTGCCGCGGGGGCCATTGTGGAGAAAGCCCCGACCGGGTTGCCCAAGGAATTCGGGCTCGTGGAAGTGGTGGATTCGCTGAAAGCGCTGCAGAGCCTGGCCGGGAATTACCGCCAAACGCTGACGGTAAAAGTGGTCGGGATCACGGGGAGCAATGGAAAGACCTCCACCAAGGACGCGACCGCCGCGGTGCTCTCCCGGCGGTTCAAAACCGCGAAGACCGAAGGAAACCTGAACAATCACATCGGAGTGCCCCTCACCCTGCTGCAGCTGAATTCCAAGCATGGAGCGGCGGTGGTGGAAATGGGGATGAACCACGCGGGAGAAATCGCGCCCCTGGCGGCCATGGCGAAGCCGGACGCGGCGATCGTGACCAATGTCGGCGTGGCACATATCGAATATCTCGGTACGCGCGAAGCCATCGCACGGGAAAAGTCCGTGCTGGCAGAAGCGGTGCCCCCAGGCGGCACCGTGGTTCTGAATGCGGACGATGAATTTACGCCTTCGATCGCCGGGCGCTGCCGGGCCCGGGTGGTAACCGCCGGGCTCCAAAGCGGCGACGTGCTCGCCAGNGATCTGCAACCACTTCCCACAGGCACCAAGTTTCGCCTCCATGCCTCTGGGCGGAGCGTGGATGCGGAACTCCCGGTGCCGGGAGAGCATATGGTGCGCAATGCCCTGCTGGCCTGTGCCACGGGTCTGGCCCTGGGTCTCACGCTNGAGGACTGCGCGGCCGGACTGGCGGACCTGCAACTCAGCAAAGGCCGGCTCCAGCAAAAGGAGATCGGGGGTCTTTTGGTCATGGACGATAGCTACAACGCCAACCCCGATAGCGTCGCGGCCGGCCTCGCCACGCTCGCGCAGATGCCGGGCGCCGGGCGCCGGATTGCCGTGCTCGGGCGCATGGGCGAACTGGGCCACGAGGCCGAACGCGGTCACCGCCGCGTGGGCCAGACGGCGGGTTACCTGGGAATTTCGTGCGTGATCGCCGTGGGCGATGAAGCCCGCTGGATCGCGGAAGCGGCCCAGGAGGCGGGCGTGCGGAAAGTCGTGCCGGCGGCCACCGTGGAGGAGGCCGTGACGGCGCTGCGGAGTTACGCACACGCCGGCGATATCGTGCTCGTGAAGGGCAGCCGCTCCGCCAAAATGGAACGCGTGGTGCAGGCCCTGGAGGCCATCGAGAAAGGAGGAGCGGCCTAATGCTCTACTTCCTCCACCGCATCAGCATTGATGCCGACAGCGACTTTTTGAAGGCGTTCAACGTCTTTCAGTACATCACGTTTCGCGCGGTCTTCGCCGCGCTGACCTCGTTTGTTCTCTCGTTGCTGCTGGGCAACTACACCATTCGCAAATTACTTTCCCTCAAGCTTGGGCAGCCCATTCGCAGCGCGGCCGAGGTCAACAAACTGGCGGAGCTACACGGGAAAAAAGCCGGTACGCCGACCATGGGCGGCATCCTGCTGCTGGGAACGACGGTCGTTTCGACCGTGCTGTGGGCGCGCCCGGACAACTCGTTTGTGTGGCTCGTGCTCGGTTCGATGGTCGTGGCGGGCCTGCTCGGTTTTGCGGATGATTACCTCAAGGTGTCCAAGAAGAACTCGGCCGGTGTGAGCGAGCGGACCAAGTTGGTGGTGCAGCTCGGCATCGCCATCGGGGTGACCTATTTCTTCCTGAGCGACCCGCAGCTCAACGTGCAGGCGCGGGCCCTGTTCATTCCGTTCTACAAGAAGATGCTCATCCCGAACATGGGGTGGATCATCACCTTCCTGTTCATCGCGGGAATCATCATGGGCACGTCCAATGCCGTGAATCTGACCGACGGGCTGGACGGTCTGGCGACGGGCTGCACGCTGACGGTCACCTTTGCCTACGCGGTGCTCTCCTATGTGGCCGGCCACACGGGTTTTTCGGACTACCTGCAGGTGCCGTTCTATCCGCAAGCGGGAGAGCTGACCGTCTTCTGCATGGCGCTCGGGGGGGCCTCCCTGGGCTTTCTGTGGTTCAATGCGCACCCGGCCAAAATGTTCATGGGCGACACCGGTTCGCTGGCCATTGGCGGGGCGATTGGCGTCGTCGCCATCTGCGTGAAGCAGGAACTGCTGCTCCTCATCATCGGCTTTGTTTTCGTGGTGGAGGCCGCCTCCGTGCTTATCCAGCGCTTCTATTTCAAATACACCAAACGCAAATACGGCGAAGGCCGCCGCGTCTTCAAAATGGCGCCACTGCATCACCATTTTGAACTGAGCGGCTGGAAGGAAACCTCCGTCGTCGTACGTTTTTGGATCGTCAGTTTCATCTGCGCCCTCCTCGGACTGGCCACCCTCAAACTTCGTTAACCCCCATCACCATCCTCATCATTTTCATCATCCGTCAATAAGCCGCCCAGCCTGCCATCGCGAAAACGCCAGCCATGAAAAAGCCACTACAGACACTCCGCCGCTTCTTCACCCGGACGAAGAGATACAACGCCACCGCGAATCCCGACGCGCTGTCCGCCGCCTATGACGACGATGACGGAGCCAGCCGGTTGTCCGGGGCCTTCGTCGTCGTGCTCCTGCTCCACATTGTGGCGCTGGTGGGCGTCTTCGCCTTTGCCCGCATCAAAGACAGCCGCGCCGCCAAGACCCCGGAGGCCAAGCCGTCCGCCATCCCGGCCGGCGCAGCGGCGAACCTGGGGAGCCCGGCGACTCCCGCCACCAACCATTCCAACAGTGGCGGAAAGCCTGCTGGCAGCGTCGCGCCGGCCAGCATACCGACCCCGGCACCCGCCAACGCGGTGGTGGCCACCAACGTGGCGGCCGGGGCATCGATCCCGGTGAATGAAACGCGCACCAGCGCAGCGGAAAAGCCCGTCGCCAAGGGGATTCACGTCGTCAAAAACGGGGAGAACCTGACGAAGATTTCCAATGCGACCGGGGTCCCGGTGGCGGATATCGTCAAAGCCAACGGGCTGAAGAACGAAAACGACTTGCGTGTGGGCCAGGAGTTGAAGATTCCCGAGGCCGGCAAAGCCGCGCCCCATGCAGCGGTGGCCGAAAGCCGCCCCAAAGCGACGGAAGAAAAATCCTCGGACAGCTATACCGTGAAAAAGGGCGACAGCCTGATTAAGATTTCGACCGCCCTCGGCGTAAAAGCCGACGTGCTCATGAAGCTGAACGGCATCAAAGATCCGAAGAAGCTGCAGGAAGGTCAAAAACTCAAACTGCCGAAGAAGGGCTAAGCTTCGTCGCGCCGCATCGCGTCGGTCCCAGTCCCCAGGGGCAGACGCCAGCGGCGGGACGGAAGGGCCTTCATCCCGAAAACTCCAGCCATGCAACGCCGGTTCGTATTCGTCAATATGCTCCTGATGGTCTTCGCCGTGGTGCTGCTTACCTCGCTCGGCGTGGTGATGCTCACGAGCACGGGCGCGTATGCGCAGGAGGCCCATGGCGACGGACTCTTCTTCCTGAAACGCCAATTGATGTGGCTGGGCGCGGGCGTCATCCTCTGTGTGCTGGCTGCGATGCTGGACTACAAGTGGTTTGAGAAGAAGTGGCTGTGGCTCTATGCGATCTCCGCCATTCTCCTCATCTGCTGCTTCGTCCCGGGCGTTGGCAAAAAAATCAACGGCGCCCGCCGGTGGATCAAACTGGGGGTCGGCGACCAGGGCTTGCAACCGTCCGAAATCGCCAAGCTCGCCGTCCTCGTGGCCCTCGCCGCATGGTATGCCCGGAAGGAGACGCACTCCGAGTCGTTCCTGAGAGGTTTCTTCCTGCCCTTGCTCGGCGTCTGCGGGCTGGTCGGCCTCATTGCTCCCGAGGTGGATCTGGGGACTTCCACGCTGCTCATTGGCACCTCGTTGCTCGTCATGTTTGTGGCTGGAACCCGCCTCTGGTGTCTGACCCTGCTGGCCGCCGCCGGGGGCGCCGGCTTATGGGGCGCCATTCATTTCATGAAGGAACGAATGGGGCGCGTCATGGCCTTCCTTTATCCCGAGCAATTTCCGGCGGACGCCTACCAACAGATGCAGGGCCTCATTGGACTTGGGTCGGGGGGCATCTGGGGCCTGGGCATCGGCAATGGACGGCAAAAAATCAGCTACCTGCCCTATGCCCACACCGACTTCATCTTTCCCAGCATCGGCGAGGAACTCGGCCTGGTCGCCACGCTCGCGGTTTCGCTGCTCTACCTGCTGCTGGTGGTGACCGGCACCGTCATCGCCACGCGCGCCCGGGATCGCTTTGGCAAACTGCTGGGCTTCGGCATCGTGGCGTTGCTCACGGTCCAGGCCGCCATCAATATCGGGGTGGTCACCATGGTGCTGCCGAACAAGGGACTGGCGCTGCCGTTCATCAGCTACGGCGGCTCGAACCTCGCCTTCTGCCTCGCGTGCGTGGGCATCCTGATCAGTATTTATCGTCACGGCCATGGCGAACGCCCGGATCCTGAGGGCGCCGTCTTTGCCTCCAAAATCAAACGGCGCGAAACGCCCCGCATGTAGCAACGCGAAAGTCGCTGCAAGGCGCGCGCCCTGGAGACCGTTCTATTTCATAGTATGAGATTTGTCATCGCAGCCGGCGGAACCGGCGGGCATCTATTTCCCGGCCTGGCCGTGGGCGAGGTGCTGCTCGCGCGCGGTCATGAAGTGATGCTCCTGATTTCGGAAAAGGAAATCGACGCCATCGCCACCCAGGGACGCACAGAATTTCGCATCGAAAAAGTCGCCGGGGAGGGGCTGCAATCGAAGTCCCCACTCGCCCTGTTTCGCTTCTGGTGGAAGCTCCAGGCGGCCAAGCGCCAGTGCGCCAAGCTGTATGCCGACTGGAAACCGGCCGCCGTACTGGGCATGGGTGGCTTTACCTGCTTTGCGCCCATCGTAACCGGACGCAAACTCGGGCTGCCGACATTTGTCCACGAGTCCAACGCGATTCCCGGGCGGGCGAACCGGTGGAATGCGCGGTACGTCACCCGGGTGTTGCTCGGCTTTGCCGACTGCCGGGAACACTTTCCCAAAGCCGAGTGCGAAGTCGTGGGCACCCCGGTCCGTGGAGCGCTGCGCCAGCCGATCGACCGAGCCAAGGCGCTCGCGAGCTTTGGATTTTCGGAAGGATTGAAAACACTGCTCGTCATGGGCGGCAGCCAGGGGGCGAGCGGAATTAACAAGCGCGTGGCCGAGGCTCTGCCGAAACTGAAGGGCCGCGTGCAAGTCATCCATCTGACGGGCAAGGGTGGCGAAGAAGCCATGAAGGCGGCCTACGCCGAGGCGGGGATCCCCGCGTATGTGGCGGCCTTCCACCACGCCATGCAGGAGGCCTACGGGGTAGCGGATCTTTCCATCGCGCGCAGCGGGGCGGCGAGCCTTACGGAGCTCTCGTATTTTGGGCTGCCCTCCCTCCTCATCCCCTACCCCTTTGCCGCGGAAGATCATCAAACGGCGAATGCGCGAATTTTTGATCGCGCTGGAGCCGGAGTGCTGGTGAAAGAGAGTGAAGCCACCGGCGAAAACCTGGCTGCGAAAATCCTTGAACTGCTCGATGCCCCGGAGCGACTGGCGGGGATGGCGCACCAGGCGCGCACGCTTGCCCCCGGCGATTCCGCCGAGCGGGTGGCAGATACCATGCTACGATTTTGCCCATGACCACGGACGGCCCGCAACTTGCACAATTTCTCACCGGAGCCGGCTGCCGCATCCACCTGATCGGCGTAGCCGGCTCGGGGATGAGCGGCATCGCGGGCCTCTGCCTTTCGCTCGGGCACCGCGTGAGCGGCTCGGACAAAGCCACCACCATCGAGACCCAGCGACTGCAGACGCTCGGGCTGGATTTTTCCACCCCCGACAACCCCGAGAAGGTCCGCGACGCGGAGCTCGTCATCTATTCCTCGGCCATCAAACCGGGGCATCCGGATTTTGACGCCGCGAAAGCCCTGGCGCGCCCGATGGTGCGCCGTGCCGATGCGCTCGCCGCCATCATGCGACTGAAGAAGGGCATCGTGATTGCCGGCATGCACGGCAAGACGACCACGAGTTCCATGGCGGCCCATGTGCTGCGCGGGGGCGGACTCCACCCCTCCCACTACGTGGGCGCGGAAATCCCCATCCTCGGCGTGAACGCGCTGTGGGATCCGGAGGGGGAATACTTTGTGGCGGAGGCCGACGAGAGCGACGGCACCATCGTGGGGTACCACCCCGAGCACTCGTTGATTTTGAACATCGAAGAGGAGCACCTCGATTTTTACGCCGATCTCGCGGCCATCGAGCGCGCCTTTGAGCAGCTCCTCGCGAATACGAAGGGGAAGGTTTTTTTCTGCGCCGACGACCCGAATGCGACCCGGCTCTGCTCTCGACACCACCAGGCCATCGCATTCGGGGAGTCGCGCGCAGCACTTTACCGGTTCGAGGCCGTGCATGCGAAGGACTTCCAGTCGCACTTCATCGTGACCCGCGACAACGAAACGCTGGGCGCGGTGACGCTGAACGTCCCCGGCCGGCACAACGTGAGCAATGCCACCGGGGTCATCGCCCTGGCGACGGAACTCGGCGTACCTTTTTCCAAAATTGCCGCGGCGCTCGAAAGTTTCCGCGGGGCGAAGCGGCGCTTCGAAATCACCTACCGCAGCGAGCGGTTTATGATCGTGGATGACTATGGGCACCATCCCACGGAAATCCGCGCCACGCTCGCGAGTGCGCGCGGCACGGGACGCAAGCGCGTGCTCACCATGTTTCAGCCGCACCGCTACACCCGGACGCAGGCCCTGCGCGACGAATTTGGCCGGGCCTTTGAGGATACCGACGTGCTCTTTGTGGCGGACGTGTATGCCGCCAGTGAGAAGCCGATTCCGGGCGTGAGCGGGCAGACCATCGTGGATGCCATCGGCCAGTTGACCGCGCAAGAGGGCGTGACCTTTCAGCCCAAACGCGAGCAAATCACCTACGAACTCGGGCGCATGCTGGAGCCGGGCGACCTCGTGCTGTCGCTGGGGGCGGGCAATATCCATGAGCAGGGCGCCGCCCTCGTGCGCGACGTGACGATTCTCGACGAACTGCTCAACCTGATGGGGCCGGGCAACATCAAGCTGCACGAGCCGCTCGGGCGCCATACGACCATGCGCGTCGGGGGCCCGGCGCAATTCTGGGCGGAACCGGAAACCGAGGAGGGCTTTGCCCGCCTGGTGCGCTACTGCACGGAGAAGAAACTCCCGCTTTTTGTGATGGGCCGGGGATCCAATTTATTGATCCGCGACGGCGGCATTCGCGGCGTGGTGGCGCATCTCTCCCGCGGGGAGTTCAAGCGGCTGGAAGTTCACGACGGATTCATTTCCGCCGGGGTCGGGGTCAAGCAGCGGGAGCTGGCGATCGCCGCACGCGACGCGCAAATCGGCGGGTTTGAATGGTTTGAAGGCATCCCGGGAAATGTCGGCGGAGCGCTCCGCATGAACGCGGGGGCCATGGGCGGGGAAACCTTCCGCCAGGTGGTGAGTGTGCGTTTCGTGGATGCGCAGGGGGAATTTCACACCCACACGCCGCAAGAGATGGAGGTCCACTATCGTGACGTGCCGATGCTCGCCACAAACTACGCCGTGAGCGCCATCTTTCGCGGGGTCCCCTGCCCCTCCGAGGAAATCGTGCGCAAGCTGGAGGAGAGCATGACCAAGCGTCGCACCTCACAGCCCAAGGAATCCTCGGCCGGCTGCATTTTCAAAAACCCGACCACTATCCCGGCCGGAAAGCTCATCGACGAACTCGGCCTGAAGGGCACCCGCGTGGGTGGGGCGCGGGTGTCGGAAATCCACGGCAATTTCATCGTGAACGATGGCGGCGCCACCGCGACGGATGTGCTCGGGCTCATTGCGAAAATCAAGGAGACCGCCAAACGCGAGCGGAATATCGATCTGCACACAGAGGTGCANATCGTGGGCGACGAGAAAGGGGTGCANGGATGAACCTCCACGCCACATTTCCGAAAGGCCGCCCAACCTCGCGCGTATTGCGGCATGATGAATAAACTACCAATGCCACTCGACCTTACCAACTGGAACATCGCGGTGCTCATGGGCGGCCCCGGCTCGGAACGCAAAGTCTCGCTCAAGACCGGCGAAGGCGTCGTGAACGCCCTGCGCTCGCTCGGCGCGAACGTCACGCCCGTGGATGTGACCGGGGCGGACTTTGTGCTGCCGCCCGGCGTGCAGCTCGCGTTCAACGTGATTCATGGCACCTTTGGCGAAGACGGCCAGGTGCAGCGCGAACTGGAAAAGCGCGGCGTGCCCTACACGGGCGAAGGCGTCCGCGGGAGCGAACTCGCCATCGACAAGATTACGACGAAACAACGGCTGATCGAACGCGGCGTGCCCACGGCGGGATTTGAAATCATCCGTGACGGCGCGCGACCCTCGCTCCCAGTGCCGCTCGTCCTCAAGGCGCCCAAGGAGGGGAGCAGCGTGGGCGTGTACATCGTGAAGGATCCGGCGGAGCTGGAGGCCTCGCTCGCGGAAGCATGGAAGTTTGGGAAGGAACTGCTCGTGGAGCAGTTCATCGCCGGCCGCGAACTCACGGTGGGCATCGTGGGGGAGCAGGCGCTGCCCGTCATCGAAATCGTGGCCAAGAAGGACTTCTATAACTTCGAAAACAAGTACCCTTGGATGAACCCGAATGCGCCGGGCGCGGACCATTTTTGCCCGGCCCACCTATCGCCGGAACTCACCGCCAAGGTGCAGGCCGCAGGAATCGATGCCCATCGTGCGCTGGAGCTTGAAGTTTACAGCCGGGTCGATATACTGCTCACCGATGCGGGCGAGCCCTTCGTGCTCGAAGTGAACACGATTCCTGGCATGACCCCGACGTCGCTGCTGCCCGAGGCGGCCGCGGCCGTGGGAATCAGCTACGCCGAGCTCTGCCGCCGCATCGCCGAACTGTCCCTAGCCCGTTTCCGTTCGCCATGAAAAAGCGCCGTACCACCAATAAAAAGCTGACCTCCAGCCGGGATCAGCAGAAGAAGCACATCATCCATGGTGTGGTGAAGCGTGGCACGAACCCACAACTCAAGCGCGCCGGCGAGAACGTGTGGAAGGTCATCAAGGGGATGTTCAAACTCGCGCTCGTCGCCGCCGTGTGCTACGGGGGGTGGGTCGCGTACGACAAACTGTTCTGGCGGAACCCGGACTACCAACTGTCGGACATCGATTTCAAAACCGATGGGTCGCTGACGCGGGATCAAGCGCTGACCGTGGCGCAGCTCATCCCCGGCAAGAACATCTACAGCTACAATCTCGAAAAATCCCGCGTAGCGCTCAACGGAATGCCGCAGGTGGACCATGCCGAGATTCGCCGCTATCTCCCCAATCGCGTGGAGGTCACGGTGACCGAGCGCAAGCCAGTAGCCTGGGTGACGGATGAGACGCGGGACGAGCGCACCCACCTGCTCGATGCGCGCGGCCTCGTCTTCCAGCCCAAGCGGGCGCTGCCGGAGTATGATCCGCTGCCCGTCATCAGCGGGGTGGAGCTCGGGGATCTGGCGCCCGGAAAACCAATCAAAAAGTCGGAACTCATCGCGGCCCTGGAGTTGCTCCGGCGCTCCCGCGAGAGTGGCGGAGACACGCAGGTGCTCAGCATCGATGTCTCGAAAGGCTACTGCATCGTGGCCACCGACCAGCGCCATGCGAAGCTGACGTTCGGCCTGGATGATATCGCCGGGCAACTCGACAACCTGGCGATGATTCGGCGGGCCGCCGCCCTGCGCGGCGACGAAATCGCCACGGTCAACTTGATGGTCCAGCGGAATGTGCCGGTGACACTGGTGCAGCGCGCCACGGCGGACGATGACGATGATACCATCGCCGCCATCGCCCAACGGCCCAAGATTGTCCCCACGGATCCGCCCAAGCCCTTGAAAACGCCCCCGGCCCCGGCCAAAAAGGCCGAGCCGAACAAGCCCGCCGACCCGCCCAAGCCCAAGGGCGTGTTGAAACAATTTCGCCGCACCGCCTGATGGCCAGAGATAACATTGTCGTAGGACTCGAAATCGGTACCTCCAAAGTTTGTGTCGTCGTCGGCGAGTTGAAACGCGACGGCACAGTGCAAGTGCTCGGCGTGGGCGAGGCGCCCTCGCGCGGCGTGCGCAAAGGCGAGATTGTGGACATCGACACGTGCGGAAAGTGCGTGCGCGAAGCCATCGCCGATGCGGAGGACAAGAGCGACGTGATGATCAAGAACGTGTACCTGGGCGTCACGGGCTCGCACATCCAGAGCTTCAACAACCGCGGCACCTACTCGCTGCCGGAGGAGCGCGACCGCATCGACCAGGAGGATTGCATCCGCGTGCAAGAAGAGGCGCGCACGGCGCCGATTCCGCCGCAGAACATGTTCGTCCACACCATCCTCCAGCACTACTACGTGGACGGGCAGGACGGCGTGCTGAACCCCGTGAGCATGTTTGGCCGCAAGCTGGAGGCGGATTACCACATCATCCACGGCAACGCGAACCGGATCAAAAACAGCATCCAGTGCCTGTGCGATCTCGACCTGGAAATCGAGGACATCGTTTTCAATCCCTACGCCGCGGCCCAGGCGGTACTGAACCAAAGCCAGAAGAACATCGGCGCGCTAATGGTGGATATCGGCGGCGGCAGCACCGACTATGCGGTCTACTCCGCCGGCGCGCTGAAGCAGAGCGGCTGCCTGAGCGTGGGCGGCGACCACCTGACCAACGATCTTTCGCTCGGCCTGCGCATTCCCATGGGCAAGGCCGAGATGCTGAAAATCAAGGAAGGCTCCTGCGTGCTCGGCACCAGCCTGCCCGGCGAGACGGTGATGCTGAAGGACGAGCACGGGTTTGCGGGCAAGGAAATCGAGCGGGAGATGCTGAATACCATCATCCATATGCGCCTGCGGGAGACCTTCGAACTGCTCAAGCGCGAACTCGAGCGCGCGCACTATATTGATTACCTCGGCGCCGGCATGGTGCTCACGGGCGGCACATCGGAACTGAAGGGCATCAAGCACCTCGCCGAGGACGTCTTTCAAATGCCCGTGCAACTCTGCCGCGCCCAGAACGTGACGGGCGTCACCAGTGCTTTTGAGAACCCCCAATACTCCACCGCCATCGGCCTCGTGAAATACGCGCAAGCGACCGTGGACGAAGAAGGCGGCGGCTGGCTCGGCTGGTTCAAGGGGTTCTTTAGCTAATTCCTCACTATGCTCGCTTATTCCCGCTCCTCGGCCAGCGCCAACCCGATCATCCGAATCATCGGCGTCGGCGGCGCTGGC
>FJVU01000174.1_pt1 | contig 16922 bp, 9 predicted proteins | sample 1011831 | NCBI WGS metagenome assembly FJVU01 (sample SAMEA3912450, study PRJEB9761) | metagenome | biome: forest; material: soil | place: USA | collected 2011-06-22 | depth 0.1 m
GCTCGCCGCCGGCCGGCCGCTTGGTGAGCGTCCAGGGGCCTTCCCCGGCGCGCCAGCGGGCCTCGGTTTGCTCGGGCTCTTCGCCGAGCTCTTGCACCAGCGCCTGGTGCATGGCTTCCAGGCGTGCTTTGTTTGCGGGGTCGGAGGCGAGGTTTCGCATCTCTTTCGCATCGGCCTCTAGATCAAATAGCTCACGCTCGGAGCCGTGTTTCTCGTCCGCCTTCGTGTGATACACGTACTTCCAGTGGCCCTGCCGAATCATCGCCATCCCGGAAGAAACATAACCCGCATAGTATTCGCTGACCGCCAGGTCCTTCCACGCAAAGGAGGGTTCATCCAGCCACGGGATCATGGAGGTGCCCTTCCAATCGGCCGGTACCGTCGCGCCTCCGAGCGCGGCAATCGTCCGAACCAAATCCACCATGCCGCAAGCCCCCGTGCGCTTCTGGCCCCCTGGCCAGTGCTTCGGCCAGCTCACAATCAATGGAACGCGAGCCCCGCAGTCATACAGGCAGTTTTTCCACCACAAGCCATGCTCGCCCATGTCTTCCCCGTGGTCGGAAGTGTAGATGACGACCGTATTGTCCGCAAACGGCGACTCCCGGAGCGCATGAAGGATCATCCCGATCTGATCATCCATCCACTCGGTGCGGGCGTAGTAGGCTTCCAGGGCGAGTTTGGCCACCTCCGTCGGCACGTGCTCCAGTTTTCGATCGTTGCGCAGGTGCTTGTAGTTGAGCGGCAAAGACTCGAGGTATCCCGGTGACATTTCGGGAATCGGGACTTTGTCCTTATAACGCGCCAGATACTCCGGAGGCGCGACCAAGGGATAGTGCGGGGCGATGAGCCCTACCGTGAGGAAGAAAGGCGCCTCCCCAGCCTTGCGTTCTTTAAGAAATTCAATGGCGTGATCCCGGCGCGCTACATCAATGAACGAATCCATCGTGGCATCGGCCCCGATCGGGCGAAACTCTTCCCCCAACTGATCACCATTGTCTGAAAACACCCCGGCGGGCAGTCGCCGGCGCGGCTTGTTTTGCGGCGGGCCGTCCTCCGCCACAGCGGGTGCCTCCCGCGGCGCAGTAATCTTGCCCGTCTTCTCATCGATGATGTGGAAGCCGTGCGTCATGCCGCCCTTGTAGTGCATCTTGCCATCCAGGTACGACTCATACCCGGCCCTATTGAGGATGCGCGCGAGCGATGGCGTGCCCTCCGGAACCCCGGGAGTGTTCGTCCAGACATTGTGCCCGGAGACATATTTGCCCGTGGTATAGGTCTGCCGCGACGGCGTGCAGATCGGTGACGAACAATAGTGCGCGCTAAACAAAACCCCGCGCGCCGCGAGCGCATCGAGGTTCGGCGTGCGCGCGATGGGGTCCCCCGCGCAACCCATCACGCCGGCATTGTGCTCGTCGGACATGATCACAATGATGTTCGGTTTCGCAGACTCCGCGAACGACGAGGTCGTGAGGGCCGCTGCGGCAAAAGCCGTGACGAATAATGAATGGACTAGCTTCATAGTGGAAAGGTGAGTTTGGAAATGGCACGGGACAGCCGGCCGGGGGACCGCGCCAAACAGGCGTGCGGAGCTTTCAATCGACTAACGGCCCTGCTGAAAGTCCCTCGGCACGCAGACGGGCCTGCTTACCAGGGGTTGCCGAATTTCAGACAATCGGGGAGCGCATCGACTTTTTCGACAAACAGTGGACCGCGTGGGTTCTTGGTCTCCCACAGCATCGTGCTACCGGGCATCTGGGCCGCTCGTTGCTGGCCGCCGAGAGAGAGCTCCCGCGACGCCTGCCCCGTCACCAAGGCACAGGTGGAAGCGGTGTCGTGCACTTCCAGGAAGGAAGGTTTGCCCGGGTCCAGCTCCGCCGTAACGACGTAGTCACCGACTTGAATCTGCGTCCGGCCTGTCCCGGTCGCAGTCAGCGGCGTTGGCGTGGCGTCGAGCGTTTGGCCCGGACTTACCTCAATCACCGTCAGGAACCGCGTCGCTGGCAGGGCTGTCCGCATCGTCATTGTCGCATGCCAGTTGGGCGGATTCTGGCCTTTGCGTTTGTTCTCTTCATCGACGGCTTCAGCCTTGAACTTGTCGGTCAGTTCCCCCTTCACCGGCGAGGCGCAAAACAGTTGAGCGGTCCCCAGGGCGTGCTTATTCGCCGTCTTAAACCAGCCGTCACCGAGTTGCTTCATCTCCACCCGGGACTGGAGTTGGAAGGTCCAGGTGATCGGCTTCTTCGCCTCGAGTTCGTCGTAAATCAGGATATGATTGGGCCGCAACATGACCATGTGGCGGCGGAAGCGGGTCACGCCCGGATCGCCGAATCCATTGGCCGGGGTCGCTTCATTCCAATTCCGCCGGGCGGCTACTTTGTTCCCGTCTTTGAGGTTGGGATTGTACGGAATGTCGAAGTTGTGATGCTTTGCGTTGTACGCGTGCGACGCATCCCCCAGGGCGTAGCTAATCCGATCGCCGGTCGCGAACCTGGCCACCCAAGCGTAGGCGCCTTGATCGAACCCTTGGACCATCCCGCCGGCCATAATCGTGTTGTGCGAGCGCGAGGACTTGTAGCTGTAGATATTGTGCGGGCCGCCGCCATTGTAGTAGCCCGTGCGCCAGAAGAGTTCCTCCCCACCGTAGGCGACCGTGAAGGCATTTTGGGCCGGATGCGTGTGCCCTTCCGATCCGTAGGGCCCCGCTCGGAAATTGAGCATCAGGTTGTCCGCGGCCTTGGTGAGGTCGGTATGCATGCACACCAGGCCGATGTCGCCAAAGGCGGCGGCTTTCTCCACCGGAGGCTTCGCGGTGCTCAAGTCCGGACTGGGCGTGCGCTGCCAGACCGACAACATATCCCACGCCTTCGCGCCCTTATTCAGGTCCGCGCTGAAGTATTTGTCCTCGCGCCGACCGACGGATTTGAGCTGCCAGAGGTTGTCCGGATTCTCCGGGCACATGCGGCCGAGCATCTCGCTGAAATACTGCATATCCGAACCGCCATCGGCCCCCGAATCTTCAAAGGAGATGCCCGGGTTTCCCGACGGATTTGAAAACGTCATATAGTGGCCGAAGTTCTGAAACCACTGTTTGTTCCGGTAGAGGTTGTAGCCCGTCAGCTTGTAGATGAGCCACGGGATGTCCGTGAGCGGCTCATCGTGCACGCCCAGATACCCATTGCCCTCGCTGCTCCCACCATCCGTGCGGCTAAAGGCCGGAGCACGGTAGAGATAAAGCTCATAGCCGTATTTGACCCAGTCATCGAGTTCCGGCTTGTACCGGCAAAGCAGGATGGCACTCCGAATTAAACCCGGCACGTGCCCCTGCCACCCATGGTTGTCATAGAGCATGTGCTCAATCGACTCATGGCAGTCCGGACTGTCGCTCCCGTCGTCGCAAATCGCGTTATAGATCGACTGCGCGTGCCGGATGCGATCCGCTCGCGGCAATTCGTTGTACAACGTATCGAGGAGAATCACCGACGTCTCGTTCACGAGCGTCTTCCCGCCCTGCGGCCGCCGCAGGACGAGCTCCCCCGGCGCTGGCGGCTCAGGCTTGGAGCCTTTCGTCAGCAGGCCAAGAGCCATCTCCTTATACTTGGCTTCTCCCGTTAGCAGATAACCGCGCAGCAGGGAGTTGATTCGGCGCGCCTCCACCAAAGCCCGCGCGCTGGCCTGCTTCCGCTCCAAAAGCGTCGGGGCCGCCTTGGCCACACTCGACCCCGCCTCCTTTTTGGTGGCCGCGGGGGCTTTGTCTTTCGCCGCATTTTCCTCACTCTCCCGCTCCAGGGCCTTTTCGCAGTCTTTCACGATCTGCTGGGCCAGCCCAGGCGCCGTATTCGTGGGCAGCAGCTTGCCGATTTCCTCCGGAAAGCAGGTCACGATCGGTCCACTCGTGTGCTTTTTGATCGCAGCTAGAAACGCCTCCGGCGTCGGGGGAATCTCGTACGTGTATTCCTGCCCGGTGATGCGGAACGAATACGTCTCCTTGTTCCAGACGGGCTGGTCCGGGGTCTCCGCTCGCGCCACTCCGTACGTCCAATACCAGGTCCCCGGCTCCAGGCGGCGGTAGGGGTTGTAAAACGACCACCGCTTCGGCCCGCTTAGCATCACGTCCTTCCCGAAGGTCGGATCCTGGGAGAGCTTGAAATAAAAACGTCGCTGCCACTTTTGTGCCTCCTTCTTGGCTTTGCGCTGCTGGTTCGTGCTCTCATTTCCGTCCAGCAGCGGCACGGCGACATGGAGCCACGGCGGATTGAGGTCGACGATGCCCTGAGGCAGAGGCCCGGGAATCCACGGGGGCGTAATTGCCGTGCGGTCGATTTTTAGCTCCGCCGGACTCACCCTGGTCACCCCCGATGGTAGAGGCTCCGGCAGGGCCATCGGGGGAGCTGCCTGCATCGGCAAAGTAGCCAGAAGTACGGCTCCAACCGTGCGGAAAAGACCAAGCGAGAGAGATTTTAGAAACATACGAACGAGGGCGAAAGCGAGGGGCTGCCTTATCTCCACGGACCTTGCCGATTTATGACGCGAAAAGTTTCCGACCCCCCTCCGAAAACAATGGAAAGGCAGGGCCTACGGCACGGCCTTGACCGCGAGACCATACATCACGTGGCGGCTGGTCCCGGGCTCCCCGATAGGAGACCCGAGGTCGATGGTTCCCGGCGCCGAAATGCGCTTTCTCCAGACCGCATAGGGGATGTAGGTCGATTCATCCGCGGCGTAGGCCGGCGTCGCTTCGGGGAGGGTGCCACGAGGGATCCACGGACCGGAGCGCAATTCCAAACCCGTTGCCTCGAAACTCTCGGCCAGCCACGCGGGCGCGGGCCCCCGCGTGTCGGCCATTACGAACAGATCGCACGGGCGATTGACCCGCAGTTGGATTTTAAGGTCGGGCACGCGCCGATCGGTGGAAAAGGTACAGATGACATCCGCCCCGACCAACTCCTCAGGAAAGGCACGCCCCGGCATCGCGCGCCAACGCCGACTATTCCCTGTGGTGTATACCCGCGCACCTTCGCCCATGCCGCCTCGAATCAACCCATAATAGCGGCGAAACTCCGCCTCTTGGACGTTGTCTCGGATCTCACCGACCAAANCGGAGGCGTTTCCACGGGCCAGCGATTGGGCGTCCTTGCCTAGCCAGATCATGCTCAAACGTTTCGAAACGGCAATCGTGGGCAAACGGATTGCCTCGCCCTCCGTAAGGACGATCTTCGGCGATTGAAAACCCTTTTGGGCGTTGCGTCCGTACACCTCCACCTCTCCCTCAAACACGGCGATATCCGTTCCCTGCCCGTCTCCAGCGCTCACGCCAAAGCGGGTCCCCAAGTCCACCACCCGAGCCTGCGGTGTCTCAATCTCAAAGCCCTTGGTCCCATGGCTGATATCCGCCGTCACGTTGCCGGTCAGCACGCGCAGATGCATCGGGGTGAGCAGTTCCAGTTGCGTCCCACCCGTGACCTCCACCACCGCGCCGGAGCCGAGTCGAAAGATCAGCGAACCCCGCGCCACCTCCAGCCGGCGGCAGGTCACCCGCTCGCCCGCATGAAATGGAACCTCCGTCGCCGCGAGCACTTCCAGTTCGACTCCTCCCCGGAACTCGTCCGCCAGCCACCAAGTGGTCAATCCCGCCAGCAATAACACCGCCGCCGCCGCCATCAGGACCCATCGGCGCCACGGCCCTTTCACGACCTTGGCCGGCAGCAACACTTCCGCCAGGGTCGCCTGCGAGCGGCCATGCTGCCAGGTCAGCATGGCGTGAATCCGCATTTGCTCCACGTAGCTGCGGCGCGCGGTGTCGCTCCGGCGCAGGATTTCCTGCAGTTCCGCACGTTCCGAGTCCGTCGCCCGGCCCTCAATCTGGGCCTGGCACAAGCGCTGAAACAGTTCGTCGTCGCTCATGAGGCCGCCTCCTTTCCCAGCGACAACTCCAGGCACGTCGCGAGCGCCTTGCGCAGCCGGTAAAAAAGCGCGGCCGCGGCGTTCTCCGGCATCTGTAAGCGCGCGGCGATGTCCTGTAACATCTCCCCCCGGCCATAGCGCGCCGCCACCAAATCCCGCTGGCGCTCAGGCAGCTTTTCCACACACCGTTCCAATGCGGCAAATTGCCGCTCCGCCGGGTCTTCGACATTTTCGAAACAATCCGCGATCTTCCCCAGGATCTCTTCATCAAAAACCAGCGGCGATCGCGCATGCCGTGTCCGCCACGAGAGCACCTCGTTTCGCGCGAAGGCATACGCCCACCGCAAAAAGGGCTGCTCTGGATCATACTGCGCGGCCTTCCGGCAAAGCTTCAGGTTCGTCTCCTGCAGAATGTCGTTCGCCTGGTCCAGACTACCGATTAATGACACAATGAAGCCGTAGAGTGCCCCCTGGTTGGCAAGCAAGCGGCTCGTAAACTCAGACGGCAGCGCATCGGATTTCGTATTGGGCATTCTAACTAGAATCCACGCCGCGACGCAAATGTGACGAAAAATGATTTGGCACCAGGCTCCCCTCTCTCCCGAGTATCTTGGTGAAGCGACCTTCGGGCATCCGAGCGGAAGGATGACAAAGGATAACGGCGCCGTTCTGTTCCCGTGGCCGATGAGCGGCGCGATGCGGCATTGCCGCGAGTTCCTCCACCATTTTTTCGGGAGATGTCCGACCGAATCCCCTCCCCTTTAACCCCACGACCATCACTGCCACGAATGCGCGCGCAAATTGAATAGGCAGCCAGGCTTCCTACTCTGGCGAAGCGCCCGGCACCGGTCGTTATGGAGAACTGGTTGCCGTCACGGGCAACTCGAGCGTGAAGGTCGCACCCTGCCCGGAGCCTCCGCTTTGCACGATCAGCGAGCCACCCATTTCGCGGGCGGCATTCGCGGCGTTGTGCAGGCCAAAACCAAGACCGTCCCTTTTCGTAGAGAAGCCGAGGTGGAAAATTCGGGTGAGATTCTCCGCAGGAATACCCACCCCATTATCCGCGATTGCGAGGCGGACGGAAGCGTCCGCGAACTCCACGCGTATCGTCACACGTTTATCGGTTCGACCGGAGTCGTCGCAAGCCGATTTGGCGTTGGCGAGGAGGCTGATGAGGATTTGCAATACCTTGTGTTTATCCAGACCCACCCGCGGCAGGTCGGGCGCAAAATCACGCACCAATTCCAATTCGTGGCCGAGGAACGAACCGTCATTCATGCGCAGGGCGTCCTCGATCAGTTCGGCGAGGTCCAGGTTTTCAACGACCCCGGAGACCCGCCCATAGTTCTGTTGCATGGCCACGATTTGCTTGATGTGCTCTACGCTGCCAGCCAATGAAACCGTCTCCTTTTCGATGCTGGCCTGGTCGGCCGTGAGTTGCTCCGCGAGGGCCTCGAGGAAGCGGGGCACTTGCTTGCCCTTGGGGTCGGTGGTGAGGAACCCTCCAAGATCGGCCGCGTTCTCGCGCAGCACGGTGCAAATGCGGGACAGGTTCGGAACTTTGCTATTGCGGACTTTGTCGGCGATGACCGCCGCGGAGATGTTGACGCTGTTCAGCGCGTTTCCCACGTTGTGCAAGACGTTCGTGGCGACTTCGGCCATGCCGGCGCGGCGCGAGGTTTCGATCAGTTGTCGTTGGGCCTTTTCCAACTCGACCTGGGCGGCCCGCAGATCCCGGGTTTGCTGCACGGCCGCCTCGTACGTCGAGAGGAGCAGATTGAGAATTTGCAACCGGTCGGCGGTAATGAAAAAGCGCTGATTGGAGAAGGTTACGGAGACGCCCATCTGCATGGCGTCCGGGCTCTGTATTTCCTGCGCCGTCAGCATATAGCTGACCCGCGCGAGAAGGTGGCTGGGCTTGTAGGGCTTGACGATAAAGTTGTCCGCCCCGCACTCCAATCCCCGGATCACGTCGGTGGGTTCGGACATGTTGGTCACGATGATTACCGGAAGCGAGCCGAGCGTCGGCTCAGCCTTGATGCGGCGACACAATTCGAACCCGTCCATCTGCGGCATATTGCCGTCCGTGATGACGAGGGCGGGAACGCAGGCTTGGATTTGCGCAAAGGCCTCCACCCCGTCGCGGGTGAGGATGACGCGGTACCCATCGCCCTCCAGCAGTTTCTTGAGACCGGCGGCCTGGGTCGGACTGTCCTCAACGATCAGGATTTCTCTGGCGGGGCGTTCGGAGGTATTCATGTGGGTATCTTCTCCCGTGACAGGCTGGCTGGTGAGCAGAGCGAAATCAACCTCCCGGCCACATCTTCCAGGGGCAGGACGTGACGCGCAGCCCCCAGTGCAATGGCCACTTTAGGCATGCCGAAGACGACGCACGTCGCCTCGTCTTGCGCAATCGTCACCGCGCCCGCGCGAGCCATCGCGAGGAGGCCGGTCGCACCGTCCTCACCCATGCCGGTCAGCAACACGCCCACGGCGGAGGGACCAAAGTGCTGCGCCACCGACTCGAATAAAACGGTGACGGACGGACGGTGACCGGCCACCTCGGGGCCGAGGGACAAGCGTAAACAACCGCCGACATCCACCTGCAGATGCGTGCGGTCGGGCGGAAAATAAATGCACCCGGCCAGCGCCACTTCGCCGGCGGCTGCCACCTTGACCTTCATCCGGGAACTTGCCGCGAGCCAATCGGTCAACCCTTGGAGAAACCCGTCGCAGATGTGCTGCACGCAAAGCACCGGGACTGGAAAATTCGCTGGCAACGCGGTGAGGATGGATTTCAGCGCTTGAGGACCGCCCGTCGAGGCACCGATCGCCACCAACCGCACGGCTTGGGACAGCGCGGATTCCGCCGGCCTCACCCGTCCCGCCGCGCTCGGAGCTTCGCGCCTTGTGAGGTGTCGCCGCGTGAAGACGCGCACGCCGGCGACGACGCGCACCCGGCTGGCCAGTTCCCGCGCGTGCCGTTCGTAACCGGAATCCATCGCATCGGACGGCTTCGGATAGACATCCACCGCCCCCGCCTCGAGCAGGTCGAGAATGTTCTGCGTGTCCTCCGGTTTGACCGCATGGCTGATGACGAGAATCGGGCGCGGGAAACGGGTCATGATTTCTCGCGTCAACTCCAACCCATTCATCCGCGGCATATAGAGATCGGTGCAAACGATCGTGGGATTCAACTGCGCCACCAGCCGCAATCCTTCCTCGCCGTTGGCCGCGGTGCCCACCACCTGAATGTCGGGCGCGCCCGCCAGCAGCTTCTTCAGCACGAGTAGCGAGACCGGCGAGTCGTCCACCAGCAGAACGCGAATGGGATTGGCGGCGGAATTCAAGGCCATGGGGGTTAGATGAGGCGCTTCAGCGTTTCGAGGAAGGTCTTCTGGTCGAAGCCCGGTTTTGTGAGATAAGCGTTGGCACCGGCCTCGACACCAGCGCGCTTGTGGGCCTCGGTGGCCAGAGAAGTCACGAGAATAATGGGCAGTTCGCTGTACTTCCGGTCCTTGCGGATGCGCACCGTCAGGCCCAGGCCATCAAGGTTTGGCATTTCCACATCGCTCACCACGGCGTCAAAGGGGCGCGTGGCCAGCTTGGTGAATGCGTCCACCCCGTCCACCGCGGTAACGACCTCGTAGCCCGCGCCCTCGAGAATACGTTTCTCCTGAAGACGGGTGGTCATGGAATCCTCGGCCAATAGAATGACCAGTTTGCGGGCTGCCGTAGTCTCGATCGCGACCGGTGCGGTGGTGGCGCGGGGGGCTTTGCGCGCGCTGCGCAACAAGTCCTGCGGGTTGAGAATCATGCAAATCCCGCCGCTGCCGAGGATGGTCGCGCCAAGCACATTGCGCACGCGGCGCAAGATAGCCCCAAACGGTTTGAGCAACACTTCCTGCTCGGTCACCAATTCGTCTACGATTAAGCCGAGCCGCTCCCGACCCACCGTGAGGAACACGCAAGGGAATGACCGGGGACGCGCCGTCTGCCCACGAGCGTTGTCGGCCGGGCCGGCCGGCAGTTCCAGCAGGTCGCTGAGGCGCATGATGGGCACCGGCTGGCCGTCGAGAGAGACCGTCTGGCGTCCTTCGAAGGTGAAGAAATCCGCGGGTGCGATCTGGCGGCTGAGTCCCACAAATTCCACCGGCAAGGCGTAAAGCCGTTCATTCACCTCCACGATGAGCACCCGCGCCGTCGTGAGTGTGGCGGGTAATTGAAAACGGAAGAGGCACCCCCGGCCCGGCTCCGACTCGATCTCGATCGTGCCCTTTAAATTTTCGACCGTGGTGCGCACCACGTCCAGGCCTACGCCGCGGCCCGAGACGTTGCTGATGATCTCGCTGGTGGAAAAACCGGGCGCGAAGATGAGCGCCTGCACCTGCTCGAGAGACATCGCCGCGAGTTCCTCCGCGCTGTGCAATTGATTCTTTAAGGCTGTGCGGCGAATGGCCGCGACATCCAGTCCCCCTCCGTCGTCGCACACCTCGATGACAATGGCGGAGGCGGCCTGGCGGGCACGCAGGCGCAGCGTGGACGAGCGCGGCTTTCCAGCCCGGCTGCGGGCCTCGGAGGATTCCAGCCCGTGATCCACGGCGTTCCGGAGCACGTGCATCAAGGGGTCTTTCATCTCCTCGAGAATGCGTTTGTCAGCCGCGACATCGCCGCCCTCGATGAAAAATTGCACGTCTTTTTGCTGCTCGCGCGCCAGGTCGCGGACCATCCGATGGAAGGTTTGAAAAATCGTATTGAGCGGCAGGAGGCGGACGGAGCGGATGTTCTCCTCCAACTCCGTGGTGACATAGTCGAGCCGGGCATGGTCCTCGCGGGATTTCTTGAGCAGTCGCTGGAGCATGGCGTGCGCACGCGCGCGCCGCTCATCGCCCAAGCCGCCGGGCGGCCGATCGCGCTGCCATTCTTCCCATAGAGAGCCGAGTTCCTCGAGGTCGCTCGCCCAGCGGCCCATCTGAATCTTCGTCACCATCATTTCGCCGGCCAGCGTCATCAAGGTATCAAGCTGCTGCGGTTTGACACGAACGGTATCCAGTTTGAACGCTGCGGGGTGCCCTCCTGCCGAAGCCGCCGGCGCGGGCGACGCCAAGGCCTCACCGGCTTCCTCCAGCATCGGCTTCGGGCCCGTGGATTCGGAAAAGAGCGCGGAAAATTGCTCCAGCTCGAACGTCACTCCGCTCCTCGCGCGTGGCGGTGCCCCCGCGGTCAAAGGATCCGGCGTGGCTGGAGCGCGGCCGTTCGATGGCTCGGGTGTGCGTGGTGGCTGGCCGGAAAGCTGATCAAGAACGTCACCTACTTGAATCCCCGAGGCGATCCCCGTGGCGGACTCGCTGGCGAGCTTGCCGAGGGCATCGAGCGCCCCGCACAGGCGGTCGATGCTCTGAGAAGAAAGCTCGGTGGTGTGGTGACGGGCGGCGGCCAGGGTGTCCTCGAACCGGTGCGCGACCATTTCGACATTCGTCGCGCCGACCATGCGGGCCGCCCCCTTGAGGGAGTGCGCGCGGCGGAAGGACTCCTCCAAGGCCGGCTGATTGGTGGGCTCCTTCTCCAGCAAGAGCAACTGCGCCTCCAGCACTTGCAAATGCTCGGCGCATTCGGCGTCGAACAATTCGCGCAGCTCGGGATCGGCGATCATGGTGTTCATGGCTGGTTCGTCTTCCGACGCTCGCTTCAGACGAGCGCTTCCAAATCCTGGGCGGCCTTCCGCAACTGAAGGATGCCGGTTTTGGTCTGACTGACCCCGGCGGAGGTTTCGCGGGCGCCGGAATTGATATCCGCCATCGCCTGGCTGACTTGCCGCACGGCGGCTTGTTGTTGCTTGAGGTTCAGCGAAGACTGCATCGCAACTTCGGCCGCCGCGGCGTTGGCCGTGGCGATCGCCGTGAACGACTCCGCCGATGCCTGCACCAGTTGGGTGTTGCTCGCCACGGTCTTGGTGCCTTCCTCGGCGACCATGACGGTGGCATTGGTCGCTTTCTGCACGTCGGCCACGAGCGTATTGATGCGCTCGGTGGCCTTGCGGCTCTGATCGGCGAGCTTGCGGATTTCCGCCGAGACCACCGCGAAGCCCTTGCCGTGTTCACCGGCGCGCGCCGCTTCCACCGCCGCGTTGAGCGCGAGCATGTTGGTCTGGCTGGCCAGGTCGCCCACGAGGTCCGTGATGCTGCCGATCTGGCTGGTCTGCTCACTGAGTTTAAGGATTTGCGCGGCAATGGCGGCAACCTTTTCCCTCAAGTCGTTCATGCCATCGATCGTCTTTTGCGCGGTACGATTCCCATTTTCCGAGAGTTCGACCGTGGCACGCGCCTGGTCACTGGCGCTCTGGGCCGAGGCGGCGGCCTGACGGAAGGACGCATCCAATTCCTCCACGGTGGCCGTGGTTTCGTTCACCGACGAAGCCTGTTGGAGCGTCGTCCTTTCGTGCTGCTCGACGGTGGCGGCGATCTCGGTGGACGCGCTGGCCATCGTGTTCGTGATTTCATTGATGGGCGGGACGACCCGGCGCAACACGTAGAACAAGGCCAGGAGGCTCACCAGAATCGCCACGCCGCCCGAGATCATCAGGCCGGTTTTGAAAATGGTCTGTGCCGTGTCGGCCGTCTCCTGCCGNCCGGCGAGTGCGTCTTCCTCGATCTTCTCCATTTCAGCGGCCTTGCGACGGATTTGATCGGAGGTGTTGTGGTCCGTTACCGTGTTGAGGCGGTCGGTGGCGGCCTGATCGTGGCCCGCTTTCTTGTCGGCCACGACCAGCGCGGAAAATTCCATTTCGTTGCGAATGGATTCCTCCATTTCCTTCGCCCGCTGCAATTGGGCGGGATTGCCTTCCAGCAAATTCTTCAGGCTGGCCAGCTCGTCTTTGACGGTCTCCCGTCCCCGTGTGTACGCCTCCCAAAACGCATCCTTGCCGGTGAGGACATAGCCATTCACCCCGGACTGGGTCTCGACGCAGCCGCCTTCCAGTTGCTCCATGTCGAGCATGACCGAGTGCGTATGCACGACCAGGGCGGCGTTGGTTTTCAGCGAGCCGATTGCCCACAGCGCCAGCACGGCGTTGACCACAATGAGGGTGATGATGCCGAGGAAGCATCGCTGGATAACGGTGCCGAGTTTGAGCTTCGTTTTCATGGTAATTTCATGGTGCAAAAAGTTTAGATTTCTTCGTCTACGATCAGGTCGGCGCGATTCAGGAGTTTCGGCAGATCCGGCAGGCACATCATTCGGTCGCGATAGGCGGCGGCCCCCTTGCGATAGTCATCGGCGCCCACCTCCGCCGCCACCGGAACGCCGATGAGGTCGGCTGGTCGGAGGTAAATGACGTCGTACACTTCGTGGACCGCGAGACCGGCGATGCCCGCCTCCCATTGCACAATCACCACCTTGCGCGGCTCAGCGGCGCCGGCCGTGGACAGTCCCAGAACCACGCGTAAATCCAGGACCGTGAGCAGGTCGCCGCGCAAAATCATCTGACCAAGAACGTGCGGTGGGCAGCACGGCACCGGCGCCAGTTCGCGCAGGTCGGCAAACTCACGAACCACGCCGAGATCCAGGCCAAAAAATTCGCCATTCAAGCCGACCACGGCCACCGGGATCAGCGCGACCCGATCTTCGGTTTCTGGTTCCTGCGCNTAGCTGTTGGCGCGCTCACGATAAATTTCCGCCGTTCGCCCGAGCGCACCGTTGCNGGCCGATTGCCCGTTCGAGCCCCCGNTTTGAGACGCCCGGGCGGAGGTCAAAGGCGGGAGTTGGACGAGATTCTCCAGATGAAGTTGCATCGCCAGGCCTTGGGACACCCGCGCCATGCCGGAAACAAAGCGCGCGAGCCCCGACGACATCGCTCCATAATCCGGCACCGGCAGGAGCTGGCTCTCCGTGAGATCGCAAACGTCCGCGAGTTCACTGACGATGACGCCGAGAAAAACGCCCTTCCACTCGAGGACGACAATGGATTCCTCGATCCGGTGCGGCTGCGGGTCTTCGCCGAAGCGATGTCGCAAATCCATCACCGGCAGCACCCGCCCGCGAAGGTTCAGGACCCCCGCGATATAGGGCGGAGCCTCCGCCACGGCGGTCAATTCGGGNAGGGCGAGCATCTCGCGCACGGCCAGCGCATTCACCACGAACCACGACTGGTCGAGACGGAACAGCACGTGTGGCCGGACGGAGACGGGTGCGGCGGCGTTCATCGGATCACCTCCGTCGCGCCCGTCATTTCATGGAGATGCTGGACGAGTTCGCCCGCCGTAAGCGGGGCAAAAGTTTGAATGACTGTTTCGGGCGGGAGTTTCTTAAGCAGTTCGCAGGCCGTGGCGCGCACCCGGATGGCCCGGGCGTCATCGCCTTGCGCGGCATACAGGCTGCCCAGCTCCACGTAGGCGGGGGCAAAATCGGGTGCGAGGTAGATCACGCGCTTGAAGTGCGCGCCAGCTTCCTCAAGGTCGCCGCCCTGCTCCGCCAGTTGCGCCGCGAGAAAATGCGCCGGGGCCAGCAAAGGATCCGCCTCATTCGCACGGCGGCAAAGCGCCACGGCTTGGTCATAGCGACCGAGGTTCGCGCAGGTTTGGGCGGACTGCAGCAAATCATGCGCGCTGGGCGCGACGGTCGCGACCGGGACCACGAGTGGACGAGACGGAGTGGACTGGCGGGATTCTGGCCGAAGGGCGACCGGCGGGCGCCGCGGTGCGACGGGTTTCGCCACGGCCACGGCCACGGGAGTCACGGGAGCTTCCGGGGCGAATTTGCTGCAGCGCTGATACACCAGCGAGCCAGGAAAATGCCGTCTTTGCAGTCGCCCGAACTGGATTCCGTGGGTCTCCGCGTGACCCGTCATGAGGTAGCCGCCTTCGCGCAGCGTCGCACTGAACTTTTCCACGATCGTCTGGATGGTTCCCACATCGAAGTAGATGAATACGTTGCGGCAAAGAATGAGATCGAAGTCGTGGATCCCATCGGGACGATTCGGATACGGATCGGCCAGCAGATTACCTTCCCGCAAGGTGAGCTGACTGAGCAGCCGGCGATCCGCGGCCCACTCGCTACCACGCTCGTGGAAATAACGGGCGCGGGTGGCCGGTGGCACCCCGCGGAAGGACCACGCCCCGAACGTTCCACGCCGCGCTTTTTCGATGGCGGCCGGATTCAGGTCCGTCCCAAGGATCGTCACGTTCCAGCTTTCACGCTGCGGCAAAAGCTCCTCCAACAGCATGGCCAGCGTGAGTGGTTCCTCCCCGGTGGAACAACCGGCACTCCATAAGCGGAGCCGCCGGCTCGATGCATTCTGAGCGATCAACGCTGGCAACACCTGGTCCCGCAGCACGGCCATCTGACCCTGATCGCGGAAAAAGTAGCTCTCGCCTACCGTGAGGTCGCGCACCAGATCGCGCCAGAGTTCGGACGCCGCATCGGCCTGACCGGCGAGCCGCTGGAAATACTGATTGGCATCGCCGCAGGCAGGCGTGAAGAGTCGCTGGCCAATGATCCGCCCCAAGTGCGGCCAGTCGCGTTCCGGCACACACAGTCCCGTCCGCTGAGCGATCAACGTGGCAAACTGTTCCAACTGCCTCCCGGCGATGGCCTCAGAAGCATCCGCTTTCACGCGATCTCCTCCTCTCGGTCCGACGCCGCCGCCACCCGGAGCGGGATGAGGTCTGGAAATCGAATTGGTTCAGGGTAACAGCGGAACATTGTTTAGAGTACCACGAGATAGCCACTACTGTTCCGTGGAGTGGGGTGGAGACTCTGTATTTCGCAGGTGGGAAACCACGATGCCGGGGAGCTTCAGGACTCCGCGCTCGCCGCCTCGAACCTGCTCGTCCCCACCCGGCGCAGAGAATGCCCCCCATCCGCCCGCAGGAGCCCAGCACCCAAACAGACGCCGCTTTCAATGCCGCTGCACGCAACCGGTGGACTCAGCACAGCATTGAGCTACGTCAGCAGATTCAGGCCGCCCTGGCGGGAGCCGTGCCGCGTTTCACTTTAGCGTGCGCAGGTAGGCGACGAGATCGGCAAGTTCGGCGGGAGAAAGGAGGCCATCGAACACCGGGGGCATGAGCGAGACCGGGGCAGGTTGCACCTCCAGGACGCTGCCGCGAGGCAGGTGGAGCTGGGCCTTCTCCGCGGTGGCGAGGATGAGCTCGGTGGAGGTCTCGGAGGTGATGATGCCGAAGTGCTCGGCGTCGCGCGTCTTGACGACCATGGGCTCGTAGCTGCGCACAAAGGTGGCGCTGGGAAAGACGATGGCCTCCAGCAAATCGCGCTCGGTCCGGATGGCGCCGACTTTCGTGAGGTCCGGCCCCAGGCTGCCGCCGGCGCCGTGGGTGGAGTGGCAGTAGAGGCAGAGGGATTTTTGGTTTTCGAAGACCTTGATGCCGCGCTTGGGGTCGCCACCGGATTTCACGGCGGCCAGCAGCTCATCGATCCTCCGGGCTTGCGCGGCCTGTTGTTCCGGGCTGAGCGGCGGCATCGCCACGTTGCGAACTGGCAGCGGCGCGAGGGCCTTGGTCTTCGTCGCGAGCATCGTCTCGACGACTTGCAGAAGTTGGTTCGCGCGGGAACCCCCCACCTTCTCGCTTGGACGGCGGGTGGGGAGCTGCTCGTAGAGCTCATACAGCGCGTAGACGATGGCGTGTTGCTCGAAACGGTCCACCTCGCGCTCGGCTGCCGCCAGCAGCGGCGGAAGGGCGCGAGCGTCGCCGAGGTGGCCCGCGGCGGCAATGGCCGCGCGGCGCACTTGCGGATCGGCGTGGGAAAAATGCGCCAGCAGCGCCTCGACCGCCGGCTGGTCGCGCCAGAGCGCGACGTGGCGCGCGGCGAGGCAGAAGAGATCGGGGTTCGCGGAATTCAGGGCCGCGCGATTGGCGGCGCGCGCGGCCTCGCCGGGAATGCGCGCGAGCGTCCACAGCGCGTTGAGCTTGCCGCGCAGCGTCNGTTGCGGAGCACCAGTGATGGCGGCCACGTCGCCCTGCCGGCCGAGCGCTTGCACGGTGCGGGCGGCGACGGCGGGGCGG
>FJVU01000481.1_pt1 | contig 16113 bp, 8 predicted proteins | sample 1011831 | NCBI WGS metagenome assembly FJVU01 (sample SAMEA3912450, study PRJEB9761) | metagenome | biome: forest; material: soil | place: USA | collected 2011-06-22 | depth 0.1 m
GCCGCCAATGCCGCCCAGCGCTGGGCCATGCCGTGGGCGGACATCGAGCGCTACACCTTCACCACGGTGGAGCAGTTGCCCAATGAGCTTTTCGTGGCGCACGGTGAGGAATTCCCGTTGGTGGTCGGCTTGCGCGCCGATGCCGAGTGGAAGCCCGGCAGCGCCAGCGCGCACATTGAGGACCAACCCAAAATCGTCGCCGAGGTGCACGAGGGCAAAGCGCTGTTCAAGTTTCCCGGCCAGACTCGCGAGGGCGTCATCAACCTGCGCGTGGGCGATTATTTGAAAGAGATCGCCGTGCATCCCCTGCACCGCCCGGAATTGAAGGATCTCGCCGCCAAGGTCACGTTGCCGGAATACCTCGGTTATCCCGAGACGAAGTCCGCCGTGCATGGTAGCGGCGCGGAATTTCTCGAGGGCAGCAAGGTTTCGTTCGAGGGGAAGATTTCCCGCGGTGTCGGCAGCGGTTCGCTGACGGTTGGCAAGGCGCAGCATGCGGCCACGGTCGCGGGCGAGACGTTCACCACGCCTTCGCTGAAGCTGGAAGACCTGGGCAATGAGATTTCGCTGCGGTGGGCCGACATTCACGGCCTCACGCCGGTGCAGCCCTACACGGTGCGCATCAGCTCCGCCAAGGATGCGGCCCCGCGAGTCGAGATTCAGGGCCTGGAGGATCAGGAAATCGCGATTCTTCCCTACGAGAGCGTGCGCCTCACCGTTGCGGCGGGCGACGACTTTGGGCTTAAGGAAGCGTGGGTCGGCTGGACGATGCGCCGCCTGGGTGACAAGGGCACCGAGGAGGCCAAGGGGGATGGCAAGGACGCGAGCTTTTCGGATCTGTTCGACAAGGCCAAGGAGCGCTGGAAGGCCAACGCCGCCGCGCGCAAAGCGAAGCCCGTGGCGCCGTTGGAACTGCCGCGGATCGCGGGTGGTCAATTGGTGAAAGAAGTCACGCGCCCGCTCACGTGGGCGCCCGCCGAGGTTGGCGTGCCGCAGGACAGCATTGTGGAAATCACCGCCTACGCGGTGGACTACCTGCCAAAGCGCGAACCGACGGCTTCCGCCAAGTTCACGATCTACGTGTTGTCGCCCGAGAAGCACGCCGAGCGGGTGCGCGAGCGCATGGATCAAGTCCTCAAGCAACTGGACGAGCGCATCCGCGACGAAGAGCGCGCCATCGAGGAAAACAAGGCCATCGTCGAGAACAAGAAGGACCTCAACACCGAGCACGCGGGCGACGAAATCAAGAAAGTGGAGGCCAGCGAAAAGGCCAACCAGGATGCCACGCAGAAGCTGGCGGACCAGATGAAGGAGATCATGAAGGATGCGCTGCGGAACAAGGAAATCCAGCACGACACCCTGAACGAATGGAGTAAGATCGCCGAGACGCTGGAGCAAAAGGCCACGCCCGAAATGCAAAATGCGCAGGGCCAGATGGCGCAGGCCAGCCAGAGCCAGCAGCAGCGTGAGCAGCAGATGCAGAAGGCCATGGAGCACCAGCAAAACGCGCTCACGGCGATGCGCGAGGCGGCCAACAAAATGCAGACGACGAACGANAATCTCTTCGCGCGCAATTTCTACAACCGCCTCCGCCACGCGGCGACGACGGAACTCACGATTGCCGATGGCCTCAAGACGCTGGCGAAGGTCACGGTCGGCTTGAAGAGCACGGAAATCGGCGACGGCGAAAAGAAGGAGTTCGACGGCGTGGCCGGCAAGCAGGACACCGCCGTAAAAGATGTGGATGGATTGCAGAACGACATGACNGCTTTCCTGCGCCGCGTGCCGAATGAAAAATACCAGCTCGTGGTCAGCGAAATGGAGGACACCAAGGTGGTTTCCGAACTCAACGAACTCGCGGGCTTTGTGCGGGCCAACCTCGGCCTGAAGGCCGTGGGCCGGGCGAAAGGCTGGGGCGATCAATTCAACAAGTGGGCCGAGATGATTCAGAGCGAGTGCAACTGCAAGGGCGGCCAGGGCGAGATGGACCCGGACCAGATGGAACTCATGATTGCCATGGTCCGCGCNGCCGTGGCNGAGGACAACATCCGCGAGCAAACCGGCGAACTCGACAAGCAGAAGGAGACGAACGTCAACCACGCGGTGGACAGCGCCAAGCTGGGCGTGGCGCAAAATCAACTCGGCGGCACCGTGAAAGAAATCCAGGAGAATCCCAAGTTTGCCAAGTTCATGGGCGAAGTCGGCCCTGTGCTGATGAAGGTGGGGGAAATGATGGGCGAAATCTCCGGTGAATTGCGCAAGCCAAACACCGGCACGGAGACTGTCTCCACCGAGGGCATGGTCATTGAATTGCTCGTGCCCCCGGACAAAAAAGGCGGCAAGCCGAGCCAGAGCATGGCGCAGATGCAGAAGCGCATGCAGCAGATGATGCAGCAGATGACCAAGGCCCGGAAATCCGGCGGCAACGCCTCGCGCCAGGCCAGCAATCTGGCGGGCACCGGCGCCGAGGGAGCCTCCGCCGGCAAGAAGGCGGGCGCCCGGACCGTGGATAAGAGCGGTGGCGCCTCCAACGCCGGCGAATGGCCCGAGGAATTCCGCGACGCGCTGCAAAACTATCTCCAGTCCATCGAGGAGCGCACCAACTAACCCCATGGCTGGCTCCGTCGCCGCTCGCGGGAAATGCGTGCTGCTGGCCCTGGCCGCGGTCGTGGCTGGCTTCCCATCCGTGGGTGCCGATCCGTCCTCGGTGCCGAATCTCTTCAGCGGCGAATCGCTGGTGAAAAAGACGGAGGAGCGGCCGGCGCGGAATCCCGTGCTGAATTTCCTGCTGCAAAATCTCGCCTCGCGCGAGGAGGCGGGTGCGGAATCTTCGCCGAAGGATGCGGCGCTCTCCCACACGCTGGTTTTTCAAGACGGCCGGCTCTTGCACGGGGAATTGATTTCTCTCGGCAAGAACGACGTCGTCTGGAAGCGCGGCGATGCCAGTGTGCCCATGACGTTTCAGCGCTCGGAGATTCGTCTGGTGGCGCTCAGTGAGGCCGCGATGAATCCCGCGGGCTATCAGCAGTCCATCCAATTCGAGCCCGGGATTCAGGCACGCACGAAGGCCACGGCCAAGCCCTCGCCCGCGACGATCAAGCTGCCGGGCTCCGATTGGCTCTATGCCACGGTGACGAGCCAGGATGGCGAGACCTTCGAGCTCTCGCTGGGCGGCGACTCGAAGTTCTCGGTGCCGCGTTCGTCCATCGAGTGGATGCATTTCGGCATCGCCCCGGCGCCCGCCTTCAGCCTCACCAACGACGGCATGGCCCTCGCGGGCTGGCTCCGCAGCAATCTCACGGGCAAAGTGGTAATGGATCACGGCTGGATGTCGCTGCCGGACACCACCTGGATTGGCCGCTCCGTTTCCCCGCCGGCCCGCTTCGAGGTGCAGTTTGAACTCGATGCCACCGACACGAACACCACCGCGCTGTGGATTCAGCCCTTTGGTCCGCAGCCAAATTGCTACGGCACCGGCACCGTCGAACTCGGTTTTTCGCCAGGCAAGATCGATCGCTGTATCTACATCAACAACATGAATCACGAAAAGTCCGACATGCCCAAGGAGGCAGGCCCGGACGGGGTGGCGAGCTTTCGGGTGTTCTACGATGGGGTGGATGCGAAGCTCATCGTGTTGCGCAACGGCCAGCAGGTTGGCGACTGGAAGCTCAAAGACGACAAGGCGGAGGTGAACCGCAATGCCAACTGGCAGCGAAATATCAACGGCGTCTGCCTCTCGCGCGACGGCGGGCTGCGCCTCCGGCACTTTTCCGTGCAGCCCTGGGATGGGGCGATTCCCAAGCCCGGCGACGCCGAGCGCACCCAGGATTCACTCGCCGTCGGGAAGGAGGCCCCCATCCTCGGTAAACTGGAATCTCTATCCGAAAAGGAGCTGGTTTTCTCGGGCGAGAAGAAGGTGCCCGGGGGCGGCGTCTTCCTGCAACTGCACAGCCATCCCAAGACGATGGAAGGGGCCGACGTGTCGTTGATGTTTGGCGGCAATGGCGAATTGGGTGCGGCGGATTTCGAGATTCGCGAGGGGCGGGCCAAGTTTCGCACCAGTTTTGCCGGGGCCATGGACGTGCCGGTTTCGGCTTTGAATTTGATTCGCATGGCTCCCGCCAAGGCGGAGTCGCCGGCGAGCGGGGCACTCGTTTTCAAAAATGGGGATGAGCTGCCCGGCACGCTGCTCCGGGCGGGCACGCAGGCCCCGCTGCTTTGGAAGACGCCCAACGGCCAGGAAGTCGAGTTTCAGCCCGAGCGTATTTCCGGGGTTCGCTTTCCGCCGCGCCTGAAGCCGGTGGAATCCGTGGGCGCCCGGGTGGAGTTGCGCAACGGAGATTCCCTGCGCGGCACGCTGGCCGGGTTCGGTCCGAAGGAACTCCGGCTGCAGCACCCGCTGCTCGGCGAGCTCGGCGTTTCGCGGGAGCGGCTGTGGACGCTGTTTCCGAATCCGAAGACGGTCATTTTCGATGCCTCCAGCGACCCGGAGCCGTGGGTCGGTTTGGTGCAGGAGGAGGGAAATAAGAAGGGTGGGGTGAAGAGCCCGCTCCGGCCGGATTGTGTTTATCTCAACGGGTTCTTTCTGATGAGAACACCCGGTCGCGGGATGGATGTGATGGAATCACAGGCGGGCGTCCGGCGCAGCCTCAAAGGCTTGCCGGAAAAATTTGAGGTTCGCTGCGAAGTGCTTGAGCCAGGTGGCCAGGAGCCCAACATCAATGTCCATTTCACTTCCGAGAATGATCAGGGAAACCCCTCTACGCTGGACCTTGAATTCTACTACGGCCAGCTCCGGGTTTACGGCTGGCTCAATGGACGCAATAACTCTCACTCGTTCTGGAAGGACGTGCAAATCCGGGAGAACAACGGCAATTACGACCCGCAGTCCCACACGACCATCCGGGCTTTCGTGGATAACAAACTCGGTACCGTGGACATTTATTCCAATGGCGTGCATCGGATTAAATCGGGCCAGGTGGCGAATGAACGCATTCCCGGGATTGGCGGCCAGTTGTCGATTTCGGGCTCCAGTAATTCCGCTGCGCCCCTGGTGATTTCGCATGTGTGGGCCGGGCCGTGGAATGGGCAGTTGCCCGAGCCGGGGGCCGCCGCCGCAGTGTCTTTGGCCAATGGGGATGTCGCGGAGTCCCTTCCTGTCGAACTGCGGAAAGGGAAGCTCGTGCTGGATGCCTCCGGCGTCGAAATCGAAGTCCCGCTGGAGCGCGTGGAGGCGATTGGCTTTGGCGGCCAGCCGGCGTCGGCGGTCTCCCCGGGGCGTTTGCGCCTGGCGGGAGGCGATTCCCTCAGCGTGGAATCTTTTAAATTTGAAGCCGGTCAACTGACCGCGCACAGCGCCTTGTTGGGCGATTTCAAGCTGGCGGGCGACGGCGTGCAGGAACTCATCTTCGATGCCGCTCCCGTTCATTTTCCGAGCGTCGCCGAAAAAAAGAAGAAGGCCCTGGCCAAGGATGCTGAAAAGCCCGGCGCCCAAATCGTAATACCAGGATTGAACTAATGAATCCGTTGCCTGCCACCGAGATCCGAACGAAGGTTGCCCGCTTTCCTATGAGACTTACGCTTCTATCGCTGGCGGCCTGTTGCGCGCTTCCCGTACTCCGGGCCGAGACTCCGGCGGTGGCCTCGGATTTCCAAGTGTACCGNGGCACGCAGGTGCCCCCGGAGGTGGAGCGCATCTACGAGCGCGGGCTGAAATTCCTCGTCGCCTCGCAAAATGCCGATGGCACCTTCCCCGGCCAGTATGGTTCCGAGCCGGGCGTGGTCGGTCTCGCGGTGCTCTCCATGCTGGCGCACGGCGAGGATCCCAATCACGGCCCCTACGCCAAGACNATCAAGCGCAGCCTCGANTTCGTCCTCAAGCAGCAGGGCGATAATGGCTATCTGGGGAACTCCATGTACAACCACGGCTTTGCCACCCTCGCGCTGGCGGAGAGCTACGGCGCGGTGCAGGACGACCGCATTGGCCCGGCGCTGAAAAAAGCCGTGGAACTCATCATCAGTTCGCAGGACAAAAATCGCTTCAAGGCCTGGCGCTATTCGCCGGAGGCCAGNGACGCCGATTCCACAGTGAGCGGAGCGTGCTTCGTCGCGCTCATGGCTGCGCGCAACGCGGGGCTGAAAGTGCCGGACAAAAACGTCGAGGATGCGCTGAAATTTTTTACCGACTGCCAGAGTGTTTCGGGCGGTGAGATTGGCTACATGCCGCGCAGCGGTTCGCAGGGCGGCGCCACCACGGCCATCGGGGTCGCGGCGTTTGCCTATGCGCGCAAGCGGGACCAGCCCACGTTCACGAAGGCGCTCAGCGCCCTGAAGAAGAACGACGAGGGCGGGGGCGGCTATCCCTTTTACTTCGAGTACTACGCGGCGCAGGCCTATTTTCAGGGCGACTTCAAGGAATGGCAAAAATGGAATGACGGGCAGGTGAAGCGGCTCGCGGAAACGCAGAGCGACGACGGCAGTTGGGATAGCGGCCTCGGGGCCGGCACGTGCACGGCGTTCGGGTTGCTTTCGATCGCACTCAATTACCGCTACTTGCCCATTTATGAAAGGTGACCGTAGATTTTTTCGCTTGGGGGCCGCTCCGGCCTTGGTGGCCCTGGTCGCCTGGGGGGCGGGCGCCGTGCGCGCGCAACAACTGCAGATCGTCGAGCAGGTGCAGCAGCCCATCCAGCTCGATGCCGACCAGATTTTCGACGGCGGCCTGTTCATTGATGCCGACGTCGAGATCGTGAACGGCACCATCGTGGTGAAGGACACCTCGAAGAAAGAGGGCGAGCCGGTGCCCCCCGACCCCGCCGGCGCGCAAATCCTCGAGCTCACCGATGGCTCGCAGTTGCACGGCAAGCTCGTCTCATTGGGCAAGGGCGAGGTGATCTGGCAGCGGCAGGATGCCCAGGAGCCGCTCACGTTTGCGCCGCAGGACATCAAGCGCGTGGTGCTCGATGCGAGCCTCACGGGCTCCGATCCCAAGGCCAATGCCACGCTGAAGCTTCAGGGCAGCGACTGGCTGGCGGGCGAACTTCTCCAGTTGCGCGATGGGAAATTCACCATGCGTATCGGCGCGGAGACGAATGTGGAGATCGCCCGCGCCAAGGCCGAGTGGCTGATGCTCACGCCGCCGGGGACGCCCCCGCCGGACAGCTACGATGGTCCCATCGGCCCCATGGGCATGGCGGGTTGGGATGCCGCCGGGGAGGCGGGGAGCTCCTGGGATTACGCGGACGGCGCGCTGGTGGCCAAGGCGGTGTCGGCCATCTCGCGGCGTTTTGCCGCCCTGCCGGACAAGGTGGATATCCAGTTCACCGCCGGGGACGGTGGCACCAGCAATCGCGGCCTCACGCTCTGGCTCCAGCCGGGCAGCAATGTCCGCGGCTATACGAAGGGCTCGTGCTACCTGCGNTTCCANGCGGGCACGGTCAGCGCCAATATCTTCAACGGCGAGCAGATGAAGAACTTCACGGCCAACATTGATGAAGGCCGCGAGGAGAAGAAGGTGACCCGCTACCGGCTCCTGCACGATCGCAAGGAAGGCCGGCTGATTATCAACATCAACGGCAAGCAGGTCGCAGATTGGGATCTGCCGGAAATCGCCGATCCCGCGACCAGCGGGACCTTTAGCTGGCAGCCCAGCTATTGGAGTTCGAATATCGCGTGGACCCTTTCCGGCGTGCGCGTCCAGCCGTGGGACGGCGACCCCGTGCCGGATGCGAAGGACGACGAAAAAGATCACGACTTGATCAAGACCCCGGCGGCCGCACGCAAGGCCGGAGAGTTGCAGGAGATCACCGGCGACTTTGTGAAGTTCAGCGGCAGCGAAGTCTCCCGCAAGGAGGCGCTCTTCTTGCGCCTTGCTCCGGCCAAGGAAGACGAAGTGCCCGGCGGCAGCGTGGCCCGGGTCTGGCTCACGTCGCGGGGCGAGTTCGATGTCGCAGGCATTGGTTTCCGGGATGGCGTGCTCAAGGTGCGGACGTCCTTTGCGGGCGATTTGTCGCTNCCCGCGNGCTCGATNCGGGCCATTGAATTTCCGCACAAGGCGGCGCCGGCTCCGGTGGCGCTGGTGGAAGGCGGCGACTCCATCATCTTCAAAAATGGCGACCAATTGCGCGGCACCCTGCTCGCGGCGAGCCACGACAAGCCGGTGCGCTGGAAGCCCGTGAAGGGCAACAAGCCGGTGGAGTTCGCGCCCGACCGCCTCGCCGGCATCCTGCTGGCACCGCGCAAGGACTCGCCCGTCGCGACCAATGGAGCGGCGGCCTGTTTTCACAATGGCGACTGGGTCTCGGGTCAGATGCTCGGGCTGGACAAGGATGCGCTGCACATGGGCACGACCATCGCGGGCGATCTGCGCATTGATCGGCACGCCATTCGCACGCTGTACTTCGCGCCCCCGGCGGAGGATGGCACCCCCAGTGAAACCCCGGTATGGGACGGCGCGAGCCAGCGCGACCTGTGGACGCGCGGAGCCGCCGTGCCCGGCTACTGGGGTGGTGGCGAGCAGCGCAAGCGCGACGACAAACGGGCCAGCCAGTGGCGCTACCTGGATGGCGCGTTCACCCTCCTCGCCGGCGGAAACCGCAATGGCTACAACAACGGCCCCAACCTCGGCCGCATTTTCGATACGCTGTCCAACAAGGTGGAGATCAGTTTCGACCTGAGCACCGGCAAGGGACCCGCCGGCTATGCGTTCCAGTTTTTCTTCGATGACAACAAGCCGGGGCTGATGGTCCAGGGCGGCTGGGACAGTGCCTATTTGTATGACATGTCGCCCCGTCGCAATGGCGGCGCCTTCAACCAGCCACAGCAGTTGGACTTCGGCGAAAAGGTGGGCAGCGAAGGCAATCGGCGCCACTTCCGCTTTTTAGGAGACCGCGAAAATGGACGGCTCTGGATGTTCGTGAACGGCCAGTTTGTCGGCCAGCTCAATCGCCGTGGCACCCCGGACAATATCAAGCCGGGCAAGGGGATCGCCATCCTCCCGCAGCCGATGAATTCGCGGGTTACGGTATCGAATCTCTGGGTCGCTCCGTGGAGCGGGGCGCTGCCGGAATTGCCCAAGTTGCCGAAAACGGATGATCCTCAAAAAGTCGGGCCGGCTCCGAAGGCCGATGAACCTCCCGCGGACGAAAAGGCCAAGCCTGAGGCGCCCAAGGAGGCGGCACCGAAGCCGCCGGCCCCACCTGCGGACGCCATCGCCCTCAATAACGGCGATGAGACCCTGGGCACCGTGCAAAGCGCGACGGCCCAGGAACTCCGCGTGATCTGCGATGTGGGCGATTTGCGGGTCCCCATGAAGCGGGCCTCCATGGTGGAATTTGGCGGAAAGCCATCCCCGGCGCCCAAGGGTATCCGGCTCCGTCTGGCGAGCAAAGGAGCCATCACGGTGCAGACGCTCCGCATTGAGGACGGCAANGTCTTCTGCCAGAGCGCCAGCGCGGGTGAACTCAGCTTNCCNCTTTCGGCGTTGTCCGAGGTGGTCTTCCAGCCGAATGACACCAAGCCCTTCGAAACGCAGCCGCTCACCGGCAACGCGTCCGAGGATGAAGGCACGATCATCATCAACGGTGGAGGAGGCATACGCGCGCAGATCCTCGTGCGCTGACGTCAGTAGTCTCGAGCGATTCGAAGACCGCGGAAAACAGGAGGGCAGGGATCCTTCCCTGGTAGCCGATGACGTTACACCGGGGCGCTGGGTGTTTCTCCGAGGTGGGCGTACATTTTGGCGAGCCGGCGGGCGTGTTCATCGTACGCGGCCTCGAACAACTCCACGGCGCGGGCCGCACCCACCACGGCGCCGGCGCTCAGCACTTTGGGCGGCTGGCCGGCTTCGGTGAGGCGGGCGGCGACGGAGGCCTTGATCGCGTTGACGAGCAGGCAACCTCCGACCGTGGAGCCGGGCGCCACNGGGGTATCGAGNCNGGGCACGCGCACCATGGCGTCGCCCACTGGCGCGCCGGTGTCGAGCACCAGGCTGGCGAAGTCTTGGAGCTTGCGGCCATCGGCGCGGCGGGAGGTACTGGCCTCGCTGTGCGCACGGGAAATCAGCGCCACGACGCGCACCCCGCGCCGCTGAAACTCCTCGGCCATTTCAATGGGCACGACATTGCAGCCGCTCGAAGACGCGACGAGCGCAGTGTCGCTCGGCGAAAGATCGAAGTTGCGCAGAATGCGCTCGGCGAGGCCGGACACATTTTCAAGGAACATGGCCTGGCGCTGGCCGTTCGCGCCGACGACGAGATTGTGAAACGTGAGGGAGAGCTCCACGATGGGATTGAAGCCAGGGAAGGAGCCGTAGCGCGGCCACATTTCCTCCACGAGGATCCGGGAATGGCCGCTGCCAAACACGTGGACCATGCGGCCGGCGAGGATGGTCGCGGCAAACCACTCGGCGGCCTGTTCGATGGCGGGAAGCTGGCGCTCGACGGCATCGACGAGGGTACGGGACTGGGCGAGGTAGGATTGGGCGGGAGTCATCACCCCGCTCGGTGCTCCATTCGCCCGCGCGGGGCGAGGAAAAAGGAAAAGGAGGGAAGGGGAAATCCGCCCCGGCGTCTTACTCGCGGCGGACGCGCTTGCTCTTTTTCACCTCTTCGCGCGGATCCATCGCGTCTTTCAAATCCTTGGCGTAGCCGGAGTTCACGTAGAATTTGGCTTTCTCAAAAAGCTCCTTGTTGTGCATCACGTAGGAGTCGGATTCCACGTAACCCGTTTCGATCAGGGCTTTCACGAGTTCCGACAGTTCCGGGTACTGGATGTCGGCACATTTGCCCATGAGCTCTTCACCGGAGATTTCATTGCCGCCCAGGCCGAGGGCTTTGATGATGGAGATTTCGGCGCCGTCGAGTTGGATTTCGTTGCCCATGGGGTAGTGTCTTTAATCTCTAGCGGGTTCCGGACCAGAGGTCATGATCCTTTTGAGTTAAAATCGTGACACGCGCGGAACCGCGCGGGAATCCCCGTGTCAATTTGCGAGCTTGGTGCGCGCGAGCGCCAGGGCCCGGTCGGCGATTTCGTCCACCTGGGCCAGCTTGCCGAGGCCTTCGTAGCCGCAGGCCAGCATCCCGGGATCGGGGCCGATGAACTCGACGCCCCGCGCGCGCAGGGTGGCGACATTTGCCTGCGTGGCCGCGTGATTCCACATTTTGCCATTCATCGCGGGGGCGATGAGCACCGGGGCGAGTGTGGCGAGGGCGATTTCCGCGAGCGGGTGCCCGGCCAGGCCGTGCGCCAGCTCGGCGAGGAGATTCGCCGTGGCGGGTGCGATGAGCAACAGCTGGGCCCGATCCGCGAGATCGATGTGGCCCGGCTTCCAGCCGCTCTGGGCGTCGTGCGCTCCGGTCACCACGGGATTGCGCGAAAGCGTCTGCAGCGTGAGCGGGGTGATGAAGTCGCCCGCGCGCTCGGTCATCACCACATGCACGTCCGCGCCACCCTTCACGAGACGGCTGGCCAGATCTGCTGCTTTGTAGGCGGCGATGCTGCCGGTGACGCCAAGGATGATAACGGGCGCGCTCATGGTGTGCCCGTTCTATACGGGGAGGGGGATCCTTGCGCAAGGGCGGCGGGGGCTCTCCTTTGGGCAGCCAGCATCGCATGAATATGCGGTGGTCTCTGGCTTGGACGCGGACACCAGTCCCGCACTAGGATACCGGCGATGAACCATCCCTCGGACCTTTCCCGCGCTGCGCTCGCCTGGCTGGCGGCGATCGGATGGGCCGTGCTCGCATGGTCTGCTCCGGCCCGGGGGGCGAGGATTCCGCTGGCCGGCGTCGAGGCCAGCTATGGCGAGGCGAAGACCGCGCGGCTGCCGCAAGTCATCGATGGACGTGATACGGGGCGCCTGGGTTGGTCCGTGTTTCCCCGCACGGGCGAAGCGCACGCGCTGTTTGTGAGGACAGCGGAGCCCGTGCGGGCGCGGGCGTTCGATCTCACCTTCTGTTTCCTCTCGGGCCTGCCGAAACGCTATTTTGGCAGCTTTGCACTCTCGTACACGACGGATGCGAAACCGTCGCTGGAGGGGAAATGGGAGCGGGTGGTGCCCACGGGCTTCACCGCCACCGGCACGACGCTCACGCTGGCCGAAGACGGGCGGCTCACCGCGAGCGGGGTGGATAGTATGATTGGAGACGCCATTTTCCAAATCCGGGTCGAGGCGCCGCAGCAGGCGGTGACGGGGTTTCGTGTGGAGGTCTTCCCCTTTGAGCGCCCGGATATCCCGGGGCCGCGTGTCGCCTGGGGCGAATACAAGGATTTCTGCCTCACGGAATTTCGCGTGGAAGCAGTGACGAACAATACCACGAACATCGCACTGGGCCGGGCCGCCCGGGCCTCGGGACCACTGTGGGCGGACCTCTCCGCCAGCGTGCTCACGGATGGCATGCCGGGCAGTTTCAATCACCCCGCGCAGCCGGCGCCCGGGCCGGATTTCTATTTTGAGATCGATTTGGGCAACGTGCAGGCGCTGGATCATCTCGCGTTGCGCAGCCGTGGCGATGGTTATGCGCCCGACCGGATGTCGCGCGTGCAGCTTCGCCTGTATGATCGGGATCCGGGAACGAAGGCGGCGCCAGCCTGGGAGGCGATGGACCGCGCGGATGGCACGTATCCCAGCCCGGGGGCGGTGGACGTGGTGCGCATGGCGCAAGGACACGGGGCGGGCGTGGGGCGCTACCTTCGCATCTCCAGCGATAGCCAGGTGGCTTTTTCTCCGCAGCTCGCGGAGGTGGAGGTCTATCCCGTTCTCACCGCCCAGGTGGAATCCGTGCAAGCCGATGGGCGCCCGCTGAATTTCGCCAGCGGCATGGAGGTGCCGCCGGGCACCGCGGTGCTCCGCATCGCGCTGACGATTCCTGGCTCAGGCCTGCCGGATCGGCTGCCTATTCGCTGGCGCCTGCGCGGTCTGCACGATGACTGGCAGGAGACCGACCAGCGGATCGTCGAGATCACCCGACCGCCGGCGGGTGCCTATCAATTCGAAGCGCAAGTCGGGCACACCGATCGCGAGTGGGATGCCAGCGCGCTCCATCTTTCGGTCGTCGTGGCGCGGCACTTTTGGGAGACGCCGGCATTCTATGTCGCGGCGGCCGGCCTCGCCATCGGTGGAACCCTGCTGATCTTGCGGCAAGCCGCGCGGCGCCGTGAGGCCGCGCGCCTGGCTGCGCAGCGCTATGAAGCGGCGCTCGTGGAGGAACGCACCCGGATTGCGCGCGATATGCACGACGAAGTGGGGGCGCGCCTGTCGCAACTGGCGCTGATGCAGGATCTCATCGTGCGGCGCCACGCCCTGCCCCCGGACACGGAGCGCAGCCTGCGCGAGCTCGCCGTGAGCACCCGCGAAACCGTCAACGCGCTCGACCAAGTGGTCTGGGCCGTAAATCCGTTGCACGATACTTTGGTGGGCCTCGCGGAATATCTATCCTACGCGGCGAGCAGCTACTTCGCTCCGCTCGACATTGCCTGCCGGCTCGACGCGCCCTACGAATGGCCGGAGGTCGTGGTCCGCGCGCAGGTGCGCAATCAGCTCATCCTGGCCTTCCGCGAGGCGCTGCAAAATATCGTGAAGCACGCCGGAGCCCGGACCGTGACGCTCACCCTGCGGTACGAAGCTTCGCAGTTCACCGTGGTGCTCACCGACGATGGGCGCGGCCTGCCGCCGGATCTTTCCGGCTCCGGCAAGGAAGGCCTGCACAATATGAAGGCGCGCCTGGCCTCCATCGGAGGCGCCTCCGAGGTCCGCCGCCGGCCCGAGGGCGGCACCGAAGTACGATTTCAAGCACCACTGACCCAAGCCACCTCTTCATCATGACCATTCGCACCGCACTCATTGAGGACGTGGCTCCCTTCGCCCGCGCCTTGCAGCAATACATCGAAGTAAGCGAGTCCGGCGTGGAATGCGTGGGCATTTACGGCACGGCGGAGGAGGCCCTCCGCAAGCTGCCGAAGAATCCACCCCACGTGGCGATCGTGGACATCAATCTTCCCGGCATGAGCGGCATCGAGCTCGTGGCCCGGTTGCGCGAAGTGTGCCCGGAAATCCTCTGCCTCATTCTCACCACCTACGAGGACACCATCCCGATTTTCAATGCGTTGAAAGCCGGTGCCTGCGGNTATCTGCTCAAGCGCGCGCCCGCGGAGGAAATCGTGGCNGCGATTGTGCAGGCCCACGGCGGCGGTTCGCCGATGTCTCCGCAGATCGCGCGCAAGGTCGTCGGGTTCTTCCATCGTCAACCTATGACCGATGGACTGGAGGCCCTCACGGAGCGCGAACTCGCTGTCCTGCAACTGCTGGCGGAGGGCTCGATGTACAAGGAAATCGCCAGCCGGCTTGGCATCAGCATCGACACGGTACGCACGCACATCCGGAAGGTGTATGAGAAACTGCATGTGCATTCGCGCACGGAGGCGGTGCTGAAGTACCTCGCGAAGCATTAGCCGCCGCGGGAACCCGTTCTTCTCTGCGCGCAGAATCACATTTTCATGCGATAGTGGCGGTCCCGGGCGGGGCGTAGTTTGGCTGCGCTACTCCTATGTATCCCACCCGTCATCATACCCATCATACCCATCGTCCCCTCCGTCGTCGCGTCCTCACCGGGGCCATCTCGGCTTTGGCCCTGGCGGCTCCCGTGCAAGCGGCCCAGTTCATCTACACGCCCACCAATGGACTCGCGGACTTGTGGTCGGCCGGTACCGACTGGACCGCCGCCCCGCTGAGCGCCGTGGATACCCGCCTGACCTTCGTCGGCACGAATACCGACGTGTTCGCCGACGGCTTGGTGAACGTGAACACGGACGATGTGGCCGGCAGCTTTCAGCTCAACCTCCTCGATTTGCAGGGCACTGGCTCGGCCTCGGGCGGCGCTACCGTCACGATCGCCTCGGCCGCTCCCGCGACCGGACTGACCTTGGTCAGCAACGGCGCCACCACGCCCATCGTAAACCTTAACGCCCTCGCTGGAACCAGTGGTCTCACGTATGACGTGACGGCTCCGGTGACCCTCGCCAACAACACGCTCTTCACCGGCAATGGCACCGCGGCGTTCCGTTTCAGCGGCGGGCTGGCGGGCAGCACGGCTACGCTCACGAAAAGCGGGACCAGCACGTTGCGCCTCGGCGGGGCTTCGACGCTCGGCGTTCTGGATTTGGGGATCAACACCGCCGGGGGCAGTCTCACGGTGCTCAGCGGAGGCTCGCTCTCCATTGTGAACAGCACGGGCAATTTGCGCGTCGGCGTCTCCGGCGTGGCGACGGCTGCCAGCGGCACGCTCGACGCCTCCGCGGCCGCCTCGTTCACCGCCAGCGTGGCGAATGTGCAGATTGGGCTCACGGGCAACAATAACGTCAGCGCCCTGGGTGTGTTGAATCTCGCGGCGTCCAACGACATCACTGCCAGCGCATCGTTCGTGGTGGGGAATAGCGGCGGCGCGCAAAATAACGTGACTTCCTCCGTCGCGGCGCCGGCCAATTCCAGCACCATCATCCGCACGCCGAGCTTCGTCATTGGCGCCAGCAAGAGCCGCGGAACCTTCACGCTCGGAGCCGGGGCCACGTTTGATCTTACCGGCATCGGCACGCTTTCGCCCACCACGGGCCGCGCGTCTTTTGGCGTCTCGAGCATGAACGCCGGCGGTGGCAGCGGCACCTACACGGGCTCCGTGGACGTTTCCGCCGGCCTCTTCCGGGCCAACCTCAACGGGCTCTTCATTGGCAACAACAATACCGCCTCCAGCAGTAGCAGTTCCACGGGGGTGTTGACGCTGGGGGCCAATCTGGCGAACCACCTCGACATCGTCGGCGCGGGCAACGTCGTGGTGGTCGGGCGGCAGCAGGTAAGCACCGCCACCGGCGTGGCCACCGGGACGCTTACCATTGGCGGCCTTGATAGCACCAGTAGCGTGACGACCACGACGGCGGGAGCGACGGCCATCCTTGTGGGCAGCGCGCTCACCGCTGGTAAAGCGGTCGGAACGCTGAATCTCAATGGCGGGACGCTCTCGATTAATACCACGGGCGCGGCCATCGGGGGCTCCGCACTCGGCACGAGCACGGTCAATTTCAACGGCACCACCATTCGCTCGCTGGCCAGCAGCGCCACGTGGG
>FJVU01000601.1_pt1 | contig 16043 bp, 11 predicted proteins | sample 1011831 | NCBI WGS metagenome assembly FJVU01 (sample SAMEA3912450, study PRJEB9761) | metagenome | biome: forest; material: soil | place: USA | collected 2011-06-22 | depth 0.1 m
GTGTTGAGCGTTGAGCGTTGGACGTTGAGTGTTTGGCCTACCCCGCCGCTCGCGCCAAAATCGCCGTCGTGCTCCGCCCGGGGACGAGCGGCAGAATCCGGATCTCCGTGGCCACGGCTTCCAGCGCGCCGCGTTCACCGGGATCCAGCGAAGAGACCGTATAGTCCCCGCCCTTGGCGTAGATGTGCGGCTGGATCACGCGGACCAGGTCGGTGACGCGCTCGGTGTGGAAGATGGTGACGTAGTCCACGCAGGCCAGCGCCGCCATCACCTCCGCGCGGTCTTCTTCGTTGTTCACGGGGCGCGTGGGCCCTTTCAGCGCGCGCACGCTCACGTCGCCATTCAGCGCCACCAGCAGGGCNTCNCCNAGGGAGCGGGCCTGCTGCAGGTACCGCACGTGGCCGGCATGGAGCAGGTCGAAGCAGCCGTTCGTGAAGACCAGCCGTTTGCCTTCAGCACCGAGTTTGGCGCGAATATCGGCGAGCTCTCCCGGCGTTTTCAACTTGTCCATCATGCGGATAAAATGCCGCACGCCGGCCTGTCGGGCCAGTTACTTTTTCAGCGCTTCCACTGTGGAGAGGAGATCGTGAATGGTGGCGCTCGGCACCACGAGCGATTCGATGCGGCCGGAGCGCGCAATCATCAGCCCGATCACATTGCCGTCGAGATCCGTCACGGGGCCGCCACATTGGTTGGCCTCCACCGGCAGGTCGGTTTGGAGCACCGCGGCGAACTCACTCTTCCGCTTGCTGACCGTGCTGCCGATGCCGCTCATCTTGTCAAAGCCCGGTCGGGCGTCCGTGCCCATGCTCGCGCGGTCTCCGAGCTGGATTTCTTTCTCCAGCACTTCGCTGCCGCGCTGCAGCTTGAGCTTCACTTTGTCGCCCGCTTTCCGGTCGCTCACCAGCCGGGTAAACGTCACGGCGGAGTCCGGCTTGGTGCCGTCGATTTCCAAAATCCGGTCATTCAGTTGCACGCCCGCCGCCTTGGCTGCGCCGTCGGCCACCACCATCCCGACTTTCAGGCCTTCGTCGTCGCTTTCGAGGGCCACTCCGAGATAGCCGCGGCCTTTGTTGGCGATATTGCGAGCGGCCACGCTCACCACCCCGAGCGCGAGGGGATCCTGTCCCGCGGGAGCCACCGCAGTGACAAAGGTCCCAACCACCGGAGCGGTGCCGGTGGGCCACAGTACGGTGGGGAGATCCTTGGCCTCCACTTTCAACAACGCGAGGTCGTGCTCCTTCCACACGCGGTCCACCTTGGCGGGGCGCCATTCGCCCTGCACCTGGCATTCGAGCTTGGCCACTTTTTCCACCTCGCTAGCCTTGGTGAGCAGCCAGCCATCGGCTTGCACGGCCGTGGCGTAGGCGAGAAGGTCGCCCTGCTTTTTGCCGTCGCGCAGCGTGAGCGTGGCGGGAGCCGCCTTGGCCGCGCCGGGGCGCGAGCCTTCCAGCAATTCCTTGAACTGGCCGTTCATCTTTTCCGCCAGCTTCGCATCGTTTTGAAAACCGAGCAGGTCTTGGAGGTCGCCGAGGCCGGGTAGCAGGCCGGGACCATTCGGATTTTTCTCGCGAAGCTTTTTCAGCAACTCCGGCAGCCCGGCGTCCTTCAATTCGCTGCGCGGCACGCCTTGGTCGGCCAGCATCTCGCGCAGCATCTCGGCGAGGTCGTCGCTCTTCAGTTCGAGCTGGCCGTTCTTGCCCTGCCGCTTTTTGAACAAGCGATCGAGGAAGCGCCCGGCCCGTCCGGAGAGCCCACCGGGAGCTTCTTCCTTGGGCGCCTCCGGCTTCACCTTGGGTGCCATGGGAAGCGGCGGGGCGGCTGGAGCGGCGGCGGCTGGCGGTTCGGTCGCGGGAGCGTCACCGTTGCGCTTGATGGCGGCGTGCAGGCCGAGGGATCCGAGGAGCGTGAAAATAAGGATTCGCTTCATGGCTGATTTGGAAAGGTGCGGGTGGCGGATTTGGGGTTATTGATTTTGCGGGCCGCGGCGGTTGCGGCGGAGCGGCTGCGGGGCGTCCTCCGTATCAAGGCGATCGTTCATTTCGGCGCGGGAAACGAGCGTCACTTCTGCTTTTTGCTCCGCGCCATCGCGCTGGTAGGTCAGCTCCAGCTTGTCGCCGGGCTTGGCCTTGCTCAGGCGCGTGCTCAACTCCTCGGAGGTCTTCACGGCATCCCCCCCGACTCCCGTAATCACATCGCCGGTTTTCATCCCCGCGGCTTCCAAAGGCGACTTGGCGTACACTTTCGTCAGGGCCACGCCCGCGGTGCTGGTCTTGTCGAGGATGCCGCCGAGGACGGCCTTCGTCGCATCTTTCGGGTCGCCCATGCCGCCGAGGCGGCCCCAGCGCTCGCCCGCGAGCAGGCGGCTCCAATCATCCTTGGCGGCGTTCACCGGCGCGCAGCGATTGAAGGACAGGCTTTCCGAAATGGAGGAATGGACCCCCACGACCTTGCCATCAAGGTCGAAAAGCGGGCCGCCCGAGTCCCCGTTGATCAGCGCGGCATCGCTCACCAGAAAGCCNCCGAGATCCTTGCTGCTGATGCGCCCGATGCGCAGGGGCGGCGTGCGGCGGATTTCGTAGCCACCAGGGTGGCCCATCGCCAGCACCATGGTGGTCACGTCGAGTTTGTCGGAGTCGCCCATCTCGGCAAAGGTGTATTTCCCGGCCTTCTCGATTTTCACCAGGCTCACATCGCGGCGGTAGTCGGCCCCCAGCACCTTGGCTTTTTCTTTATGGCCATCGGGAAAGATCACGTCCATGTGTTCGTTGCCCTTGGTCACGTGCGCCGCAGTCAGGATGATGCCATCCGCCGAAACCACCGTGCCCGAACCTGCCCCGATCCCCATCAAAGAGACGACGGCGGGTGTGTCCTTGGCCACGACTTGTTTCACCTTGGTCTCCATTTCCTTCATCTGATCCACAGTGTAGGCTTGGAGGGGACTGGCGAGGAGGGCGCAAAGACCCAGGATGCTGCAGGCGGCGCGATTCACGTGAGACATAGGAGATTGATTAAAACTAAAGCGCGCCCAAGGCGGCATTTTGTCTGCGAAATCCGCAAACCCCGAAGGTTTGCGCTGACGGAAAGAGTGGCGCATTTTCCCGGGGCGTCAATGGGGAGTCGCTCGCCATCTCTGGAAAACAGGGCGGGGGAGTTGCCGCGGAGGACGCAAAGCACACAGGTGGAAGGTGAATGACCAAAGGACGGGTGCGGGTGTTGGGCGGGTGTGCCAAGTGAATCAGCCGGAGGGCTGGGAGTTAGAAGCTGTTTTTGGCTGTCTTCACCTGCGGGGACCTCCGGCCCACAAATGCCCATCGGCTAAAAATCGCCCAGGGTGAGCGGACGCGGGCGGCGCCCGTCGATATCCGTGAAATCATACGCTTCGGCCAGGGCGGCCGCCACCACCACCGAGCCGTTTCGGCGGGCGATGTCGGGGTCGCTCGCCAGGGCCGCGACCGCCCGGCCAATGAATTCCGGGCTTTCCGAATTGCTCAGGTCGAACACGCCGGCCGCCAGGACTGCTTCGGTGCGGACGAGGCCGGGATACATCGATACCACCGTCACGCCGTGCGGTTGGAGCGCCTTCGCCATGTCATTCGCCATCTTGTCCGTGGCGGCTTTCGCCATCCCGTACATCACGTTGCCGGCGTATTTCTGCGCGGCCCACGACGAGATATGAACGATTAGCCCACGGCGGGCCGGCACCATCCGGCGGGCCGCGTGCTGGCTCGCGATGAACGCCGCCCGCACGCCTGCCGTCATCATGGCCTCCCATCGCCACGCCGGTTGCTCCCAAAAAGGCGCGGTCCACGTGAAGCGGCCGTCTTCCACCATTCTTTCGTATCCGCCCCAGGCGACGTTTACGAGAATGTCCAGCCGCCCGGCCGTTTCCTCGATCTGGCGAAATACGCCGGCCACCGCCTCGTCGTCCGTGTGATCGCAGGGAATCGCGGTGATTCCGGCGTCGGGCTCGGCTTGCTGAATCTTTCGCCCGGTGGCGAATACCTTGGCTCCGGCGTGGGCGAGCCCCAGCGCCACGCCCCGCCCCACCCCACGACTGGCGCCCGTCACCAGCGCGACTTGATTGCTGAGGTCAAACATGCGCCCATCCTCCACGTCCCCTCCGCGCTGTCGAACTTGGAATTCGAATGCCGGCCAGAGCTGCCGGCAAATCGGCGGCCAGGACGGATGGCGATGGCTCCTCCCAAGGACCGTCCCCGCTTTTCTGCTTTGCGTATTGGTTTCCGAAGAGGCATGAAGATCGTCCCAACGGAGAAAGATTCCCCGTTTCCTTCCATGCGCACCTTCCTGGCCATTTTTCTGCTCGTGTGTGCGGGGTGCGTCCAGCGTCCGCCGTCCGTGCCCGGGCCCCCGCCTGCGACCGCGGCGTCTCCGCGCGAAATGGACGTGCTCGTTTCCTATTTGCAGAATCTTTACGGAAAGCACGTTTCCCAGCGCGCACCGCTGGTGCTTTCGGCCACGTTTTCTCTCCGGTATTTTGACAGTTCGTACGCGAGTTTTGCCCGCTCGCTCCGGGCCCAGGCATCCGAGGGAGTTCCCTTGGATCTCATCCAGGACTTTTGCGAAAAGAACCGCATCTCATCCCGGGTGTGGCCGGAGATCGCCGCCCGCCTGCCGGTGCGGTTCCTCAGCACGGCTGAGCAGCGCGCCCTTTTTTCTGCGCTTCCGGGGCAAAATCCGGACGGTTGGGAGCGCTTCTACGCCAGGTACCCGCATTCTCCTGGGATTGTCACGGTGTCCCGCGTGGGCTTCAATCGAGCCGGAGATCGGGCGCTCGTTTATCTGGGCTCGTCCAGTGGTTGGTTGGCGGGCCACGGAGGGATGCATCTGTTGCGCCGAAAGAATGGACACTGGGTTGAGGAGCCAACCATCGTCGGCTCCGCTTGGGAATCGTGAGTAGCTGGAAAGGGGAAGTGCGTATCTGCACGATTTCGCCCTGCCGGCCGCCCTACAGCCCCAACTGCGCGAACAGCGCCGGGGCCTCGGTATAATCCGCAATCACCGCGCTCGCTCCCGCCGCCAGGAGAATGTCGCGCTTCCATTCATCCAGACGCCCCGGATGCGATTCATCGCACGCCACCGCCACGGCGAATCCGCCCACCGCCGCCGTTTCGGCGATTTCCACCGGGCCATCGCCAAAGGCGAGGAGTTGCGCGCCCTCGAGCGTGCCGTCGCGCAGGAGGGCGTGCACCACGGCGCGTTTGCTGAAGGTGGTGTCTTCGGTGTCCGTCGGGCCGAAAATGCGCCCTTCAAAGTAATGAGCCACGCCGAGCAATTCCGCCTCCTCCAGCACCTGGGGCAGGGGAGTGCCACTGGCGAGCGTCAGCCCGATTCCACGCGCGCGCAGCGCTTCAAAAAACGCCCGGGCCCCCGGAACGAGCAGCGTGTCCGCCGGATCAGGGCTGATGCGAAAGGGCGCGAGCCGTCCCTCGCGCCGCTCACCGAGCCGCTGCTGAAACTGCCCCTGGTAGATCCCCGCCTCTTGCGGGCGGCCCCCGCGCTCGGTCACGAGATCCACGAGACGCATCGCCTGATGAATGCTGGGCCGGCCATTGAGGCGCATTACTTCATCCCACGCATAGCGGTGGAGCAACGCGGCATCCTCGCCAGACTGCGGAGGCAACTCCTCCACATANATGCCGGCCATGATTTCGGCCCATCCGGCGCGGACGAGGGAGGTGGTGCCGTCCCAGTCCATCAGGACGTGGCGGTATTTTTGCGGAGCAGGTGTGGTCACGAGCGGAAGATGAAGTAAACGGCGCCGCACATGCAAAGCCCGGCGTACAAATAGTCGAGCTTGATGGGGCGGTTCAGGAAGTAAATGGAGAAGGGGACGAATACGGCGAGCGTGATGAATTCCTGGAGGATTTTCAACTTGGCCGTGTCAATACCCGCGACGCTCCCAATCCGGTTGGCGGGGACTTGCAGGCAGTATTCCAAAAAGGCGATGCCCCAGCTCGAAAAGATCGCGAGCCACAAGGAAGTGCCGAGATTCTTGAGGTGGCCATACCAGGCGAAAGTCATGAATACGTTCGCTCCTGTGAGGAGCAGGATGGTTTGCAGCAGCGGTGCCATGGCCCCATGATGGACGCTCGGGAAGGTTTGCGCAATTCCAGCAGCGGATTTCTGCGCCCTCCGAATCGCCTCCCGTCCGCTCCGCCATCGCGCTCATTGGTCCTATTGGTCCTATTGGTCCCAAGTTCGGGCTCCGGCGCCCCCGTCCACCCGGTCCTTTCGCCGGTCGCGCCCCTCCTCCCGGCTCCGCCGCCGCAAATTCCCGACATTCTGTCATTTGCCGTTTGCAAAGGTCCTCGACTNTCGCGTAACCTCTCCGTATCAATCCTCGACCCACCATGATCGAACTAGAGGTTTACGCCGCTGGCGTCCGCAATTTGGAAAAAATACTGGAGCTCGACCACGAACTCGAAGCCATCCCCGGCCTGCACTACAAAGTGGATAGCAACCACGACATCGTGTATATGGAGTTTGAATCCCCCTCCTTCACCATTACCGAGCTCAAGGCCATCTTCACCAAACTCGGTCTCTCCGCCAAAATCGTCGGGACCATTCCCTCCGAATTGAACCCGAAGAAGACCAAGACGCAGCCCATCCGGCTCCCCGCCTAGGTTCGTCCGGCCTCACCAGTAGCCCACCTTTCGCGCGTCCAGGCGTCGCGTGCAAAGTGCTTCACGCTGCCCCAGCGTGATTGCGAAACGCACGGAGCGCCACTTCTCGCTCCGTGGTATCCCGCTATCCGCGGCAAGCCAGCCCGCCCATCTTTGCTTTCAGCCTTCGCCTCACACTTGCGCCATTCAGCGTTGGATGTTGGGCGTTGAGTGTTGAGCGTTAGTTTACCCCTCTTTCCCGAGGCGGAGCGTTCCGCCTACCCCGTCAGCATCCGCACCCGTTGATCCCCCAGCGGCAGCTTCAGCGTAATCGCCAGCCCCCGGCCCGCATCGTTCAGGAGCTCCATCTCCCCTCCGTGTTCCCGCAAAATCCGCCGCACGATCAGGAGCCCCAGCCCGCTCCCGCCAGCCTTCGTCGTAAAGTACGGCTCGAAAATCTTGCTCATCTGCTCCTCCGGAATCCCGCCCCCTGTGTCCGCAAACGAGATGCTCGCAAACCGATCGTCCATATCCGTGCGGATCCGCAGCATCCCCCCCGACTTCATCGCCTGGAAGGCGTTCTTGATCACATTGAAAAATGCCTGCTTTAGTTGCCCGCGATCCACTTCCAGCAGCGGCAGATCCGAGCGGAGCTCCGTCTCCACAATGATTCCCCGGTCGGTGATCTCCGCCTCCATGAACATCACACTCTCCCGCACGATTTGGTTGATGTTCTCCAGTGTCCGCTCCAGCCGCGATGGCCGGATCGCCCCCAGGAATTGCCGGATGATCGTATCCAGCCGCGCGATCTCCTCCTTCGCCACCGCGACGCTTTTCGCGAGCTCCTTCCGGTGCCCTTCCGGCACCTTGCGCAGCCGCCGCTCCATCAGTTGCAGATGAATGTGTAGCGAGTTCAGCGGATTCCCCAGCTCATGCGCCACCCCCGCCGCCAGCATCGTCAGCGCATTCAACCGCTCGCTCTGAATCGTCTCCTCCGTGCTCTTTCGGCTCTCGGTGATGTCCCGCAAAATCACCGCGTACCCCAGCAACTCCTGCTCCGCCCCCCGCCGTCCCGGCTTCTCCACCCGCAGCGGCGTCACGTAAAAATTCAAAAAGCGTGGCTGCGGATAAAACACCTCCATGTCCCGCGATACCGTCTTCTCCGCCTCCGCCACGGCATTCCAATCCAGCCCCCGCAGCAGCGTCGCCAGCGGCCGTCCCATCGCCGACTCCCGCTCAAACCCAAAAAACTCGCACGCCGCCCGGTTCAGATACGTTACCGCCCCCGTCGGGTCCGTCACGATCACTCCTTCATGCAGCGCATGAAAAATCGTCTCAAAAAAACCCTTCTCGTCCGCCAGCCGCAACACGTAGTCACGCATCTCCTCTGGGCGCACCCGCCCAATGCGTTCGAGGAGTTTATCGAGGAAGCCAGAATTCACGCCCCGCCACCTTGCCGGGAATCCCCGCGCCCGTCCAGTCCGCCGTCTGGGAACCACCTGCCGTCGGGCGTGATTGAAAGTGGTTGGGATGCCCCTGCTTCCGCATCCACTTTGAATCCGCCCCCGCGCGGGTTGAGATTTGCCGCCGAGCCTGCAAGAAAAAGCGTCGATAAGCAGGAGGGCGGAGGCCACTGCTCAGCAATATGGGCAGAATTGTCCACTATCGCTCTCGCCGTCCGGATGCTAACGATCGTGCCATGTTCCTTACCCCTCGCCTTCGCCGACCCGGCGACCCAGACGTGGTGGAGAAACCCTGGACCGCTTTTTCGAGCGGCCCCGGCGGATTTCTTTACCGGTGTTCTGGTGACGCAGGAATAGCGGCGAACGGCCGTTTTTGATTTTCGCCACCCCGTCCCGGCGCGGGTGGCCATTCTCGATACCGAAATGGTAGCGCCCCCCCTTCTTTCTTTGAGTCCGTTTGAGCACCACCCACCACCGTTCCTTCACCGAATCCATGAAAACCACCAGAACTACGCTGATTGTCACCACCTGTGTCGCCACGGCTTTCGCCACCTGGCGGATCGCTTATCCCGCGCTGGTTTCGCCGGGGGGCACCGCCCGGGTTTCCGGGCCATTACCGATTGCGCACCGCCCGGCGGCCCCGACGGGTGGCTCCATTTTCGAAGCGGCCCGCTCATATCCCGAAATTGAATCAGCCCGTTCGGGGACTTCGCTTCCCGAAGGAACCCCGCCTGGTCGGGTTGCCGCTGCGCCGAAGGGGGAATCCCTTCTGTCCGCCCGGCAGGATCTGNTCTGGAATCAGCCCGTGCGGGAGCCCGCCTGCGCGGCCTTTCGCGATTGGACCAGCCGCTTTCTCACCGCCGGCCCTTCCGAACGCCGTGCTCTCGCCGCGGAAGGCCGGANGCTCGCGGAGGCCCGGCGTACGGTCTTCTCCCGGCTGATGCGGGAAGACCCCGCCCGGGCTCTGGAACTGGCGGTGCCGGCGACGGTGCGGCGGGCGCTGCCACTCGAAGTGCTCGAACGGCTCGAGCGCCCCGTGGATGCCCCTGGCGATCTTGAGCATTTCGTTTCCCTGCCGTCCGCGGGCGGTGCTTCCGCGCCACACGAATGGCATGAGGTGCGTCTCGGGGGCTCGCGGCTCCGGGCCTACGTTACGGCGGAACGCGCGGAGCAGCCCTCCCGCTACCGCATCCCACTGAGCGGGTATGTGCTGGAGCGGGAAATCGTCGTGCGCCCTACGGCGGGACGCCTGCTGGAGCCGGTGGAAGTGGCGGAGGCGCATGCCGCGCAGGGGTCGCCGCTGTGCCCGACTTCCCATCAACCGACCCCCACCCACAGCGATGAGGCCGGCGTGATTTCCGGGGACACGACGCAACTCTATTGCTCCGCGGCCCATGCGGCGCTCGACCTGGCGGAGCGGACGGCCCGGGAGCAAACCGCCCCGCCGCAGGCGGAACCGCTCGCGGCGGCGGGTGGTGGCGGCGGCGCGGAAGTGCTCGCGGAGTCCTCGCACACCGAGGGCGCCAAGACGATCCTGTTCATTCGCGTGGATTTCTCCGACGACACTTCCGCCCCGGCTGATGGGGCGGTCCTTCTCCCCTACATCGCGAGCGATTGGGCGAACTGGAGCTATGGGCGCTGCACTGTGGACACCGCGAACTGTGCCACGACGGCTGTTCTGCGCATGCCGCAGAGCTGCGCCTCGTACGCGGGGGATGCGAATGCGGTTTACACCGACGCACTCTCGCTCGCCACGACGGCCGGCTTCACGCCGGGCAACTATTCGTTTGTCACCGTGCTGATGGACAACGCCACGCCGGGCTTTGACTGGGCCGGCCTCGGCACCGTGGGCGGAAACAAGGCGTGGCTGCGCGCGGAAGGCTCCACCTATGCGGCGCAGGTGGCCACCCACGAGTTGGGGCACAATCTCGGACTGAACCATGCGCAAAGCTACGTGGTGAGCGGGGCCGACCCGATCGCGGGCGGCGGCACCACCAGCGAATACGGCGACCCGTACAACACCATGGGCAGCGGCACGTATCTCAGTCCCTACAATGCGCGCTACAAACTGTACCTCAACTGGCTGCACAGCGATGAATACTACACGGTGACCGGCAGCGGCATTTACCGCCTCGCCGCGCATGATAAATCCACCGCCACCGGCTACCGCGGGCTGAAAGTAAATCGCACGGGCACGCAGGATTATTGTGTGGAATACATGTCGGAGTTGAGCGGCGCGCAGGCCACCTATGGCGACAATGGGGTGCAGGTGCGCTGGGGCGGAAGCGGGAATGCCAAAACGCAAGTTCTCGACATGACTTCCGCCTCCGGGAACGGGCTGACGGACGCACCTCTCGCCGTCGGCAGCACCTTTGCCGACGTGCCGTTCGGTGTCTACCTCACGACCGTTGCCAAGGTCACCGGTGGGTCGTTCGACTCGATGGATGTGCTGGTCAGTTTGAGCGACAACAAGCCGCCCGCGCCGTGGGCGACGGCGGACGTGGGTGCGGTCGGCGTGCCGGGGCTCACGAGCCTGGTGAACGGTACCTTCCTCTTGCACGGATCGGGCGCCGACATTTGGGGCACGGCGGATGAATTTCAATTTGCCGCGCAATCCGCGAGCGGCGATTGTGACCTGCGCGCGCGGGTGCCGCTGCAAACGAATACCAACGCCTGGGCCAAGGCCGGGGTGATGATCCGCGATGGCACCGCGGCGGGCGCGGCGCACGCGATGATGGTGATCACGCCGGGGAACGGGTTCAATTTCATGTCCCGCACTGCGGCCGGCGGCGCGAGTGCCTACACCGCTGGTCCGGCCTTGAACGCTGCGCCCAACAACTGGGTGCGCCTCACCCGCGTGGGCGATTTGCTCACCGGCTACGTGTCCGCGGACGGTACGAATTGGACGCCGGCCGGCACCGCGACCATCGCGATGAGCGCGACGACGCAAGCAGGGCTGGCGGTGTGCAGCCATGTGGACACGGCGCTGGGCGCCGCGCAATTCGACAACGTGAGCCTGGCGGATAGCGCGGCGGTNGCGGTGCAGGTGAACGACACGTTCGACGCCGGCACGCACACCGCGGGGGACGATGCCGGGGACGCGCAGGACGTGGCCTGGGTGGCCTCCGGCGGGACCGCCTCGGTGGTGGCGGATGCTACCATCGGCACGGGCAACGCCCTGCATTTTGATTCCACCGCGACGTTTGCGCTCACGCGGGCCGGCTTTGCTCCGCGGGCCCTCGTAAACGTGGGTGATGCGGNGAAACTGAGCTTCGATTTCCGCTACGCCGAGGCGCCCGCCAACACCACGGGCCTCCGCTTTGGTCTGTTCAACGGCAGCGGCGACGGATTCTGCGTGCAGCAGGGCACGGGCGGCAGCACCGCGTGGGTATTGGTGGAGGACACCGGTGCGGATGGCGGGTACGGCAGCGGTTCGACTATCACCACGCTCGCCTCGGGCTCGAAGGCGACGATTAACGATCAGGTGAAGCACACGTGTTCGCTGGCGATCACCAGGACGGCGGCCGGGCTGAGTCTTTCCGGCGCGGTGGACGGCGTGGCGATCGGTGCATCGGACACCTCGCCGGTCATTGCCACGTTTGACACGATTGCGGTGCGCAACGGCAGCCTGAACGCCGACTACAACCTCGACAATGTGCGCGTTGATTTTCTGCACAACGTGGCGCCCGCCTTCACGGCTTCGCCCATCACCGGAGCGGGCGCGGCGGAGGACTCCGCCTATGGCGGCACGCTGGCCGGTACGGCGGGCGATCCGAATGCGGGGGACCCGCTCACCTATTCGAAAGTGAGCGGGCCGGCTTGGCTTGGCGTCGCGGCGAATGGCGCGCTCTCCGGCACGCCGGCGAATGCGAACGTTGGCGCGAATAGCTTCACGGTGCGCGTCACGGATGCGCTCGGCCTCACTGACGATGCGACCCTGAATATCAGCGTCGCCAACGTGAATGATGCGCCCACGTTTACGTCCAATCCTATCCCCGGTGCCGGTGCGACGGAGGACTCCGCCTACGGCGGCACCGTTGCGGGCACGGCGGCCGATGTCGATGCGGGCGATACCCTGACCTATAGCAAGGTGGGTGGGCCTGCTTGGCTCAACGTGGCGGCCAATGGGGCGCTCTCGGGTCTGCCCGACAACGGCAATGTGGGCACGAATAGTTTCACGGTGCGCGTCACGGATGCAGCCGGCGCTTTTGCCGAGGCGACCCTGAATGTCAGCGTGGCGAATGTGAATGATGCACCGGCTTTTGTGGCGAATCCGGTCCCTGGCGCTGGCGCCACGGAGGACTTGGCTTACGGCGGCTCCCTGGCCGGAACCGCATCGGACGTGGATGCCGGCGACACGCTCACGTACTCCAAGGTGAGCGGTCCCTCGTGGCTGAGCGTCGCGGCGAGTGGTGCGTTGGGCGGGACCCCGACGAACGGCAATGTCGGGACGAACGTCTTCACTGTGCGGGTCACCGACGCAGCGGGCGCGTTTGCGGACGCGACCCTGAACCTCAGCGTGGCCAACGTGAACGATCCGCCGACCTTCCCGGCCAATCCCCTCACCGGCGCCGGGGCCACCGAGGATGCCGGGTACAGTAGTTCGCTGGCCGGCACGGCGTCTGATGTGGATGCGGGTGACCCGCTCACCTTCAGCAAAATCAGCGGTCCGGCGTGGCTCAACGTCGCGTCGAACGGTACACTGAGTGGCACGCCGTCGAACAGTAATGTGGGCGCGAATGCGTTCACGGTGCGGGTCACCGATGCCGCCGGGACGTTTGCGGAGGCCACGCTCAACATCAGTGTCGCCAATGTGAACGATGCGCCGGCCTTTGCCTCCAGCCCCATCACCGGAAGTCCGGCGACCGTGGGCGCGGGCTATTCCGGCACGCTGGCGGGCACGGCGGGCGATGTGGATGCGGGCGACACGCTGACCTATGGTAAAGTGAGCGGTCCGGCCTGGCTGAGCGTGGCGGGCAATGGTGCGCTCGGCGGCACACCGGGCAGTGGCGACGCGGGCGCGAATGCGTTCACGGTCCAGGTCGCGGATGCCGCGGGTGCGACGGCCACGGCCACCCTCAACATCAACGTGACCGCCACCCTGACGGTGCTCGCGAATGACACGTTTGACGTGGGCGCGGGCACGGCAGGCGACGACACCGGCGACCCCCTGGACGTGGCGTGGACCGCGTTTGGCGGCACGGTGGCGACCGCGACGGACACCACGTTCAACACCGGCAAGGCGCTGCACCTCGACTCCACCGGCACCTTCGCCGTAGTGCGCGCGGCGTTCACGTCACGGACGCTCACGAGCGTGAACGACTCGCTGTTGCTGTCGTTTGATTTCCGCTACACGCAAGCGCCGGGGAACACGCCCGGCCTGCGCTTTGGGTTCTTCAACACGAGCGGTGATGGCTTCGCCGTCCAGCAAGGAACGGGGGGGAGCACGAGCTTTGCGTTGCTCGAAGACACCGGGGCCGACGGTGGCTTCGGCAGTGGCTCGACGACGGGCACGCTGCTCTCCACGACGAAGGTAACCATCAACGATCTTGTGAAGCACACCGCCGCGATCCGCGTCACCAAAACCGCGGTCGGCCTCAGCTTCACCGGCACTGTGGATGGCATCTCGATTCTCGGCGCGGACAGCACGCCGGTCATCACGGCCTTCGATACCATCGCGATTCGCAATGGGAGTCTCAATGCGGACTTTAGCGTGGACAACGTGCATGTAGACTTCTCGCAACCCGTGCTGCCGAGCCCTTGGCAGTCTTCCGACCTCGGCGCCGTGGGCGCGGCCGGCGCGGCCACCTACGCGGGCGGCGCCTTCACCGTCACGGGCTCCGGCGCGGATGTGTGGGGCACGGCGGATGAATTCCGCTATGTCTATCAGCCCGCCAGCGGCGATTGCGACATCACGGCGCGGGTCACCGCGGTCGGCAACACTTCGGCTTGGGCCAAGGCCGGGGTGATGATCCGCGAGTCGCTCGACGCCAATTCCACGCATGCCATGACGGTCCTCACCCCCGGGAATGGCGTCGCGCTGCAAAGCCGCGCCACGACGGGCGGCGTCTCCACGAATGTGAACACGACCGGTTTCACCGCGCCGTCCTGGGTGCGTCTCGTGCGGAGCGGCAATACCTTCACCAGCTACCGCTCGGCGGACGGCACGAATTGGACCACGGTCGGTTCTGCGACCATCACCATGGGATCAAATATCTACATTGGCCTCGTGACCGTCAGCACGAGCGACGGCGCGCTTTGCACGGCCACCTTCGACAATGTGACCGTAACTCCCTGACGCCGAACTCTCCGCCCGCCATGCACGTCCCAAATCCCGACCCCCGCGACGGTTCGCGCCCCCTCTGCGGGCCGCTCGTGGTCTGGGGGGCTGCTGTCCTGGTCCTGGTCGTGGCGTTCGGCGTCACGGCGGCCACGCGCGATACCCACCCAGCCGTCCCGGCCGCGTCCGCACCGGTGGATGCGGCGGCAGAGGTTCGTCTCTTCGGCGACGGCTCCTGGCCACCAGCCGGCGAGGCCCCCGTGAGCGCTTGGGCGCATGTTTCCCTGCTGGCGACTTCGTCTCGGCCACCCACGCTGGCACAAATTGGGAAGGAGTCGGATCCGATTCGGCGGGAGGAATTCATTCAAGCGCTGTTGGAATCGGTGGGGCGGGCGGAAATTCCCGGCACGCTTGCCGCGTGGCTGGCAGCGGAGAGCGGCCCGGTGGCCGCTGATGCGGGGCTTCGTCTGCTCCGTCGATGGGCGGAGGAAGATGTGCCGGCCGCGGCGGCGTGGGTTTCCGGTCGAGCCGCTGGAGTGCTCGGCGAGGAGACCCTCGCGGTCGTGGCCCTCGCTTGGGCCCGGCGCGACCTTTCGGGGGGCTTGGCCTGGGCGGATGCCTTGCCGCCCGGCTCCGGGCGCGAAGCGGTGCTCCGCACCCTCACCGGCGAAGTCGCGCGGAGCCAGCCGATTCAGGCGATCCAAATCGCCACCACCTTGAGCCCGGGCGAGCCGCGCGATGCGTTGCTGCGGCGGGCGGCTGCGGAATGGGCGGCCACGGACCCGGCCGGCGCCGCCGTTTGGGCCTGCGAAATCCCGGCCGGCGATCTGCGGGATCGCGTGCTGGCGGGCATTGCCGTGGCCTGGGCGGAGACGAATCCGGCCTCGGCCGCCAACCTCGCCCTCGAAGAACTGCCCCCTGGCCGTGCCCAGGACGACGTGGTCGTGAGCGTCATCCAGCGCTGGTCGCAGCAGGCCCCCGAAGACGCCGCAGCCTGGGTGGAGCGTTTCCCCTCCGGAGAATTGCGGACGGCTGCGATGGACAATTTAATGGCGATGTGGTCGGCGCAGGACCGGACGAGGGCGCAGGAGTGGCGGGTGCGCGCGGCCACGCTGAAGCCGCCCGAGTGAGCTTGGAATCGTCGCTGTGGGGGATACCCTCCAAAATGCGCGGCGCCCGGTCGCGAGGACCCCGGAAATTACTTTGGAAAGTGCGATATCTTCACACCGAGGTCTTTTCCCTGANGCAATCCTGGAAAAAATCCCCGATTTTCCGCGTGAAAATTCGCGAAAATGTGCCATAGTGTTGGGCTGTCAGAAAGAGGTCGAAAATGGATGGACTCCATCCACGTCGCCCCGGAGAACCCACCCCGGTGGAACGCGTGGAACACCTCGCCACCCCAACTCAAAACGCTTCGCACCGATTCTGCGCAAAAATTGCAAAAACCTACCCCCTNCCCGCAATGCCATTGCTTCCAGTCACTTCCATTTCGACATTTTCCGCCGTTCCTCATGCCAAACCCCGTCCCGCTCACCCACGCGCCGCCGCGCGACTAGACCGCCCTCGAATCTTGTGCAGAGTTTGCAGAATTCCGGCACCAGACGCCGGCCATCGCGACCGTCAATATCGTCAAAACCCCGTTTCAAGCGCCACGCGCATCAATTGCAAAAACCC
>FJVU01000631.1_pt1 | contig 15747 bp, 12 predicted proteins | sample 1011831 | NCBI WGS metagenome assembly FJVU01 (sample SAMEA3912450, study PRJEB9761) | metagenome | biome: forest; material: soil | place: USA | collected 2011-06-22 | depth 0.1 m
CACGCCGAGGCCGAGCAGGAGGAGGCCGGCGTGGCGGTACGGGCGTTCGCGCAGGGCGAAGCCGGCGCCGAAGAACGCCGGGGCGAGCAGGGCCCAGAGGACGGTGGAGCCGAGGCCCCAGTGNTAGTGGCCATTGGCGCGGCCGAGCCACAGCGTGAGCAGGGCGACCGTGGCCCAGGCGGTGACGGNGGCGGCCTCCGGCAGGAGGCTCCGGCCGGCCGGACCAAAGTGGCGGGCGATGCGGCAGCACATCGGGAAGAGCAGAATGGCGGCGAGATTTTGCGGAAGGGGTTCCGCGCCGAAGCGCAGGGCAAACTGAATCGCGGCGAGGCCGCCGAGACCGAGGGCGAACCACGCCAGCTTTTCGTGGCGGATGCTGGCGAGGGCGCACCCGGAGCCCAGGGCGGCAAAGAAGAGCACGAGCCAGTCATTCGGGATGTGCTGGAACGACCACGGGAGGAGCAAGGCGAGGGCGAGGCCGGTGGCGGCGGTACGCAGTTCGCCCGCGAGGGCTTCGACCGGTCCGCCGAGACGGCCCAGCCAGCGGGTGAGCAGCGCGAGTGCGAGGAAGCCGAGGGCCGGACAGAGGGCCAGAGCCCAGGGCGCCTCGGAGCCGGAAAACGTAAACTGGTGGAGGGACAGCGCGCTGAAAACGAGGCCCGCCGCGGCGAGAAAGGGAGCGCGCGCCAGCACGGAAAGGCCGATCCACAGGACGCCGGCCCCCGCGCTGAGGGCCATGAGGACGGAGGGTGGATAGAGCAGGCGGAGCCAGAACATTCCTGCGAGGGCCGCGGCGAAAGCGGAGGTGGACTCGAGGAGCACGCGATCGAGCGGCGAGGGGTGGAGGGCCCGTTGCCGGGGCCACCCGAGGGCGAGGGCGAGGCCCGCCAGCAGCAGGGAGATGGGGGCGAGCGGCGCGGAGTCAGACGAAGTGAGCCACAGGCCGACGGCGGCGGGAAGAATCCAGAAGCTGGCGGTGGCGAGTTCGCGGAAGCGGAGCGCGATGGCGAGGGCCGCGAGCAGCACGACGCCGAGCGCCAGCCAGGGCACCGAGGCGAGCGTGCCCTGGGCGCTCCAAAGGCTGAACACGGCCAGGGCTTCGCCGGCGAAAACGAAGGCGAACGAGAGGGGGATGGCTTCCTCTGGGTGGCCGGCCCGGGGCCGCGTCCACCAGCCGTGAAATGCGAGCACCAGTGCGACGAGAGCACCAGTGAGCGGAGCGTGGGGAAGCGCGGTCCGCAGGCCCTCCAGCGCCACCAGCGCGGCGCCGGCGATGCTAAGCAGGGAGGCGATTTGCTGGAGCTCGGGGCGCCGTTTCCCGCCCNCGAGGAGCACGATACTTTGCGCGGCGAGGGCCAGCGCGAGCTGGAAGCCGGTGAGGTGCGAGGCCAGTCCGAGGGTGAAGAGCGCGAGGCCCGGCGCGAAGAGCGCGGATTCCAGCGGTGCATCCGGCGCGGCGCGGCGGCCCTCCACCACACTGAGGCCGAGCAGCACGCCGCCGCAGACGAGGGAGAAGATCCAGAATTGCCCGGGAGCCAGCATGGCAAATTCATAGCTGCCGAGCAGGAAGAAGGCGGCGTTGTTCGCGGTGAGGAAGGTGATGCGCACGGGTTGGGCGAGAACGCGGCGGGCAGCGAACAAGGCGCCGACCGTGAAGATGGCCCAGTAGCCGCCGAGGAAGAGGAGTTGCACCGCGAGGCTGTCGGTGGCTTGGCCACCATGGAAAAAGCGCCACCACGCGTAGCTGGCATAGGTGCCCGCGAGGCTCATGAAGGAAAGCCGCGCCCACCGATGGCGCACGAGCAGGAACACGGCGGACGCCGTGAGGAGGAGCGAGGAATAGAGGGTGAAGGCGCCGAGGGGATTCACGCCCGAGGCGTAGTAGCTGAGCAGAATCGCGAGGACGGCGAGCGATTCCGATCGCCGCCGATGGGCCTCCCACACGATGCCGGCCCCGAGGACGAGCAGCAGGAGACCACCGGCGAGCGGGCTCTCGATGACGCGGAGGGCGGTGACGAAATGGGCGGCGTACGCAGTGTAGTAGAAAGTGGCGCAGCCGCCCGCGAAAAGAACGCGGGCGTAGTTGCGCAGCGATTCGCCGCGCCTTTCGAGCCGCAGGCCGGTGGCCAGCAGGGCCCCGCCCGCGAGGCCGATGAGGGTCAGCTTTCCGCCGGGCCCGAGCCGCGGAATGATGTGCTGGTAGGCGAGGTTGCCGAGAAAGATGAGCCCCGTGAGCAGGATGACGATGCCGATGCGCACGAGCCACACGCGGCCAAATTGGATCTCAAGGGATTCGGCGGATTCGGGCCGGTCACGCTGGGTGCGTTCCTGGGGTTCCATGGGCGCCGTGGGCTTTTCCTCTGCCCTGACCTGGAGTACGGGCGGCTGGATCGGTACGCGGTCCGGGCTGGGCGCTGGCGAGGTGGTGGAAAGGGAGGGCATGGCGGGCATCGGAGCCGCCGGGGCGATGGGAGCGGTGGCGGGGACATCGGTGGCGGGCGCCGCGAGTGGCGCGGGCTGGAGGGGCTGAAGGGCCTGAGCGACGGCGGCGATGTGTTCGTCGAGCCGGTCCACGAGCCCATGGATGTGCTCCTGCTCGCGGCGGATATTTTCGAATTCGATCTCGGGTTTCACGAGGCGAGATTCTGCGCCGGACAGGGTTATTTACCTAATCGGTAAAGATAACATAAACATTGAGTGGATCAATGGATGGGGGTTTCCTGCGGTCATGCTGAATATCCATCATCTGGAGCTGTTCTACCACGTGGCGCGGGCCGGAGGCATTACGGCGGCGCTGTCGGAGATCCCCTACGGCATCCAGCAGCCGGCGGTGAGTTTGCAGATGTCGCAGCTCGAGGAATCGGTCGGGGCCCCGCTGTTCGTGCGGCGGCCCTTCAGCCTGACTCCGGCCGGGCGCGAGATCTATGAATACGTCACGCCGTTCTTTTCGGGGCTGCCGTTGCTCGCGGCCAGCGTGCGCGGGCAGGCGAAGCAGCATTTGCGACTGGCCGCGAGCGGACTGGTGATGCGCGACCATTTCCCTTGGATCATGCGCGAGTTGCGCAAGCGCATCCCGGGGCTGAAGGTGAGCCTGCGGGATTCCGGGGTCGTGGGGCCGGCGCCCTTCCTGCGGTCGCACGAGGTGGATCTGGCTCTGGGCGTGCATGACCCCGCCGAGGCGGCGGGCCTGCGCTTTGAGTTGCTCCGGAAACTATCGCTGATCCTGCTGGTGGAGGCGTCGACGCCCTTTACCACGGCCGCGCAGGTGCTGCGGGAGGCCGGGAAGGGGGAGTTGCCGCTCATCGCCGCCGGTGCGCCCGACGAGCTGCGCACCATCTTTCAAGCGGAGCTCAAGCGCCGCCGCCATACGTGGGAGGTGAGCCTGGAGGTGCCGGACATCGAAGTGATCGAGGCGTATGTGGCGCAAGGCTTTGGCGTGGGACTGGCCATCGCGGCGCCGGGCCACGCCCTGCCAAAGAATGTCCGTTCGCTTCCGCTCACGGGATTTCCGCAGGTGCACTATGGCGCCTTTTGGCTGGACCGCCTGAGCCGGCCCGCGCTGGTCTGCCTGGAGGTGGTGCGTGAGCGGGCGCGCGGACTGGAATGAGCGCCCCGGCCCGGTTCACCCCCAGCGGCTTTTCCAGAAACTCCGGAAGACGCTTTTCAGGACCCACCACAGAAATTGCAGGGGCAGGAGGACCGCGAGCAGGAGCACGCTGCCGATGATTTGCAGCACCTTCTTCCAGGGGGGACACGGCGTTGGCGCGCCCGAAGTTGCTGCAATCGCCCCGCCGGGGGACTCCGCGAACGGTTCATCGGGATTGGACATGGGTGTCTTTGCGGACGGGGCCGCCAATACGCGAGCGGAAAGCCCTCCCGGGGTTTGGATTTTCGGCCCTGGCGCGATGGCTTACGGAAGCCAATTCTTCAATCGCGGTGTAAAATTGCGGACTACTTTTGATCCGCCTGGCCGACGACGATCGGCTCCTGCCGCAAGATTTTTGGCGTGGCGCCTTCCGGTGGATCGGCGGGCGTCACGGTGAGGGTGTGAATCTTCCCCGCCCGCGAGATGCGCACGGTAAGCGGTTCACCGGCCGTGATATAAAAGGACGCGTTCAGGACGTCGTCCGGCGAGGAGATTTTCCAATCGCCCACCTGGAGGAGAACGTCGCCCGGGCGTAATTTAGCCAAGGCCCCGGGGCCATTGGAGCGCAGTCCGCGCAGCCGCGCGGTACTGCCGGCCTCGGGGGCATCGGTAATGCGCACGTCGGCGCCCAGCCAGCCCGGGCGCACGCGCTGATAGGCCCGGAAGTCATGCAGCACTTTTTGCACGGCTTCGATGGGGAGTGCAAAAACTCCGCTGCCGCTGTCGATGGAACTGATGAGCACGCCAACGGCTTCGCCCTCGAGATTGAGCAGCGGCGCGCCGCATTCCCCACGTTGGATGGAAGTGTTCACCCGCAGATGGCGGGTGGCAAAGTAGCGCCCTTGGAAGCCGGCATTGAAGCCCGCCACCACGCCGAAACTTGGGGAGAGGGGAAGCCCCAAGGGATAGCCCAGCGCCACGAGGGGCGCGCCCACTTCTAGCGCCGTCGCACTGCCCGTTTTTAAAAAGGGAAAGGGCTCATCCGCTTTGATCTTGAGCAGGGCGATCCCGCTCCGGCCGTCCGCGACGAGGAGTTTGGCGGGATACGATTCGTCGCCCACGGTCACGGAGAGATCCTCGGAGGCCTGGCCGAGACTGTAACTGGTGACCACGATGCCCTCCGGGTCGATCAAAAAGCCGGTGCCTTCCAGCCGCCCGCGATCATCGTCGGCCTCAATCCGGCAGATGGCGCCGCCCGATTTTTCCATCACCGAGCGCACGCCCTTGGTAATGGCGTCGGCGAGAGAGAGCGCTTTCGTCTCCACGGGCTGCGCCGCGGCCGGTTTCACCTCGGCAGGCAGAGCCGGCTTGGCCTCGCTTCCCCAGCCGGGAGTGACGGCCAGCAGCAGTGCCGCTCCCGCCGCCTTAAAAGCGAATCGGGGTCGGCTCATAGCTGGCGGGCATGGGCTCCATCACGAAGCGGGTGGGGGGGGGTGTGGCCTGGCCGTTGCGAGCGGTGGGCTTGTCTTTCTGCGGAGCCACATTGCCAGCCAGATTGTTCGAGATCGGCAGCGTATGTTTTTTCGCCGGCAGGGCGAGCTGGATGGCGCCAATCCCGAGGACCAAAATGGCCCCCAAAGTCGCGGCGTAATTCCAGTCCCACGAGGAGAAGAATCCGCGCAGGCGATCGACGAAAAGGCGCCAAGCCGGGCGGCGCAGCAGATCCTCCCGCTGACGGCGATGGATGTTACTCAACAAATCGTCGAAATACCCTGGAGGCGGCTGCTCGTGGCGCTTGAGCCGGAGCAGAGCCTGAAGTTGTTTTTCGCTGAGTTGATTGTCTTCCATGGGCATTGGTGCGTTCTTAATTGGAGGGGACGGGCGCAAACTCCGAGAGCCAGGCCTGAAGCTGTTTGTGGGCGTAAAAAAGGCGGGAGCGGACGGTGCCTTCGCTGATACCCATGATTTTGGCGATATCAGCATGCGGCAGGCCCTGGATGTCGAACATCGTCACCACGGCGCGATGCTCGGGGGTGAGCTTCATCATGGCTTCATTCAGCCGCTTTTGCAGTTCCCCCAGGTCGGTCTCGCGAACCGGGGTGTTGTTGGTCTGCAATTCGACAAATTCCTTGTCGTTGGCGATGCCGTTGTCCACGTCGTCGAGCGACATGGTCCAGCGCCGGCCACGCTTTTTGAGAAAATTGAGGGTGGTATTCGCCGCGATGGAGTGGACCCAGGTGTAGAACTGGGACTTCCCGCGAAAGCCCCCGATGCAGCGGTAGGATTTAGCCCACACATCCTGCAGCAAGTCGTTGGTGTCGTCGTGGTTCGACGTCATATTATACACCAGCGCGTAGAGGCGCGGGCTGTATTTGATGATGAGGGAATCGAANGCCCCGGCGTCGCCCTGCTGGGAGCGCGCGACGAGTTCCTCATCCTCCCGGCGGCTTTGCTCCTGTTCGGCGGCACGCGCCCCCGCGGCGCCGGTCAGGGCGCCCGTTGGCACAGCAGCAGAAAAAGAGGGCGGCACAAGGGTGGTCGGTGGAAAGATGGCGAAGGCAACACTCATAGAACCCCATTCCGATGAAATTTCAACCAATCCCTGCGGTCGCGGCGCGGGGCCGCCGACCGGTCGCTCCGCACCAAAGCGGGGACCAAGGGGGCCGGTAGACGGATGGCGAAGGCCGCGAGGATGATGGTGGCGAGAAAAAGGATCATAGGCCCGAAAATGACGATCGCGGGTCAGACCGCCCGGCAAAAGAATTGTTCAAAATACCCGTCTATTTTCCCGGCCCGGCGGGCGGCCACTGGGAGCGCCGATCCCGTTTCGAAGAGGAGCAAGAGCAAGAGAAGGAGGTAAGATTTCCGCCCCCACTTATAAATCATACCCGTGCCGCTGTCCGTCGAAATTTGCCGCTTCCCCCCTCTCGTGTCTTCCCCTTTACTCCGCCCCCCGTCCATGCGCTTCCTGCCAGTCATCCTCTGCCTGCTTGTGGCCGCGTCGATGCACGCGGACGAGATCAAGAAGTGGCCCACCCTGGTGGCGGACGGTTTTGACTACCCGGTCGGCAAACCCGAGGGGGAGGGCTACTACAAAGCCCGCGGCTATCACGCCAATGGACACCTGGGCGAGGACTGGAATGGCGTCCGGGGAGGCGATTCGGATTTGGGCGCCCCGGTGTACGCCTGCGCCAATGGTCTGGTCCTTTTCGCGGAAAACTTCGGCCACGGGTGGGGCAATGTGGTGATCATTCGGCATACTTATGAAGAGGACGGGCAGCGAAAATACGTGGATTCGCTCTACGGCCACCTCGACCAGATTCAAACGCACTATGGGTTGCACGTCCGCCGCGGGCAGCAAATCGGCACCATCGGCACCGGGGGCGGGCTCTACCCGGCGCACCTGCATTTTGAACTCCGCAAGGATTTGCGGGTGGGCATGGCCCGCCATCGCTTTCCCCGCGATGACCGCACCTACTGGAGCCCGACCGATTTCATCCAGAACCATCGCAAATTGACCATGACCGTGGCCACGGCGGAGGTGCCCGTGAACACGTTTGTGCAGTTCAACCTGACGACGCCCGTGGATGGCCCGACCGACACCGAGCGGGGCTTTGTGTTGCCGGCCGGCGCGTCGGTCCCCCCGGTGAATACCACGTGGAAACCGGATCGGTTCGACGACATTCCCAAAAAGGGGAAGTGACAATTCCATGCTTGAGAAGCGGGTGTGATATAAAGTGGGTGCGGTTGGAGAAAAATCCCCAGTGCAGGGAAAGTGCGCCTTCGGCGTAGTGTTTTCCCATGGCGCGGCGGAGCGCGCCATCCACCAGAAGCGAGACCCGTCTCGCCCAGTCAGCGCTTTTACCACGCCCTGGAGAAGCGCCGCCGCGACTTTGGCATTGCCACGCCCGAAAACGGCGCACAACCTTGCNGAACTGCAATGCATTTCCTCTCCAAATTCCGCATGGTGCTGACGGTGTTTCTCGCGCTCAGCGTGTCGTTTTTCTTTACCGGTTGCTTCCAGGTGGAGCAGGTGATCAAAGTGAAGCCCGACGGGAGCGGCACCATTGAACTGAGCGTGGTGATCACCACCGAGGCGCTTGCGGCAATGAAGGAGCTTTCCAAGGACGCGCCCGGCGGCCCGAAAAATCCGCTCGATGAAATGACGAGCGAAGAAAAAGGGAAGGAGCAGGCGGGCAATCTCGGCGAGGGCGTGACGTTTGTAAAAACGGAGAAGCTGAAGACGGCAGCCGGGGAAGGCGTGAAGATGATTTTCAGCTACACGGACGTGACCAAGCTGAAGCCCAACATGGATATGCAGGGGGGACCGGGGGGCGGAGCCAAGGAGCCGGCGCTCACGTTTGATTTCACCAAGGGCAGCCCGGCCACGCTGGTCATCAAGACCGTGCATGAAAAGGGCGACAAGCCCGCCAAGCCGGATGAGGATCCCAGCGACGATGAGTTCAAGCAAGCGTCCCAAATGATGAAGGGGATGAAGCTGACGATGGCCGTGGAAGCCGTGGGGGCAATCTCCGAGACGGACGCCGCCCATCGCACGGGTAATCGCGTGACGCTCGCCGAGGTTCCCTTCGATGAAATCCTCAAGGACAAAGCGAAGTTCAAGGCGATGAACAAGGCGGGCGGCTGGGCCGATGCGGTGAAAGTGCTGAAGGAAATCCCGGGCGTGAAGGTGGACCCCAAGGAGACCATCACGATCAAGTTTCAGTAGGCGTCCCCGCCTCCGCGAACGTTCCCTTCAGAGCCGCACCGGCGAAGGAGTCTCGGCGCGCTACGACCGTTTGTAGTGCAGGCTGAGGGTGTGGAACTGCTGCTTGCCCTCGTTGTCGCTCACGTTGAAATAGATGAGCTCCACGGCGGTGTTGTTCTTGTTCCACTTGTAGCCCACGAGGGTTTTCCGGGCCTTCCCGTCGTCCGTCGGCGTGGTCGTGCGGACGAGCTGCTGCCCGGGGCCGTAGAGGCGCTCCAGCATCTGGCGCTTTTCGCCGATGCAGGTGGCGTAATGCTCTTCGTCCCAGCCATCCTGCGCGTACTGCAATTCCACCTCCACGAGCTGGCCCTCGGCGAGTTGCTCCTTGCCCTTGTCCTTGCCGAGCTGGCCTCCCACAAAATAAAAGACGACGCGTTTCAACTCCGGCGGCTTGGGCGCGGTTTTGTCGTTGGGGTCCGGCTTTTTGAAACCGGTGACGGTCACCGACCAGCGTCCGCCGACCTTGCGCCGCTCCACGATATTCAGCCGGGCGGCCAGCACTTTTCCCTCCAGGCGCTCCGAGGGTTCGTGCCACATCAGGCTGAACGGCGGCGCAATTTCGTTCCCATTCGAAGCCGGGGGCAGCGGAGCCGGCGCGGTCTTCTTTTGCGCCAAAGCATTCACCGCCAGCACCAGCAGGACGGGTAAAACGACCGCAGTTCGGAATCTCATCGTGGCATAAGAATCAATTTTGGAGCGGTTTCGGCAATCGGAAAGACGAGTCCCGGCGGAGGGGTATTCATTCCGAACCGCTCCGATTTCCATCGGATTCTTCATCCTCCCCGGGCTTGCGCTCGGGCCTCGCTGCGGCACGCTCGGCGGTTCCATGCGCCTGTGCCTCTTGCTCTCACTTCTCTCCCTGGTCGTCCATGCCGAGCACCCGCTCGGTGGTCCCCTCCCGGCTTCGCTGCGGAAAGCAGCGGCGGATCAATTGGTCTTGCCCGACCCGGCCCGGCGCATTGGCGCGACCGTTCGCTTCCGGGCCGACGGCTCGGACGCCTCGAGTGAATTTCGCGAAGGACTGACCCGCGGAGAAGTGGCGGCCACGACGAACTTGCGCCGGCTCCTCCAGCTCGTGAAGCCCACCGATCCGGCCTTTGATCTCCTGAAGAAGCAAGTGGAGGAATATCGCGCGCTGGCCGACGCCGCGCGCGCGATCGTCCTGACCGACCACCACAAGGACCAAAAGAAATTTGCCGAGATGGACAAGGCTTTCGCCGCCGCGGACAAGGCTTACGAGCGTCTGATGCGCGCCTTGAAGCCCGTCGGAAACACGCCGGTGGTGCAACTGCTCGACGCCATTCAATGGGCTGCGGAAGTCCGCCGCGACGAAGCTTTCGCTGATGGAAAAACCAATGAGGTGGGCAAGCTCCCCATGACCGAGGTGGTGGAGACGGAAAACGCGCCCGAGCCGATCAAGGATTTCGTAAAGACGCTGGAGCCACTCCTGGCCATGCGGGAGTTCCATCGGGCCATCACCGCGGCCAACGCAGCCGCGCACTGGGCGAAGAGCGAGCAGGTGCAATACGCCAATCTGCTCAACAGCCGCCGCGCGGTGCTGGGGCTCCCTCCCTTTCTGCTCTCGGAGCGCCTGAGCGATGCGGGGTTTCACCACAGCGAGGAGATGGTGAAACTGAAATACTTCGCCCACGAATCCCCCGTGACGGAAAACAAGACGCCGTGGGATCGGGTGAAGAATGCAAAATTTGAGGGCGGCGGGGTGGGCGAATGCATTTACGCGGGCGGCGCGACGGCACAGGCCTCGCACACCGGTTGGTGGTATAGCGATGGCCACCGGCTCATCCTTTACGGCGGCGGCAATGCGCAAGGGATTGCGCGTTTTGGCGGCGGCACGTGGACGTTCATGACGGGCAACTTTTCCAAGTACCCACTGTAGGGAAGCGGGCCTTCGCGCGACGAGGGGCGGCAAAGGGGGGATGCCGCACTTCCGGCTGGTCTCGTATTCCAGCCAATCTGTAACCGATGTCTCCAAATGACGGGAACATCAGGTGCTCTAACGGGGCGTTTGCGTTTCAATATCCTGTCGCATGCCTATTCCAGTTCCGAAAAACGAAGCGGCCCGCCTGGAGGCGCTTCGCCGCTACAAGCTGCTCGATACCCCGGCCGAACAGGCCTTTGATGACTTTGCCCAGCTCGCGGCGCAAATCTGCCAGACACCGATCGCCTCGGTGACGCTGGTGGATGAGCACCGCCAGTGGTTCAAGGCGCAGGTGGGGCTGGAGAGCCGGGAAACGCCCCGTGAACAGGCGCTTTGCGGCTACACCATTCTCACCAACGAGATGATGATCGTGGAGGATGCCACGCTCGATACGCGCTTTACGACCAATCCTCTCGTGACCGCGGCTCCGCACATCCGCTTCTATGCGGGGGCGCCCCTGACGGATCCCGAAGGCCACAACCTCGGCTCGTTGTGCGTCATCGACCGCCGCCCGCGCACCTTGCAGCCCGAACAGAAGAAGGCCCTCAGTACGCTGGCCCGGCAATTGATGACGCTGTTCCACCTCCGCCGGGTCTCTGCGGAGCTGGCGGAGGCGCTGGAAAATTTGAAGACCCTGCGCAGCCTCCTGCCGATTTGCTCCCACTGCAAAAATATCCGTTCCGACGACGGCTATTGGAAAGAGGTCACCGCCTACATCCGCGCCCACACCGGGGTGGAATTCTCTCACGGGATCTGCCCGCAGTGTCTGCAGGAACATCACCCGGAGGTCTACGGGCGGCTATTGGCCAAGGGGAAAATCTAGGTTCTCGGCGGAAGGCCCCGGGGCTGGCCTCCAGACGGTGCGACGTCACTTGCGCTTCGGCTCCCATGTCACTTGCCCCGCGCGATTTCCCAGCATAGGGTGAACGTTCTCACAATCATGGCTCTGACTTTTGCGACTAGTTACAACGCTGACGTGCTCGATGACGCGTATCAGCGCTGGCTGAAGAATCCGGACTCCGTCGAACCTTCCATGCGCGCCTTCTGCGAGGGTTTTCACCTGGGGTATGAACAATTTCAACACCGCGCGCCCGGGACGAATGGCGCCGCGCCGGCCCAACCCAAGGCGGATGGCACGCTGCAAACGCGCGTGGACGGCCTCGTCTACGCCTACCGCACGCTCGGCCACACCATCGCGCAGACGAATCCGCTCGCCCGCCAGCGCCAGGAAAACGAACTCCTCTCGCTGCGGGAACTCGGTTTTTCCGACAAGGATCTGGACCTGCCCGTGAGCTCGAAATTCCTGCTCGGCGGCGCGGTGATGCCGCTGCGGGAAATGCGGGCCAAGCTGGAATCCATCTACTGCGGCGCCATCGGCATCGAGTTCATGCACATCGCCAACGGCCGGGTGCGCAACTGGGTGCGCGAGCGCGTGGAAACCCGCGCGGACTGGATCGCCGACGCCAACACCAAGAAGCGCATGCTGCGCCACATCATCAAGCTGGAGAGCTTTGAGCGCTTCCTGCACACGGTGGCCTACAAGGGGCAAAAGCGGTTTAGCGCGGAAGGCGCGGAGGCGATGATTTCCGCACTCGATGCGGTGTTGGAAAATTGCCCGCGCCTGGGCGTGGAAGAGATCACCATGGGCATGGCGCACCGGGGCCGGCTCGCGGTGATCGTGGAGTTTTTGAAAAAGCCGTACCGGCTGATGTTCAAGGAATTCGATCCCAACTTCATTCCCGATTCCGTGTATGGCGATGGCGATGTGAAGTATCACCTCGGCTACGTGAACGAGCGCGTGATCAAGCCCACGGGCACCAAGGTGGAAGTGCGGCTGAGCGCCAATCCCAGCCATCTCGAAATCGTGAACCCCGTGGTGATGGGCATGACGCGCGCGCGCCAGCGCCATCGCAACGACACCGCGGATCGGAAAAAAGTGGTGCCCATTTTGATTCACGGCGACGCCGCGCTCGCCGGCCAGGGCATTGGCCAGGAAGTGCTGAACATGTCGCAGCTCCAGGGCTATCGCGTGGGCGGCACGGTGCACCTCGTCATCAACAACCAGATCGGCTTTACCACGCTGCCCGCGGATGCGCGCAGTTCCCAATACTGCACGGATGTGGCCAAGATGGTGGAGGCGCCGGTTTTCCACGTGAATGGCGACGACCCGCTCGCCGTGCGTTTTGCGATGGAGCTGGCTTTTGAATTCCGCCAGCAGTTCAAGCGCGACGTGTTTGTGGACATGATCTGCTACCGGCGCCACGGCCACAACGAAAACGACGAACCGGCCTTCACCAGCCCGGATATGTATCGCGAGATTTCGTCGCACCCGAGCGTGGGCACCATCTTCCGCGATCAGTTGATTCGCGAAGGCGTGCTCACCGCGGAGGAGGCGGATGGCTACCACAAGGAATTGTGGAAGCGCCTGGAGGATGGCCTGGCCGAATCCATTGCCGCCAACGCGCAGAACAAGCAGGGGCGCGAGAAAAGGGACGCCAAGTTTGAGGGCAGCACGGCGGTGCATCAGCCGGCGTTTTCCTACGACCCCGTGGTGACGGCGGTGCCCAAGGAAACCGTGGGCCGGATCATCGAGGGCATCACCACGGTGCCGGCGGGCTTCAACATCCACCCGCGCATCAAGTCCTTCGTGCTCGACAAGCGCCGCCAGGCCTTTGATCGCGGCGAGGGCTTCGATTGGGCCACGGCCGAGGCGATCGCCTGGGGCTCATTGCTGCTGGAGGGAACGCCCATCCGCCTGAGCGGACAGGATTGCCGGCGCGGTACCTTCAGCCAGCGCCACGCCTACTACTACGACGTGAATAACCGGCAGCGCTGGTGCCCGCTCGCCCTGCTGGCGCCCGAGCAGGCGAAGCTCTGCATCTACAATTCGCTGCTGAGCGAAGCCGGCGTGCTCGGCTTTGACTATGGCTACTCGCTGAATTTCCCCGAAATGCTCTGCCAATGGGAAGGCCAGTTCGGCGACTTCATCAACGGCGCGCAGGTGGTGATCGATCAATTTATCGTGAGCGCGGAATCCAAGTGGCAACGCCCCAGCGGTATCGTGCTGCTGCTGCCGCACGGCTACGAAGGCCAGGGCCCGGAGCACTCCTCCGCGCGCCTCGAGCGCTTCCTCCAGCTCTGCGCGGAGGAAAACATCCAGGTGGCCAATCTCACGACGCCCGCGCAGTACTTCCACATCCTGCGCCGGCAGATGAAGCGCTCCTTCAAAAAGCCGCTCGTGCTCATGACGCCGAAGTCCATGCTGCGCCTGGAGGCGGCGGGCTCCAAGCTGACCGACTTCACGGAGGGCAGCTTCCGAGAAATCTTCGACGGCACGGAATCGCTCAATTGCCCGGCCGATCAGGTCACCCGCGTCATTCTCAGCACGGGCAAGGTCTACTATGATTTGCGGAAATTCCGGGACGACAACCAGATCTCCCGGACCGCTTTCATCCGGGTGGAACAGCTCTACCCGCTCCATCGCGAAGCGCTCAGTGCCGCGATTCGCAAGTACCCCAACGCGAAGAAATTCGTGTGGTGTCAGGAAGAGCCGGAAAACATGGGCGCCTGGCGCTTTATGGTCCCGCACCTCCGCGACCAGCTCGACGGCAAGCTGCCCTTCTATGCCGGCCGCGACGAGGCCGCCAGCACCGCCGTGGGCTCCAAGAACGTCAGCGACATCGAGCAACGCCAGCTCATTGAACGCGCCTTCAGTGTGTAGCGCTGGCGCCTTGGTGGCGCGACGCTCCGCGTCGGGCGATTTCAGCACATTGAGCATATAACACCGCGAAACGCTGGAATCAGACGACGCCGCGCGCGTGACCGGGGGACGCGATCTTGGAGTGCGCGCGGCAAGCCTAGCAGGATGCTGAAAAAGTCCAAAGAGAGGAAGATCGAGAGGACATGCGTGTAGTGCCCGCAGCGCTGCGCCCACCCCGGGCACTTAGTTCTACTTTGTTAAGAAAACGGATTGCCTCTTCTGCGTGATTTTGCTTTGCTAAAGGGGCCGCTGGCGGCAGTTGGCGTCGGAACCTTCACCGAAAGCATGGCGCGGTCCGGCGACGGGCGCGCCAAAACAAAAAAATGACGCTGGCTGGCTCCGCCGGAGGGCGGGACGCTTCATGGACTTTTGCAACGACTACAGTCGGCACTTCGTGGTGCATGGAAACGATCGAGCGGACATGCGCAGCATTACCTGAGTGGATTGCTCGGCACGGCGCGGCGCAAGAATATCGGGCGGGTGACGGAGGATGTGGCGGAGAGCAACTATCAGGGGCTGCAGCAGTTCATCAGCGATTCGCCGTGGAGTCACCGGGCGGTGATGGACGACGTCGCCCGCGGAGCGGCCCAGGTCCTGGGTGGGCATCGCGACACGGCGCTGTATGTGGATGAGACGAGTTTTGTGAAAAAGGGCACCGCCTCGGTGGGGGTACAGCGGCAATACTGTGGACGCCTTGGGAAACTGGAGAACTGCCAGGTGGGGGTCTTTGCCTGCCTTGGGCGGGGGGAGCGTGCGGCGTTGGTGGACTTCCGGCTGTTCCTGCCGCAGGAGTGGGCGGAGGATGCGGCGCGCTGCCAGCGGGCCAAGATCCCGGAGGCCGCGCGCCGACACCGGACCAAGGCCCAACTGGCCCTGGTCCTGGTGCAAGCGGCGCGCGAGCGCCGCCTGGGCCACCAGTGGGTTGGGGGTGATGAAATCTACGGCAACCATCGCGAACTAACGGACGCCCTCGACGCATTGGGGGAGACCTTCCTGATGGATGTCGCCAGCAACCTCAAGGTCTGGAACCACGACCCCTCCCCGCAGCCCCCGCCGCCGACTCCCCTGGGCCGGCCAGCCACCCGCGCCAGGGCCCAGTCGGCCCAGGCCCGCGCCCAGAGCGTGTCGGCGCTGGCGACCGCCCAGTTTGCGCAAGAGAGCCGGGACTTGGTGTTGCGTGAAGCCACCAAGGGCCCGCTGCGAGCGCGGCTGTGGGTGCGCCCGGTCTGGCTCTGGAACCAGCGCCACGAAAAGGCGGCGCACCCTCGGCTCCTCATCGTCCGGCGCGAAGGCGACGGCAGCTACAAATACAGTCTCTCCAATGCCCCTGCCGACACGGCCGGGGAACGCCTCGGCTGGATGCAAGCCCAGCGCTTCTTCATTGAGCGGGCCTTCCAGGATGCCAAAAGCGAACTGGGCATGGCGCAATACGAGGTGCGTGGCTGGCGTGGCTGGCACCACCACATCACCCTGTGCTGTCTGGCGCTCCTTTTTACGCTCAAGGAGCGCCTCGCCGCCGTCGACCACACCCCACTCCTCAGTGTGCGCGACATCGTGGAACTCCTGGCCTTCTACCTCCCTCGCAAAACTCGTGACCCGGATCACCTCCTCGCCGCCCTCAACGCAAGGCACACTGCTCGCGAGGCGGCCATGCAGTCCGCTCGAAAACGAAGTAGTTAGATAACAAAGTAGAA
>FJVU01000409.1_pt1 | contig 15409 bp, 10 predicted proteins | sample 1011831 | NCBI WGS metagenome assembly FJVU01 (sample SAMEA3912450, study PRJEB9761) | metagenome | biome: forest; material: soil | place: USA | collected 2011-06-22 | depth 0.1 m
CCTGGAAGTCGGTGTTCGATTATTACATTTTCGGATCGGGCGAAACCGCCACTGCCCACATACCTGAGGCAGCGCAAGGCAATCTGGCGCCACTCGACGATCTCAAGGCGCGCAGACTGCGGGCCATGATCCTTGGGCGCCTAAACCGGTAATCTGCAATTCATACGAAGTGGGAGCGAAAAACGTGCAACGCCAACCGATCAAAAAGCTCGTCATCGCCGGCGGTGGCAGTGCCGGATGGTGCGCTGCAGCCGCTCTCAGCAAGTTCCTGGGCCCGCTCGTCGAGATAACGCTCATTGAGTCGGATGAGATCGGTATCGTCGGTGTCGGTGAAGCGACCATTCCGACCGTCCTCAGCTTCCACCAGTTCCTCGGTCTGGATGAACGCGAATTCGTCCGGGCGACGAACGCCACGTTCAAGCTCGGCATCGCCTTTGAAAACTGGGCGCGCCAAGGCGATCGCTACGTACATTCGTTCGGTGAAATCGGCGAGTCGACCTGGGTCGCCCCCTTCCACAACGTCTGGCTTCAGGCGAGAAAAGACGGCCTGGCCGATGAGCTCGGCGCCTTCTGCCTCGAACTGCAGGCATCCGAGGCCGGCAAATTCGCTGCCGGTGACCGGACGCGCCTGAACTATGCCTACCATTTCGATGCCTCTCTCTACGGCCAGTTTCTGCGCAAATACGCGGAGGCGCGGGGCGTAAAGCGCGTCGAGGGCAAGATCACGCAGGTGGACCAGGACCCGGAGAGCGGCTTCATCACGCGCCTGAAGCTCGACAACGGCGCGACGGTCGACGGCGACCTGTTCATCGACTGCACCGGTTTCGGCGGCCTGCTGATCGAAAAGACCCTGGCCACCGGATACGAAGACTGGAGCCACTGGCTTCCCACCAACCGGGCCCTGGCCGTGCCGACGGGCCACGCGGGGCCGATCGTGCCCTATACGCGCGCCGTCGCGCATAGGGCGGGCTGGCGGTGGCAAATTCCGCTGCAAAACCGCGTCGGCAACGGCCTGGTGTACAGCAGCGCGCATATGTCCGATGACGACGCCCGGCAGTGCCTGCTGGATGCAGTCGATGCCCCGCCCCTCGCCGAGCCGCGACTTATCCGCTATCAAACCGGGCGCCGGCGGCGCATATGGAACAAGAACTGCGTAGCCATGGGCCTGTCCAGCGGCTTCATCGAGCCGCTCGAATCGACCTCGATCCACCTGTTCCAGGTCGCCGTCACGCGGCTGATCCAGCTGTTTCCGTTTGAGGGCGTCAATGACGCGATCGTCCAGCACTATAACGACCTGGCGACCCACGAAATCGAACGCGTCCGCGACTTCGTTATTCTGCATTACAAACTCAACCAAAGAACCGACAGCGCCTTCTGGAAAGAGCGTGCCGACGTCGAGGTGCCGGACTCGCTCAAGGCGAGGCTGGCCCTGTTCAAGGAAAATGCCGTCGCCTATCAGGGCAGCGGCGATCTGTTCCGCATCGATTCCTGGGTGCAGGTGATGCTCGGCCAGAGGCACGAGCCGGTGGCGTGGCACGAATTGGCAAAGCTGATGAAGCCTGACGATCTGACGCGCGGGCTTAACAGCTTGAAAGCAGCAATCCAGAAAAAAGTCGAAATGCTGCCGACGCACGAAAAATTCCTGCACGATTACATGGCGTAGATCGCCGGACCTTTCTGTGGCGCATCGCTAAACGGACTGGACAAACGCCGTCCGTCCGATTCATTGTGCCGCCATTCTTCTTAAGGCCCGCGCGATGCGACAGGCCGCCGGCGAAAGGCACACTCATGAACCTGGCACGTTTTCCCCGCATTCCCCTTACGCCGGCGCCTACCCCGTTTCATCGTCTCAGCAATCTGAGCCGCCAGCTCGGCGGACCGGACATCTGGATCAAGCGCGACGATCTGACCGGGCTGGCTTTTGGCGGCAACAAGACGCGAAAACTCGAATTCCTGATCGGCGAGGCAATAGCCCAGGGCGCTACGCATGTCGTCACACAGGGCGCGACCCAATCCAACCACGTCCGCCAAACCGTCGCCGCAGCCAATCTCTACGGCCTGAAGACGACCGTCCTGCTGGAAGAGCGCGTCAGCGGCGCCCATCCCGACTATTACAGCAACGGCAATGTCCTGCTCGACCAGATCCTCGGCACGACGATCGAGACGCGTCCCGCAGGTCTCGACATGAACAACGAACTGATCGCCGTCGGGGACCGCCTGCGCCAAGCAGGCGAAACGCCCTACCTGATCCCGGGCGGCGGCTCGAACCCGATCGGCTCGCTGGGCTACGTCGTCTCGGCGCAGGAGATCATCAGCCAGGCCAACGACCAGCAACTGGTCATCGACCACGTCGTCCATGCCACCGGCAGCACGGGCACCCAAGCCGGACTGGTCGTCGGGTTGCAGGGCGCCAACAGCGGCATTCCGGTCCTCGGCATCAGCGTGCGCCAGCCAAAGGAAAAGCAGGAAGACAACGTGCGAAAATTGGCGCGCCAGACCTGGGAGCTACTCGGCATCCGCGGGACGTTTCCGGAAGAGACGGTCATGGCCAACGGCGACTATGTCGGCGGCGGTTACGGCATCCCGACCGAGGGCATGATCGAAGCCGTTCATCTGCTTGCGCGTTCCGAAGGCATTTTCCTCGATCCTGTCTATAGCGGCAAGGGCTTTGCCGGGCTGGTTGACCTGATCCGCAAGGGCCACTTCAAAAAGGGCCAGACCATTGTGTTCCTGCACACCGGCGGTGCGGTCGGCCTGTTTGCCTACCGCTCAGTCCTGGCGCCCGAGCCGGCGTTCTGAGCGTGCCCTTGCGCCCGCTGATCGGCGTCCTTGGCGGCATGGGGCCGCTGGCCACCGTCGATTTCCTGCACAAGCTGGTAACATCGACGCCGGCCATGCGCGATCAGGACCACGTGCCGACAGTCGTGTGGAACGTGCCGCAGATTCCCGATCGGCAAAAGGCCCTGGCTGGCCTTGGCCCTACACCTCTGCCTGCCATGCTCGAGGGCATCGAACGCCTGAACGCGGCGGGTGCAACGCGCATCATCATCCCCTGCAACACGGCCCACATCTGGTTCAACGACCTGCAGGCCGCCAGCGCCGCGCCGATCCTACACATTGCCGACGCCACAATCGCTGCCCTGCCGGCCGACAGCGGCAAGGTCGGATTGATCGCGACGCGCGGAACCCTGGACGCCGGCCTTTACCAGTCGCGCTTCCAGTCAAACGGCATCGATTTCATCGTGCAGTCAGACAGCGAAATCGAAGACCTGTTTGTTCCCGGCTGCTACGCCATCAAGGAAAACGACCTGAGGCGCGGCGGTGTGCTGCTGGAGACCGGCGCGCGCCGACTGATCGACAGGGGTGCGGAACGGCTGGTGCTGGCCTGCACCGAAGTGCCGATAGGCTTGAGCGCCATTGCATCGGACCTGCTGCCGGTGTGTATCGATCCGGCGCAAGCGCTCGCCGATGCCTGCATCCGGTACTGGGACGACGCCAGGGAACGCAGTCCTGCGAATGTGAGTGTCGGGCAATGAACGCCTTTAGGTTCCCGCGCGTTCTGGGGCTGGGCGTTTTGCTGATCGTCGTCCTGCCAGTGCTGGTGACCGCCATGCCGCCTCTGCTCGACTATCCCAACCACGTGGTGCGCTTCTGGCTGCTCAGCGGAGGGGCTACGCATCCGCCAGTGTCGCGTTTTTTCGAGGTCGACTGGGGCCAGACCGCGACCAATATCGGCATGGACGTGATGGCGACTGTCCTCGGTGTCGTCTTTCCCGCCGAAATCACCGGCCGCATCATTCTCGCCACCGCCGCCGTCCTGCCGGCAGCCGGTGCGGTGCTGGTGTCGCGACGATTGTTCGGCCGGTTGTCGTACTGGCACATTCTTCTGTGCTTGACCGCCTGGACCATGGTCCTGCTGACCGGGTTCATGAGCTTTCAGTTGGGCCTCGGGGCAGCCCTGATTGTGCTGTGGCTCGACATCGCCAATGCCGGCCAGACCCGCCTGAAAACGGTAACCCGCCAGAGCTGCCAGGTCCTGATCGTCGTCCTGATCCATCCCTTCGGAGCCCTCTTCTATGCCGTCCTGACGGCAGGCATAGCGATCGGGGACCGGGCGGCTGCGCTGATCGACCGGAGACAATGGGCAGGGCTGGCGAGGCGCCTGTGCTGGGCCGGAGTGCCGTTCATCATTGCAGGCGCCGCCATCGGCCTGCGTGTCGCTCTGTTCAGGCATGATACAGAGCCTGCCGGCTTCACCTTCCCACAGCTCGTTTGGGAGGACCCCGACTGGGCGCATATGAATGTCGACCACATATTCTGGGCCTTCATCGGCCCGCTGCGAAGCTATAGCCTGCCGGTCGATATCGTCTTTCTCATCCTCCTGTGGCTGCCGGTCGCCCTGGCCTATTTCCAGAAAGCCTTGCGGCTGCACAGCGGCCTGGCCATCGCCGGCCTCGTCCTTTTCCTGCTCAGCCTGGTCTGTCCGCAAGGCATCGGCTCGACCAGCATGGTCGACGTCCGGCTGTGGACGATGGCGCAACTGCTGATGCCCGTCGCCCTCTATCCCGGCATTGACCTCAGCCGGACGCCGCTGAAAGCCCACGCCGCCGCGGTTCTTTGCGCTCTGGCGCTGGTGGCTGTCGGCGCGCGTTCGATATGGCTGACCTATGTCTGGCAGCAGCGGCAAGCCGACGTGGCGTCGCTTTATCGCGCCATGGACCTCATCCCATCGGGAGCACGGGTATTGCCGCTCAAGGGTTCGGTCGATAACGAGGACGAGCTGCCCATCGGGCGCTACGTCGGCGGAATGACGCCGACCTTCAATCACCTGCCGACCCTGGCGGTCATGCGTCGCGGCGCCTACGTCCCGAGCGTCTTCGCTCAAGCCGGCAAGCAGCCGCTGCGGGTCCGCGAACCCTATGATGACACGCATGAGGTCAGCGGCGGGCTGCTCGGCACCGTCGAAGACATGAAAAACGAGGATACCAGTGTCGACGCCTTTTTGGATCGCAACTGGCGGACGAGGTTCGACTATGTGCTGGTGGTCGACGGTGATCGTGACATGAAGAACCGGACGATCGGCGACGGCACGTGCCTGGTGACGGATCAGGGCTTCGCACGGCTTTACCGAATTGAGACGCCCGCGGCGGTGTGCCTTTAGCCGCAGACGGCGGCCGGACAGTCCTGAAATTCAATACCTAAACCGACGTGACCCGTGCCTTCGCAGACAACGCTCTATCCAGCGAATGCGCAGATGCATTTGCAAGGCTGCACGCCCAGCGCACCCTCACCCATTGCAATCGCGCATCAGCCATTTGTGGACCGCAGCATCTCGCAGCAGGCTTTCACCATAGAGCAGCGCCGGCCCTGGCTCCTGATGGTTAAAGTACTGGAAATTGATCGCCAGGGTACTCAGGGTACAGACCCGCCCGTTCTGCAGATGCTCGACGACAAGAACCAGCGCCTTTCCCGACCCACCGGCACTGGCCGGCAACGTATAGTGGGCCTCGCGCGCGAGACGCAGGACACGGTCCGTCCCGGCCGTCTCGGCATAGCTGCCCATGCCGTGCATGCGGTTGAACATCTGGATGTCGGGCTGGGCGGCGCGGCGAATGGCCTTGCGGCACGTCTTGCCTTCGGCATCTCTCAGGCTGAGACGGGAAGTCCTGGCGTTCTTGACGACCACGCAGTTTTCGTCCTGAATGGCCGCGCGCAGCCCGGGAAAATAGCGTTCGACCGGCGGATTGGGCGTGCCCGTCTTGGCGTATATATGGAATGCATCGGCGCCGCTGTCGGCGGACGGCAAGCCGGTCTTGCCGATAAGATACTTGGCTGTGCCGATGGGGATGGTGTTTTCCATCCCGTCGCGGACGGCCTGCAGATTGCCTGGATCAAGGCCCAGCCCCTGATTGCAGACCGCAGGCTCGCGGCGCGCCTTGATGAACTGCGCCGTGACGGCGCAATCGGTGAAGATGCGTGAATAGGTCTGTGCCAGGTGGACAGTGCTCCATTGCGAGTCGGCACCGCCCAGTATGGTCATCAGGTAGGCATCGATCGTCCCGGGCCCGGCCTTGTCGAAACGCAACTCCGGTGGCTGGAAATACAAAGGGCTGAGCGCGGCGAAATTGCTGAAGTCGCCACCGGCGAACCAGGCCGACGAGAGATCTTCGGGATTGCGGCAAGCCGCGGTGCCCCCGCTGCCGCGCTTTGACAGGCTGGTCGGCTCGACGCAGAAATAGGTCCACAGATTGTCGCGCCACGCCGCGCCCAACCCCTCGTCGCCCCGTGGATACCGGGGCGCCAGGTTGCTGCGCCGCCCGCCCAGCGAGTACCCGTCCCAGGCCGGCTGGTTATTGCCCATGCGCCCCGGACTGCGCCCCATAGTCAAGCTCCGGTGGTAATCAGCCGCGCCGTCGGCGGTGGCGAGCATCATCAAGGTACGGGCGAACTTGTTGCTCGACAAAGGAATGAAATGGCTGAAATCCATTGGATCGGGGCTGAGTTCCGGCGCATCGTCCGTAATATCGTGGTCGACGCCGAGGATGCGGTCGACACGACCGCCATGGTTCTCGACCTTCAGACCGCGCAGTTCTGGCCACTTCTGCAATATGGCCAGAGCGAAAGGAATCTTGGCTGTCGACCCGATCGGCAGGCGGACGAAATTCGTATTTTCCGACAGCCACGGCTGTAGCCACGGATAGGCCGCCTCGTTCGGTTTTAGGTCAGACGCGGCCATAGGATAGCTGGGAATAGCCACGACCGCGCCGGTGCGGCCATCCATCAGGACAGCCCCTGCGCGGAAGCTTGATTTGGGCGGATTGACCGGCGTATCGCGCAACATATTTGCCGTCCGGGTCAGCAGGACTTGCGACTCGGTCTGCACGGCTTGTTGCAAGGTCGTGCAGATGTCCTGATTGTTGCCGTCCAGGCCGCATCCGCGGCCGCGATAAAACCCGTTCTCGAGCGCCGTGACGAAATTGTTCGGCGCGTCGCCGACCAACGCGATATCGCGGACCCGGGCGTTGCCGGCCTGCTGGGAAATGAAAGCGCCGGCGTCGACAAGGGTGATAACGTCCGGATGGCGCTGACGCAGGTATCCCCCGCCCCCGTCGTGGCGCGAAACAAGATAGGTCCGCCCCTCATAGGTGCCTCTTGTCAGCGGCTTTCCACACGCGACGCCGGAGGTTCGGGCGCCGTCGATTTCGACGATGTCGAGATTGCCGCACGCCGTAAACGCCAGGTTGCGTCCTGCATCGAGCGCCAGCGCCCCACCCGAATCGGCTAGCGGCACTTGTCCGCCGGGCGACAGGCGGGTTTGCGTCCGTGTGGTCAGGAAGATAACGCTGACCTGGCCGGCGTCCTCGCTGCCATCGGGCGTATCGTACCGGATGTTCCACGGCCAGTCGCGCGAAGAGGTTATCGGGCCGTTGATCTGCCTGGCCTGGGCAACGTAACCCGCCAGATTTCCGCCGCGATCCGGCAGCCAGACACCCGCATTGTCAAGATCGTCGTCGAGAAATGACTTTTCGCCGTAGTCGAACGCTCCTGCACGCCCCTTGAACGAATCCACGAGCGTCTCAAGGCCCGTCCGTTCGGCCCGGCAAGGATAGGCGCAGAGATTGTCGACACGCATATTCGCACCGTAGCCGCGCGCCTGGAGCTGACGATTGAGGATCATCTGGTTGACAATATTCAGGTAGCCCGTCGGCTGAACCTGCATCCGCGCCTTATGCCACGGTACGGCGATTACCAGGCACAACGCCACGAAGGCCAGCCAGCCTTTGCGCTCTTTCAGATTTGCCAGCCAGGCGCGCTCAGTCGCCATCACGAGCCTCCACAGGTGCCGATGGGCGGGCCAGGGCGACCTGGGTTAGAGCGATGTGGGCCAGCGCCAGCAGCGCCGCCCCCTCAATCAGGTCACTGACCGAGGTTATGGCCAACAGATAGATGTTGCGGCCGGTGAACGGCAGCAACAGCAGGTTGGCAAGCACCATGTAGGCGCCGGTTCCGAAAAAGGTCCAAAGGCTGAGCTGGGCGGCAACGCGCAGCCACGAAGGCCGCGTGTCGCCCGCCACGGGCCGGAGCAAGGTCATTACGGCGCAAAAAAGAACGCTCAGCACGGCGATCGCACCCAGCCGGCCAAACGGATAAATAATGTGGATGGCCGACAGGTTATCCGAGAAGTGAACGTCGCGCAGATTGCCCCAGCTGGTGATGCCCGCCAGGTAACCTTGGCCGGTGAGATGTCCGGCATAGGTTTGCAGGTGCAAGACCTGCTGCGCGCTTTCCATGGCGTCTGTCGTGCCTATGTGCGGCACGTCACCGGGCGTGAATAGCGCCATGACGCGGATCAGGTTCTTGTCATTCATAGCCTCCGCATAGCGCAGACTGTCTTGCAGGCAGATCGCATCCGCTACGTCGGACGGACATAAATCCGGCGGACGGTGAAGCAGGATGAAGGCCAGGATGAGCCCGAAAATCGCGGCATAGGCAGGTAATGGCGCCCACCACAGCCGATGATGTTTAAAATTGCCGTTGATCGCCCATACCCGCCAGAGCGCGACCGCAGCGAAGGGCGCGATTATGGTCAAGGTGATGCCGTTATCGTTGACCATTCGCGGCACCACGACGATCGCAGCTCCGAACAAGGCGACGAACCACCAGCCGGTCCAGGCGCCGGCCTTGCGCGCGCCGCTGTCGATGATCAGGGCGAAACCGATGCAGAGTCCGAGCAGATAAGGAATGCTCAGCGACACGCCGAAGAGGTGTTCCTTGGCATGGAAGACCCACAGGAGGCCGAGCCGGGCGGCCAGGGTCAGGATGACGACAAGACACCCGATCGAAAAGTCGTCGCGCGCCCGGACCAGTCCGGCGATGGTTTTGCCCATGGCGACCGCGGCCACTCTCACGCCCGTAAGTACCCAGATCCTGCGCCAAACCATTGCGCCCACGGGCAGGGCGAATATGAACCAATAGACAAATGATAGGGAGCCCGCCCACGTTTTCAGCCACGCCGCGAAGGCGGCGACCACGGCCAGCGCTGCAAGATCGACGCGCCAGTCGCCGGCGCGGACGGGACGCAGGGCCATAAAGAAAACGGGCAGGCAAATCATCGCCGCGCCGGCGTCGAATCCGATTTCCGCGAGATTGGCCTGGCTGTCGAGGAAGACGCCGCGAACACCTATCAGCATGCGCAAAATCAGCAGGTACTGGACGAGGGCGACGATGAGGCCATCGACCGGGTGGTCAGCCCAATACCGCTCGCAGCACGCGTGAACGAACAACAGGGCGATCAGGCCGAGACCGAACAGGCACCAGGGTATCTCGAACTTGTGAAAGGTGAAGGTATATCCCGGCGCGGCACCGCTACCGGCATCCAGTGCCGCCACGTCGGTCTTCCAGCTGCGGGTGCAGAAATCGGCGACGTTTTCGGTAATCAACCGGCTTCCGGACAGGTTGTACGGCGCATAGGGCTCGTCCGTACGCGCGCCGAGAAAGCGAAAGTCCAGGCTTTCGGCGGTGACGGCGCTGGCATTGCCGCTAGGGTTGCGGACGGGCTGGAGCAACAGCATGTTGGGCTGCAGGCAGGTCCCGGCCGTTACGCGCTCAGGGTCATCCAGGCGCAGCGCCAAGCGATCGCCGAGCTTGTCGAGACTGAGATCGAAGCTGCGCAGTTCGTTGGGGCGAAACGTGTATCCTTCGCGAGATGGCCCCAGCAGACGCGTTATCCAGGACAACCGGTCCTCTCTCGCGCTGGGGGTAATCGGGCGCAGATCGTAGATGGCGACATGCACCGTATCGCCTGGCCGGATGTGCGGCGGCGGGCCCCCGCCTCCCCTGCGGCACAGGCGCATCCGGCCCCAGGCCCGGCACGAAGCCCCGGCAAAGATGGCCGCCTTGTTGTTTACACGAAAAGCCACGGTACGCAGCGCGCCGCCGAATTCATACGGCGTGACCTGGGTCGCGACCACGCCGTTGTCGGTCACCGCCAGCAGCCGATGCGACACCACCGACGCATAGTTGCGTCCACGCACCACCAGGTCGGATTGCGCCGGGTCGTCGCCGACAACAAACAGGGTCTTGGACTTCAGGCTGCCGCAGGTCCGGTCCGCGGCGCACCGGGTGAGGTCAAATTGCATGCCGGTGAAATCGACCCGCAACGGCTTGGCCGCGCCCAGGCCGGCCGCTCCGCAGGCAAACACCGTAACCATCATGGCGACCAGCACGCCCGTACGCAGCCCCAGACGCCAGCGCATCTCCGTCCGGCTGTGGGCGTTGCCCCGCATGAGATTGGGCCCAGTCAGCACCAGCATGGCTGCGAAAGCGAAGCTGAGGACCGCGAAACAGGCCCCTGCCATCCATCCCAGTTCCGTGCCTTGCCCGCCCATGCCCCTGTCCTATTCCCGGCTGCGCACGTGGTAACTGCCGTAAAGCCACAGATAGGCGCGGCGCGTCAGCAGCGTCATGACGATCAGGCCAAGACTGAGGACCAGCCAGGCGAAATCGATCAAGGCGCTTGCCCAACCCCCCAGGACGATGCCGGCGCCATCGAGTCCCATGACGCGAACCAGGCGGCTTCGCGCGCCCAGCCTCTCGATTGCACAGGTCTTGCCGGTATTGCGGGCGAGCAGGTAATAGAGGAAGCGGACCTGGCCGGGTTCAAGTTTTTCAAGGGCATAGGTGCGCTTGACAGGGCAGACGTAGCGTTTCAGGAACACATCCGGATGCGTTTCGACGGGTTGCGGCCGCGCCTGCGTCTTAAAACGCGGGGACGATTTACGCGACTTCGTGACGGCAGGTTTCGGGCTCGGCGGGGCAAAAGACGAGCCCTCGTCGGAGGTATCGTATTGGACGCGCTCGATATGGCCGCCGTCATAGACCGAACCCATGGCTGTGACGCGCGTTGACGTATCCGCGGCGCCCGCACCGTCGAAGTCAACGGTGAGATGCGCTTCACTGCCGAATGACTTGCGGTAATCGGCAAGCGTGGCATTGACCGTCGTGCATTCGGCATACATCGGGTCTTCGCTGGGCATGTTGCCGCAATCGAGTCCGAAAACATCACCGTGGCTGACGACATCGCTCGGACGCAGCGAGTCCGGCATCCACAGCCAGGCCGTCAGTCCCAGCCAGATCACCAGCACTATGCCGCAAAAAGCGAAACACACCCCCCCCTTGCGCCGCCCCAGCACGAGGTGGGTCAGTTCGCGCGGATTCAGCAGCTTGGCGAATTCGATACGTTGCGGCATGCCGTCTTTAGCTCCAGCCCGTGGTTTCGAAACGCTTCTGGCGATCGACGAAATTGGTCCGGATAATCCGCGCCATTTCGGTCGCCAGGTATTTGAGACCGTGCTTGCGTTTGGCGCTGCGCGCCCAGTGAATCCATTGAATGACGAACTCGATCCCGAACTGCTTGTCGGGATGCTGGTCGATCTCAATGGTATTGCCGCCGTCGTAACCGAAATGCGTTGTGACGAAATCGATCTTGTTGAGACGGAACCAGGAATTGATATCCGCCAGGATTTTCGGCTTGCAACGGCCGAGGATGCGGCGCGGGTCTTCGCTCAACGCGCACAGCCGTTCGCGTTCGTCATCGGGTAGCACGTGGGCAAGCACGCGATTGCCGATATGGCTGCGCAAGCTCTCCGAAAGAATGTGATAATCCGACCCGGGGTGAGAGACCAGCGACAAAAACAGATCGGCCTTTGTCAGGGCGACGAAGAGCGGACAATCCTTGCCGTCGCGTCCGCCGACGGGCTGGAAGGTCGCCTTGTCGATGGCATGATTGCGGATCAGCCGGTCAGTCACGCGCTCGGTGCCGATATCTTCGGGCCCGAGTTTATTGACCTTCATCAGAGACAACAGGGAAGCCAGGTAGACCAGGTTGGCGCCCAACTCGTCCAAACGTTCGCGCGAGTCGAGCAGGTCGCGGAATCGCTTGTAAGCAAGGTAGACTTGGTCTTCCTCGCTCAGTGCGGTCGCGCTGTTTTCCTGTTCGAGGGCGGCGCCGACACGCGCCTCGATCTCGAGGTGACGCCCGGCCAGGGCCTCGATATCGCTTGCAGTGAACCCGGAAATGCCGATCGCCTGCAACTGCCTGGACAGCCAAACCGGCAGTTTGGTTTTGCCAATATTGCGGGCAACCAAGTCGGAGAAGGCGACCTGGTCGGACGGCAAGGTCAGAATGATGGAGGACGCAGCCTGGATCGAAGCGATAAGCGCCCGTGTCGCTACCCACTGGCGGGCAAGCAGGTTGTTGAGCTGTTCGCCAGGCACGTCAACGACCACGAACGCCGCGCGCTGCGCTTCGGTGTCGCCCATGCCGGTAAAGCGGCAGAAGCCGATCGACTTGGTCGCATCGACGCGCCCGGCTCGCACCCAACCTTCCGGCGAGCCGATACCGCGGATACGCAGAGCGTCGCGAAGGGTCATCTGGAACCAGGTCTTGCCCGACTGGCTCAGGCCGATGATCACGATAATCGGCACGCCCAGGCGCTTGAACTCCTCAATATCGGCGAGAAGTTCCTCTATGGGAATGGTGGCCGCCGGCTCTTCCTCCCTGGCTCGCAATGCCTCTATGTCCGCAGCCGCGCTTGGCGGAGAAGTGGATGGATTAACGCGCGCGCCGGGCGGGGTTCTGGCTTTCTGCGGCGCTGGCGGTGCGGCCTCCGGCGTTTTCCCGGCATCTGTCTCTGGCGCGCTTTCCGGTACGTTTTCTGGTACGTTTTCTGGCGCCGGCGGTCCGGAAGTAGACTCGTCCTTCTCGGCCGCCCGGACATCCGGCGTGAACCGCATAAGCCGGTCGCGCTCGCAATACGGGCACTCTTCTTTGGTCTCGTCGTATTCGTCGAAATGAATCTCGCAGGTCTTCATTCCCGCATATTCCTATAACTGTTGCCGGCCCGAACGAACCGGGTGAGGCCCTGGACAGCGCCCGTCCGCCCAGGGGTGTTGCGCACCAAAGAGAGACAATCTCTAGCTGTGTGCGCGAGCCGGTCAAGGCTGCCGGCATCGTTGCCGGTTTTCTTCATCATACGGAGCAGAAGGTCCAGGATCAAATAGTCTGCGCTTTCGCCGTGTGGCCGCGGCATCGCCTCAAGAGCGGCGGCCAGCTCCGGCAGCTGCCAGGGCGCCAGATCGTCCACCCGTTCCAGGGGCGCCGCATCGGCGAGCAGGTCGTCGCAATAGCCTGCTGCCAGCAGGCGCTTGAACTCGAAGCTGTCCAGCTGACCGGCGACGCCTGGCGCCAGATAGAGCTTGCGGATGTAGGGAAGCGACAGGCCGCCGTGCCGGGCGAATTCGGACAGGTAAAGCCGGGCCTCCGCCGGACGGGTCCGCGACATGACGAATTCGACAGCGTCCTGCGTCAGACCGGGCAGGATCGGCCCCGGCATCACGCGCGACGCCTGGATCAATTCACGCAGGAAGTCCCGGGTCGCCGGGACATCGAGCGCATCGACGGTGCGGCGCAGAATACCTTTCAGTTGCTTGAACGCGTCGGCGTCGTCGCGGAAATTAGGCGGCTGCAGGACGGCATTGCGCAACGCGCTTTGCCGCGCCGGCGATTTGTCCGCGAGCATCTGTATCGCCTGCCAGGTCTGCCAGGAATCCGGGACGGTCAGGGCCTCGCCCTGCAGACCGCGCGGCGTCACCAGCGCAATAACGTGCGGCCAGCTCTTCGGCAGGCGCTGGGAATCGGGCAGCACGAACAGGCTGAAGATATCCTGGGGCAGGATGCTTTCGGTCCGCAGGAAAAGCGTCGTGGCCCAGGCCTCGATATCCGCGGCAGCAAGCACCGAGTCGAGCACGCTCTCTAACTCGTATTCTGCAGGAACGAACAGGGCGGTGCGTGACCATTCCAGGCCCAGTTGCGCCCAATCGCGCGTGAACCCGGGCGGTGACGGCGGCGGCGGCGTCCAGCCCAGGAGCGCCTCGGCAAATCGTATCGCACCGTCGGGTTCGGGCACGAGGGCCAGGATCTCGCCCGCCAGCGCACCGGCGGCGCGAACCTGGCCGGTTGGCAGGATCACGGCGTGTGCAAAGGCCAGATAACCGCCCGAGCCCATGCCGAAGTTCTTCGCGCGCAGCAGCAGCGAATATTGCGGACTGAGGGGAAGCCGGGCCATGCAGGCGGCCTCGTTATGCCCGGCCCATTCCGCCAGGGCGAGCGGCACCTCGGTGAGACGCGCCTGCGCAACCGGATCAAGCGCCAATTCGGCACTGCGCGCCAGTGTGCGGAAGCTGCGGCCGCCCGATTCAGGGCCAATCACCAGAGTCGGCAGAGAAAGAGTGGCGGATGTCGTCAACAGTCCGGCGCCTTGACTGTTTCGTCGCTGGCAGAAGACGCCGCGCCCTTGTGATCTTTCGCTGCCTTTCCCTTGGCCTCGTTTGCGGACCTGGACTCGCTGGAGACCGCCCTCGAGGCACTTTCGCTCACCGCCGAGCAGCTGTCTGACGCCTGAGCATCCGCCGCATCCACAGGCGCGGCGGCTTCGCTCACCGTCTTGTGGATGAGCAGGAAGCCGAGGCCGATATTGCCACCAAGCGACAGGAGGGCGATGGCAACGGCTGTCAGAAACCAGGGATTCAGAAAAGTCGTTCGCAACGCAGCCGCTCTTTCGTGCTCGCGCACGACGGATTGCGTGAGCGATTTTTCGATCTGGTTCAATCGAATGTTCAGTTGGTCGCTCAGGCGGTCGGCGACGATGTCGCCGACGATATCGGCGGTGCTGGGGGAGGGCTTGGCAGCCATGTGCGGTCCGCCCTGATCAAACAGGAAGGCAAGCAGTTCGGCCTTCAAGGCTGCGATGGCCTCGTCATCTTCACGCGACGTCATGCGTGGTTCTCCGTAAGGGGAGTGGGTGTGTCAATCTGCGGGCTGAAGTCATCGGATAAACACTTCGACGCGACGGTTCTGTTGCCGTCCTGGATCTGTTTCATTGGGCGCAACCGGCAGGTCTTCACCAAAGCCATAGGTCTGCACTGTCCAACCCTGCTGGGTTAGAAGCTCCTTGATCGAATCCGCGCGCTTTTCGGACAACCGCCGGTTCACTTCGGCATCGCCCTGGCTATCGGTATGTCCGACCAGGACGATCGTCTTGCCCGAGCCGCTGTTGGCGAGCGCGTTGAGACGATCGATGTCGTCGCGGGCCAGGCTGTCGAGCTCCGATTGATTTGACCCGAAGGTGAGGACCAGCTTCGGCGGATCATTACCGCGAATACGGCAATAGGCATCGCGGTCTTTCCAGAAGCTCGACAACTGACAGGATCCGAGCGTGTGTTCCGGTTCGCCGGGTGTCGGCGGAGGGAGAGGATTAACGAGGCTGAGGCTGACCTGACCCACCGTCTGCGGAATCTTCTGACCTTCATCGGACGTTGCGAACGCCAGGAACGCGGCGATTTCGGGCTT
>FJVU01000693.1_pt1 | contig 15126 bp, 15 predicted proteins | sample 1011831 | NCBI WGS metagenome assembly FJVU01 (sample SAMEA3912450, study PRJEB9761) | metagenome | biome: forest; material: soil | place: USA | collected 2011-06-22 | depth 0.1 m
TGGTGGGGCGGCCAGAAATGCCGGATGGATTTTCCCCACAGCTATGCTCCCCTTGGTTCCGGCGTTGATATGTTGAAAATCCGTGCCCGTCTCCCCGAAATTCCCGCTGAATGTCCTATTCCAAGCTATTCTTCGTCTCCGTTTCGGCGACCGCTACCGTGCTGATGGTGTTCTTTTTCGCCACGAACGTTACCGACCGCGGTTACGTTCGACGGAAGTCCGAACCCTCCCTGCAAAACATCGGTCCGGGCGTGTTTTTGACGGCCCAACTTTGGCCGGAGCGCGTCACCTCCCTGTCCGCAAAAGGTGTGAAGACCATCGTGGATATGCGTCCGGACGGTGAGGAGCCCGACCAGCCGACGTCAACGGACATGGAAAGGGCGGCGAAAAACAACGGGCTGAGCTTTTATTACGTCCCCGTGCCTCACGAATCCATTCCCGACACTGCCGTGGAATCCCTGCGTGAAATCCTCGCGCATGGCGGTGGGCCAATCGTGCTCTATTGCCGGACCGGACGGCGCGCCGTGCGCTTGTTTGCGCTGAGTGAAGCTTCGCGCCTGGAGGGACCGGGCTGCCAGAGCATTCTGGACACTGTGAAAGCGGCGGGCTTTTCCGCCGAGGATCTGCAAGACCGCATCACCCAACGGATCTCGCAACGAAGCGTGATCCAACCCGACAAGAAATAATGCCCGCCCGCCCTGTCGATCCCTACGCTCCTCCGCTTCGGCCCGACCCGGCCGACCTTCCCGGGGCGCGTCCGCCCGCTCCTCCCAAGTCCGTGGTTTTTCAAATCGTGGTGGTTTTCCTGGGCATCCTGGTGGGAGGGATTTTGGCTCTCGTTCTCGCATTGAGCCTGGGTTTGATTCCATTGGAGTGCTGAGGCCGCCACGCGCCGCTCGACGGGCACCAGCTTTGCTCCCATACTCCCCTTATGCAACCCCGCCCGCTTCGCACCACTGTCATTGGCAGCTACCCGTTTCCCGCCTGGCTGGAGCAGGCCTGCCAGCACCTCGATGCTTTTGGCGCCGATGACATCACCGAGATGCAGGACGACGCCGTGGTCTGCGCCCTGCACGATCAACTGGCCGCCGGCCTCGATGTGGTCACCGATGGCGAGCAGACGCGGCTCGATTTCAATCTCTCCTTCTACGGCCACCTCGAGGGTATCACGCTGGAGAGCGCCTCGCCGCGCCGCTGGGGGCCGCCCGCGCACGACCAGCGGGGGAAGCACCACGTCTCCGGTGAACTCCGCGCCCCGCACGGCCTCGGCGTGGTGGAGGAATTCCTCCGCCTTGAGCGCCTCTACGCCGCCGTGGGCACGCATCCCTCCGGCCATCGCCCGGTGCTGAAAGCCAGCGTGCCCGGCCCTTACACCATGAGCGGCCGCCTGCTGCCGAATAGCGATTACCCCGACCGCCTCGCGCTCACCGAGGCGTTGCTCCCCATCGTGCGCTCCGAGTTGGAGGCACTCATCTCCATCGGTTGCACCGAAATCACGGTGGATGAGCCCAGCATGAGCTGCTACGCGCACAAGGAAGACCCGAAGGTCTTCGTGGATATCTTCAATCGCACGGTGGAACCCGTGGTGGGGCAGTGCCGCCTCAGTACGCACCTGTGCTTTGGGAATTACAAAGCCCGCGCCGTGGGCCTCCGCCGCTACGCGCCCATGTTCCCCGCCTTCCTCGAATTCACGCTCGATGAAATTCACGTCGAAATGGCCAGCCGCGAGTTCTCCGAAATCGCCATCATCGGCGAAATCGCCAAGCACCGGGACGTTGCCGTGGGCATCGTGGACGTGAAGAGCTACTACATCGAGACGGCCAAGGACATCGCCGAGCGCGTGCGCCTCTGCCTCCAATACGCCCCATCCGACCGCCTTTCCTTCGCCCCGGATTGCGGGCTCTCCCAGACCGCCCGCTGGGCCGCCCGGAAGAAGCTCACCAATATGGTCACGGGCGTGCAGATGGTGCGGAAGGAATTGGGGGTGTAACGTGAAAAACATCGCCCAAACATGTGCGCAGCGAAACCGCAAAAACCGTACGGCGTGGCGAGAGGCGATCTTGGAGGGCGGTGGCAAGCCTAAGCGCGACACCGCCTTCGCCCGCACCGTTGCATTTCGAACTGGCAGAGATCTTCGAACGCAGAAAGCCGAGCGCATGTCTTTCGACTTAGCGCTCGAGGCCGATATCGGATTTCCAAATCTCGCAAACGTGCGAAGGCGGTGTCGTCGTTACCCAATGCCAGGCCGCTCCGCGCCTGCTCTGCGGGCAGATGGTAACGAACGAAGAAATGCGCGAGGCGCGCATGCCGGCGGCAGGCGTTTTGCCTTCGGCAATCTTCGATTCGCTCCGCTCGAATGCCACCGCAGTCCAAAGACGAGCCGCGCGCTCTCGAATGCCTCCTCCCATGATTGAACCCCTCCAACGCGACGCCACCTTCCTCGCCGACTTCGCGCGCCCCGCCGAGGGCGCCGATGAACTCGCCATCTGGTGGCTTGGCCAGAGCGGCTTCCTCGTGCGTCACGGCGGCAGCCTCCTGTTGCTCGATCCCTATCTCTCGGATTCGCTCACGCAAAAGTACGCGGCCACCGACAAACCGCATACCCGGATGACGGCGCGCGTCATCGCCCCCGAGGCGCTCACCGGTCTCTCCGTCGTCGCGTCTTCGCACAACCACACCGACCACCTCGACGCCGACACGCTCGGCCCGATTTTTACGAATAATCCCGGCGCGCAGTTTGTCATCCCCGAGGCCAATCGTGAGTTTGTGGCGCTTCGCCTTGGTTGCGAGGAAGGCTGGCCCATCGGGCTCGATGACGGTCAGATCGCTACCGTCGCCGGCTGGACCTTCACCGGCATCGCCGCGGCCCACAATGAGCGCCAGACCGATTCCGCCGGTCGCCACCATTTTCTCGGCTACGTCATCCGCCGGGGGCCGTGGGCGCTGTACCACAGCGGCGACACGCTGCTCTACCCGGGCCTCGCCGACACTCTCGCCGAGCAGGCCGTGGATGTCGCCTTCGTTCCCGTCAACGGAAACCGGCCCGAGCGCCGCGTCGCCGGCAATCTCGATGGCCGCGAGGCCGCGCAGCTCGCCTTCGAGATCGGCGCCCGCCTTGCCATTCCGCATCATTTCGAGATGTTCGAATTCAACACCGCTGACCCGCGCGAACTCTTCATCCCCGAGTGCGAAATACTCGGCCAGCCGTATCGGGTCTTGCGCGCGGGCGAGAGTTTGCGTCTCACTCCCGACACCCTATGAACAAGCTCCGCATCGCCGGCATCAACTTCGATCACTTCCACATGGGCGACCTCCTCCGGATGGTCCACGAGCATCCCGGCGCGGAACTCGTCGGCATCTGCGACGAGCAACCCGCCCGCATGGAAAGCGCCCGGAAGAACTTCCAAATTCCTCCCGAGCGCGTCTTTACCGACGTGGACACGTGCCTGCAAAAGTCGAAGCCCGACGTGGTTATCCTCTGCCCCGCCGCCGCGCGTCATGGTGAGTACGTGAAGAAGGTCGCGGCCTACGGCGTGCATGTGCTGGTGGAAAAGCCTTTCGCCGCCACGCTCGCCGAGGCCGATGCCATGGTCGCCGCCATGCCGAAGGGCAAGCTGCTCGCCATCAACTGGCCGCTNCGCTGGGANCGCGCNGCNGCGACCGCCAAGCGCATCATCGACGATGGGTCCATCGGCGATGTCCTTGAGTTTCATCACTACGGCGGCAATCGCGGCCCGCTCTACCACGGCGCCGACAAAATCGAGAAAGAGCCCAGCGCCGCCGATAAGGCCGCGAGCTGGTTCTATCGCCAGAGCGAAGGCGGCGGTTCGCTGCTGGATTACCTCGGCTACGGCTCCACGCTCGGCACCTGGTACATGGGCGGCCGCCAGCCCATCGAGATTACCGCGGCGGTGGATACGCCCGCCGGACTGGAGGTGGATGAGCACAGTATCGTGATCGCCCGCTACGCCACCGGTCTTTCCAAAATGGAAACCCGCTGGGGCACCTTCACCGACCCGTGGACCAACCAGCCGCAGCCGAAGTGCGGCTTCGTCATCTGCGGGACGCAGGGCACCGTGAGCTGCTACGACTACGCCGCCACCATCCGCGTGCAGACACGCGTGCAGCGTCCGCGCACCAAGGTCTATTGCGACAGCCTCAAAGCCCCCGAGCGCAACCCCATCGAATACTTCCTCCACTGCATCACCACCGGCACCCCGCTCGCGGGCCCGCTTTCGCCCGAGATTTCCCGCATCGGGCAGCAAATCGTGGACAGTGCTGTCCTCAGTGCTCGCGAAAAGCGCACGGTGCCGCTCGTGGGATAATACCGCGACTCGTACCGCCGCCCGGGCACGCTCCTACGCCCGAATCGNNCGAATCAAATCCGACGCCTGCTCCGGCTTCCGCTGGTGGACCGTGATTTTGTTTCCCTCGGGGTCCTGAATGATCGCCATCCGGCACACGCGCGTTTCAAACGGCTCCATCATAAACGTCACCCCACCTGCTTTGAGTGAGGTCATTGCCGTGTCGAAATCGGCTACCTCGAATGCGCAACAAGGGCCCTGGTGCGTCGGCGTCCAATCATCCATTTTCGCGAGACAGAAAGCTCCCGGCCCGATTTCATACTCCGTAAAAGCCGCGCCCCCGGGAAATTCCAAAACGGAAGTCGGTTTCAATCCAAAGTGGCCTTCGTAAAACGCCCGCGCGCGGGCCATGTCGGTGACGGGGTAACCAGTAAACGCGATTTCGGTGACAGCGATCATAGGGCGACTTTTGTGGAGAAAAGTTCATCTTTGGCGAGCCCTGATTTTCGAATCTTCCGCCGGGGAAGGAAGGGCTACTCCTCCTCGCTCGTGAGGTGGTCCGCGACCTCCTCCGGCTCCACTTCCAGGCCGTTCAGGCCGGCATCCCAATTGGGGCCGACCAGCGCGCCATCCTGGTGCATCCCAAGCAGCCAGCCATCGATGAATTCGTCGAGCGGGATCGCCATCGGTTGGTGGGTGTTCCATTCGCCCTGCGCGTGGGTCTTGGCCTCGGCCTGGGTGGACCAGAAGAGCAGCACGTCGGTGTCTTCAAACTCGTTGGACTCACTATAGGCCCAGCCCTCGCCGTCATTTAGTCCCCAGACCTCGCCGGTCTCACGGGCCGTGGCGATGAATCGCTCGTAGTTGCTATCAGAAGTGGCGCGGTCTTGCGGCATAACGGGAACTTGTATCCATGAATTTGGCGTTGGCCAAGCTTCGGGATGCGCCACGCGAAAAAGGATCGAACCGTCGCTCCACGATGGTTGGGGTACTCCCGCGCTCGCTGACGGATGCCGGCGGAAATCAGTCTGTCCAATTCATGAANCTCGCGGCATCCTGCCTTCCGCTTGGTTGCTGCCTATATCAGAGACCCTCTGCCTATGAAACTGCTCACTGCTCTCTTGGTCATCTCTTCGACCGCCATCACGGGAGCGCTCTTCGCGCAAAATTCAGAGCCCGCGAAGCCCTCCGCGTTGGAGCCGGACCAAGTTCCCCCGCTCGACAAGACGCAGTATGTTGGCGCGGAGAAGTGTGCGACGTGCCACCAAACCTACTTCGATGGCTGGAAGACCACGACCCATAGCAAGATGGTGCAACGACCGGTCACCGAGGGGCCGCACAAAAATGTGCTCGCGGATTTCAGTATCGAGAGCCCGCACCATCCGGAGTTGAAAGACGTCCGATGGGTGGTTGGTAATCGCTGGAAACAGCGCTTCCTGGTCGAAGTGAACGGGCAGGAGGTGGTCTTTCCCGGGCAATGGAGTGTGCAGGAAAAGAAGTGGCAGCCCTATACGGCCAAGACCGATTGGTGGTGGCCGCAGCACCAGGATTGGAAGCAGCGCTCCAACGTGCAACTCTGCGCGGGCTGCCATAGCACCGGTCTGGACTTGAAGACCCAGTCCTGGACGGAGCTCAACATTTCCTGCGAAAGCTGTCACGGGCCGGGGCGCCTGCACTCAGAGACCTCGAAGATTGCCGACATCGTGAATCCTTCGCGACTGACGCGGCAGAAATCCATGGACATATGCTTTGCCTGCCACGCTGCGGGGAAGCCGCATGGCGGGCAAACCGACTATGCCTGGCCCGTGGGCTTCAAACCGGGCGATGACCTGGCGAAATTCTGGCAGCCTTTTGAGCCCACTGGAAAGCAAACGCCGGAGTTTTGGCCGAACGGCACCGCGCACAAAAATCGCGTCCAGGCCAATACCTTCGTGCAAAGTGTGATGCACGACGCCGCGCTCCAGTGCACCAACTGCCATGACGTTCACAACGGCCAGCACACGGCGATGACCATTAAATCGGCGGCGACCAATGCCCTTTGCAACACCTGCCACGGGCCGGGTGAGAAGCAGCATCTGAAAGAAAAACTGCTCACGGATCACACGCATCACGGGCCCTTGAGCAAGGGGAGCACCTGCATCGAATGCCACATGGCGAAGACCGGCGAAAATTCGGTGGCCGCGGAGTCGAGGAACCACACGTTCGAGGTGGTCTCGCCGGCGGAGACCCTCAAAAACGGGACGGCCAACGGCTGCAACATCTGCCACACCGACAAGACCACGGAGTGGGCGCTGACGCAATTTGCCCAGTGGTATCCTGAGGCGAAATAAGGGCCACGGGTCTTACGCCTGGCTCTCCCGCTCAAACGGCAGGAACCACGTAAACACCATGGCCGGCAGAAACAGAAATCCCACATAGTACAGCGTGGCGCCGTAGTTGCTGCCGTGCGTGATTTGCGCGGCAAAAATGGTGCCGATGGCTGCGGCGATGCGGCCGATGTTGTAGCAAAAGCCCGCGCCGGTGGTTCGCAGCAGGGTGGGGAAGAGCGGCGGCAGTAGCATGGTGAAGAGCCCAAAGACCCCGCTCCAAAAGCCCACCGCCGGCAGCCAGAAATGCGTGAGCATTTCGACCGGGTGCGGTGCGCCAAACGCGAGCGACATGGTCACCACAAAGCCGCCGAACATAAAGAGCAGCGTCGCCTTATAGCCAAACAACCGGGCGAGCAGCCCCGCGACGAAATTGCCGATGATGCTGATGCCGATAATCCAGCCAAACGTGGTGCCGACCAGACTGTCGCGGGCGGTGGAAGTCATGGCCACCACCTCGGGCAGGAGGCGGACGTGCTGTGCCTGCCAGTACATAAACGCCCACCAACCCGTGAGGGAAAAAGCGCATACGCCGATGCTGGTCAGCGTCACCCGCAAGGTGGGCCCGCGGAATAGATCGGCGACCGAGGGGCGGGCGGCTGTGGAGTGCGCGGCGGCCCAGGTCTCCGGCTCCGGCACATGGCGGCGGATGTAAAAGACGAGGATGGCGGGGACGATACCGATGAGGAAAATCCAGCGCGGGTGCTGGCCGGCGAGCGCGGCATTCACCAGGACGGCCACGATGACGCCGAGGTTCACACCGGTTTGCAGCACGGCGGCGGTCCACGGGCGCCACGCGCGCGGCCACGTCTCCGCGAGCAGCGTGGAGCCGACCGCCCATTCCCCGCCGATGCCGAGCGCCGCGAGAAAGCGGAAGATGAGGAGCTGCCACCAGTTCTGCGCGAAGAACGAGAGTCCGGTGAACAGCGCATAGGCGAGCACCGTGAGCGAGAGCGAGCGACTCCGGCCAATCAAGTCGCCCAATCGCCCGAAGAACGCCCCGCCCAGCGCCCAACCGATGAGAAAGGCGGCCTGAATCCACGAACTGCGCTCCTGCACGGACTTGTCGCCCGAGTGAAAGTTCGCGGCGAAGACTTCCCACTCTTCAGAGGAAACATCCCCGCTGTGGTTGCGGTCGGCCTTTTCAAAAGCAGGCCATTCCGCAGCGGTCAGTGCGCCATCTTTGTCGGCATCGAGGCGCGTGAAAAGTGGGGTGTTTTCCGGCGTGAGCGCTCGCGTGAGGGCGGCGCCCGGGCCGGTGGAAAAGGTCGCGAGCTCGTCCAGGGAGATGCGGCCATCGTGATTCGCGTCGGCCACGGCAAAGGTGGGCCAGGCTTCGGTCCGGATGGAGGGTTGGGTTCCCGCGAGTTGGGCAAAGGATTCCCGGAACGTATCGCGGTTCACGAGAATGGCCACGAAGCCCACCGCCACGAGGGTGTAAATGTGCATGTCCAGCCCGTCGAAGAGCCAGCCCAGCCAGGCGGCAAATCCGCTTTTGCGTTGCTGCGGGGTCAGGTCACGAAGACGGGTGGGTGGCATCGCCCGACCAAAGACGAGCCGGCGAGGAGCGGGAAGCACGAAAGTGCGGCGGGCCCGCTCACCAGAATGTGAAACGGGAGTGGCGCGCGGGGGAGGGGACGGGTATGAGCAGAGGCGAACATGAGTTCACAACCCGCAAGCGCTTCTGCAAAGAGCGGCAACCACCGTGGCCGTTAGGACGACCCAGCCGAGATGGACGGCGGGCGACGTGCTCGACCTGGAAATCCTCTGCGCGAGCGCCGAGGTGCAGCAGGATTTGGCCGGCAGCCGCGCGGACCTGGAGCGCGAGATCGCTCCGCAAAAGCTGACGCAACTGCCGCGCTCGGCGCTTTTCCGGCGCTGGCTGAAGGTCCGCCGTCCCAAAAATCCGGGCCTGCCGGGGGCTTCCCTGGATCGGGTGTTCCGCGTCGCGCGCTTCCTGGCCTGGCTGCTCGGCATCCTCCTGGGGGCCTCCTCGGCCGGCGGCTATCTGCTCTACTTTGGGCAGGAGCCGGTGAACCCTTTTTGGTTCTTTCTCTGGCTCGTGCTGGTGCCGCTGTTGATTAGCGCGGTCATCATCGGGCTGGCGGCGGCGTGGCACGATTGGAGCGGGCCTGCGGCGTTCGCTCGCTGGCTGGTGGGGGCGATTTGCCGGCGACTCCCCGGCGGGGCGCGCTCCGCGTGGCAGGCGTGGTCGGGAATTTTTGCCCGCCACCGGGATCGGCATGCACGCCTGGCCGTCCTCCCCCTGCTGGGCGTGACCCAGCGCGCGGCCTGCGGCTTCGCGCTGGGGGCGTTGATGACACTTTGGCTCCGCGTGGTCTTCACGGATATCGCCTTTGGCTGGCAGAGCTCCGCCGGGTGGAGCATGGAGACCTGGCACGGCGTGGCCCGGGGGATCGCGTCGCCGTGGGCCTGGCTGTACCCGTGGGCCTGCCCCACGGTGGAGCAGGTGCGCGCTTCCCATTTTACGTTTGCGGGTGGCATGAAAGAGGTCGCGCCGTGGGCTTCGCAGGCCTGGTGGCCGTTTCTCGCTTTCAGCCTCGCGGTGTGGGGCGTGGGGGTGCGCACGGCGATCATCCTCTTCCTCGGCTGGCACGAACGCCGGGCGCTGCGAAATCCGGACTTCTCGCATAGCGATGCGAACGCGCTCTACCGCGCTCTCACCGGGCCGCTTTTCTCCGGCCCGGCCCCGGACGCCGCTCCCACTTTGGCCGATTCTGCCCTTCCGCCAGTGCCCCATGCCACCGGCCGCGCCTGGCTCGTCCTGGTGCCGGATGCCGAGCCGCCCGATCGCGCCGCCGTGGAGCGCGCGCTGGCCGCTTCGCTCGGCGGTTCGGTGCGCAGCGTGCATGCCGTCGCGGTGGACGACTCCGGCGCCAACGCGGCCGTACTGTCCGCGGTGCAGGGGGCGATGGAGCCCGTGGCTGTGCTGCTGCCCGCAGCGCGCGACCCGATTTTGGCGATCAAGAAAACGCTCGCGGCCATCGCCGCCGCCTGTGCCGGGCGCGAGTGTGTGGTGCTGCTGCAAGGCGCACCCTCCCGGCTGCCCCTGTGGCGGAAATTTGCCGCCGCCAACCGCCTGGAAATGGAAATGATGCCCGTCCCATGAGCCTGCCCGCCTTTGCTGTTGTCGGCGCCGTGAATCACGGTAAATCCAGTGTGGCCGCCACGCTCGCGGAAAGCGATAGCGTGGGCATCAGCGATTTCCCAGGCGAGACCGTGCAGTGCCAGCGCTTCGTGTGCCGGGAGCTGTTTACTTTGTGGGACACCCCGGGCTTTCAAAACCCGCGCGAGATGCTGCGCGCAGTCGAGCAAGAGGCCCGCCATGCCGCCGACCCGCTGGCCATCTTTCGCGCGTTTGCGGAGCGCGAGCGGGCCAGTGGCGATTTCGCGGCCGAGTGCGAATTGCTCCGCCCGTTGCTGGAAGGCGCGGCCATTCTTTACGTGGTGGATACCTCGCAACCATTGGAGCGCCTGCACGAGGCGGAGATGGAAATCCTCCGGCTCACCGGTCGCCCGCGTCTCGCGGTGCTGAATGCGACGCGCGCGCCCCTCCACGATGCCACGTGGCGGGCGCGGCTCGGCCAGCAATTCGGCGCCATCCACGAGTTCAACGCGCACCGCGCCAGCGCGCACGACCGGGCGGAATTGCTGCGCGCCATGTCCATGCTCAGCGCGGAATGGAAAGGCGCCCTGCGCACCGCGGCCGATGCGCTGGAGGCCGACTGGCAGCGCCAGTTGCGCGATGCCGCCACCATTCTCGTGGAGTTGCTTGACGAGGCGCTCGTTCACACCGAGCGCGCGTTTCTCCCGCGCAACAAGACCGACACCAAGCAGGCCGTCGTGGCCGAGGCGACGCAGCGCTTCTATCGCACCCTCGCCGCGCGTGAAGTCCGCGCTCACCGCGACCTCATCAAGCTCTTCCGCCACAGCCGCGTGGAAATCAGTACCGATGAGCGCGGCTTTTTCGCGGAGGACCTTTTTTGCGAGGAGACGTGGAAGGTTTTTGGACTGCCGTGGTGGGCGCTCGCCATGCTTGGCGCAGGCACCGGCGGCTTCCTGGGGTTGAAAGCCGGCGCGCTCAGCGAGGCGGCGGCGCCCTCGGGCATTCCGACCACCGTGGGCGCGGTCATCGGCGCGAGTGCGGGTGCTTTGGGTGCGGTCTTTGGCGGGCAGCGGCTCGCCCAGCCGGTCATTAAGTTCCTCCCGACAAATCCCACCGTGGCGGAAAAGACGCAGGAGGCGGCGGTCACGGCGGCCAATGCCGTGCTGGGCATCGGCACCGCGATTCAGGTCGGCCCGCTGCGCGGCGAAAACTTTCCGTATGTGTTGCTCGACCGCGCGCTGGGGTTGCTCTGCTACCTCCACGGACGGACCCACGCCCGGCGCGATCAAGTGTTGCTGGAGGCCGCGCGGCTCAAGGAAGCGTTGGATCAGGCCGGGGCCTCCGCTGCCAAGTGGCCCGGGGATCTCGCGAGCGCCTGCAAACGCCACGTGAAGGCCCTCCGGAGGGGCAAGATCACGGTGGATACCCGGGCGGCGTTGATCGCACTGCTCACCCAGCACCTCGCCGCGACCGCCATCCGCGGATTTGCCTACGAGGCCGGAGACGCGAGCACGCCTCGCTGAAGGTCGGGTGTTTCGTCTAATCCGCCACGCGGGGCAGGTCGAGTCCGGGGGCTTTGCCACTGTCCGGCTTCTTCTTTGGGTTCGGGTCCACGGCCGTGGGAAGCCGGCCGCCGACGGCGGGGTCTTCCGCCCAATTGCTGCCCGGCGCGCCCTTCTTCGGCGCGGGGTGATTCTTCTTTCGCTCGTCCTCTTTTTGCTTCTCGGCGCCAATCACTTTGAACTGCTGGCTAATCACCGCCACCTCGCCTTCCGTCAGCCCGCGGGGGATGGTGATGACGCCGTCCGAAACCGTGCGGTCGATGACCATGTCCACCACTTGATGCACCCCCTGCTTGGTTCCCACGAACACGACCATGGCCGAGCCCTTGGCGCCATTGCTCACCGTTTCGAGTCGAATCGTGCCCTGCACATCCAATTGAAATGCGCAGCCCCACGTGCCGTCCGACGTCCGGAAGGGCATGGCGGCCTTGATGTTGAGTTCGCTGAATTCCGGGATGCGGGAGACGTGGACATCCCGCTGCGCGTAGTGCAGCCGGATGGGCTGGGCCATGCTGTCGCCATCCTGGGCATTCGTCTCCACGTGAAAACGAACGGTGACCTTGGGCTTGTTGCTCATGCCAAAGGCGCTGGCGCAGAGCAGGGCCACGAAGGCCGGAAGGAGGCGGAATTTCATGATGCGGAGATTGGCGGGGGAAAAGGGATTTGCAACCTGTGAAGCATTTCCGACACACTGTGTCCCATGAAGTTGTTGTTGGCGTTGGTGATTTCCGCTCAGTTTTTCCTGGTTGGTCCCGCTTTGGCGAAGACCAAGCCCTCCACCGCGACGCCCGAAGAGGCGGCTGCGAAAGCCGAGGCGAGAAAAAAGGAGGCGGCCGCCAAGGCTGAAGCCAAGGCCCATCCCGATGCCCCGCGCGTGCGCACCCCGGGCTTCTGGGAGCGGGCGTGGGTCAGCTCCGGCAAGCTTTGGGGCACCACCAAAAAGGTGGGCAGCACCGCCGCCCACGTCGTGACCTCCCCCTTTCACCTCGGCCGAAAGAAGCAAGACGCTGAATCGGGCTGGCGAAATCTTTCGATGAGCATGACGATCGAGCCCACCACGGTGAAACTGCCGCAAGCCAAATCCGTCGTGGTGACGGTGAGCGTAGTGAACACCGGTACCCAGGCCGCCCAGTTCGAATTTCCCAATACCCAGCGCATCGAAGTGCTCTTGAAGGCCGAGGACGGCAAAGTGCTCTCCAAGTGGTCCGAAGACCAAAAGGTCAGCGAGGACGAGGGCTTTCTCGTGGTGAATGCCGGCGAAAAGCTCGAATACACCGCCACCATTTCCACCCGCGACATGGCGGAAGGGAAGACCTACATCATCGAAGCCTACTTCCCCACGTTCGACGAACTGCGCACCAGTCGCACCGTCGTGCCGACGAAATAACGGACGCGATCGAGGTCAACGACCCCGCCAGTGAAACCGCTGGTGTCTCATGAGGGGCATCGAAATCAAGTAGCCCGCATCCGTCCCCACCAGGAGGAAAACGAGCGCCAGCCAGCGGGTGCGGAAACGAACCTGGCTGTCGCGAGGCTTGCAGGAGAGTGCCAGCAGGATCGCTCCGTGGATGAAAACCCCGGCCACGGCTCCGGCTCCGAAAAGATGGAAGGGGAGCATGGCGAGACCCTGAAACTCGGAAGGGAAAGGGCCGTCCGAAAGAAAGCGGCGGCCCTCGGTCATCGCACAAAGCGCGCTGAAGATCGTCAGGATGAGGCCCAGGGCCCCTCCGGCCATGGCCACGGAGAACACCGCCCCGAGAAAGGTGGGGTGGAGACTTTCACTAAAAGGAGGAAGCTCCGGTTGGGCTCCTTCGGCCGGAGGTTCCTCAAACGAATCATCGAGGGAGGGATCCGGTTCGCCCAGCAGCGCCAGGCAGGCCGCGCGGTCATCTTCCGAAATGGCCACCAGCACCGGCATCGTGATGGGGAGCCAGAGCCCGCTGCATTGTTCATGGAGGACAAAGGCTTCCACGTCGTGCGAAAGCAGCCAGGAACGCAGGCGATGCGCGTGAAAGAGGTCGCGGCAGGGAATTTGGAACATCTTGAGCCGGGGGCGGTCTGCAAAAAGGAGGCCAAAAAAGGGTGCAAGGCGAGCTTTTCCGGTGGAGATCTCCGGGCCGGATTGCGCTTGTGAAATTTTTCACAAAGTCCTTGCATCGCGGAATAGTTTTTCGCTTACTCGCAATCCATTCGCGAAAAAACCCGCGTGCTTTTTCGACCTTGAACAACGCTCGCACACCACTACTTACCTGACGAAATGCCGCAGATCTTCTCCCGCGGGGCGAACATCGTTCCGCTGAAAATCATCCTTGTTCTCGGCGCACTGGCGACCGGAGCGGTTGGCGCTGTCTGGTATTATTTCACGCCGAAATATACCAAGGTGGGCTACATGCCCCCGCAGCCGATCCCTTTCTCCCACAAGATTCACGCCGGCCAGCTCGGTCTCGATTGCCGCTACTGCCACAGCTTTGTGGAGACCGCCGCGCACTCGAATATCCCGGCTGCCCAAGTGTGCATGAACTGCCATTCGCAGGTGCAGAAGGATAGCCCGAAGCTGGAGCCGCTCCGCCAGGCGTGGGCCACCGGGAACCCGATTCCCTGGGTGCAGATTCACAAGACCCCCGACTACGCCTATTTCAATCATTCGGTCCATATCAACCGCGGTGTCTCCTGCGTGAGCTGCCACGGGCGAATCGACCAGATGGAAGTCGTGTATCAAGACCAGCCGCTTTCGATGAAGTGGTGCCTCGAGTGCCATCGCGCTCCCGAGAACGCCATTCGGCCGCTGGATAAGGTGACAGACCTCGCCTGGCAGCCGCCGACCAACGGCGGTGAGCTGGCGGCCCTGCTCGGGGTGGACCCGGCGGTGTTGGAACTCAAAGCCGACACGAAGCTGTCGCCGTCCAAGGCGCAGACCGTGATGGGCACCTTCTTGAAAAACAAGCGCGACATTCACGCGCCTGATGCCAACTGCGCAGGCTGCCACCGCTGATCTCCATGAGCAAACGCATTGTCCAACATCCACCGGAGACGGGCGACGGTCCGAAGTATTGGCGCAGCATTGGCCAGCTCGAGGAAACGTCCGATTTCAAAAACTGGCGCGACCGCGAATTCCAAAGCGGTGCCTCGGAGCTGAACCCCGAGGTGGGCCGCCGTGGCTTCCTGAAATACATGGCCGCCAGCACCGCGCTGGCCGGTCTCTCGCTGAGCGCCTGCCGCCGCGAGGAAAAGGCGCTGGTTCCCTTCACGCAAGGCGTGGAATGGAGCGTGCCCGGCAAGCCGATCTTCTACGCCACCTCGCGCCCGCATCGCCGCGGTGCGCTCCCGCTGGTCGCCACGACGCACGATGGGCGTCCGACCAAGCTGGATGGCAACCCGATGCACGACCTGAGCAAGGGAGCCTCCAGCCTCCAGACCCAGGCCGCGCTGCTCGATCTGTATGATCCGGATCGCTCCCGCCGCTTCCAGCACGCGGGCAAGGAAGCAACCGAGGCTGATTTCATCAAGTGGTCGGCCGACCTGATGGCGAAAGCCGGAACGGGCGAGGGGATTGCGTTCCTGTGCGAGCGCACCACCTCGGAGACTTTCAAGCGCCTCCAGGCGGAGCTTCAGGCGAAACTCACTGCCAGCACCTGGGTGACCTACGAGCCGCTCGGCAACGAGGAATCCAACGCCGCGCAAGCCGCCAGCTTTGGCGGAGCCGTGCGGGCCGTGCCACGGCTGGAGCATGCGGACATCATTTTGACGCTCGATAGCGATTTCCTCGG
>FJVU01000036.1_pt1 | contig 14772 bp, 10 predicted proteins | sample 1011831 | NCBI WGS metagenome assembly FJVU01 (sample SAMEA3912450, study PRJEB9761) | metagenome | biome: forest; material: soil | place: USA | collected 2011-06-22 | depth 0.1 m
GCCGCNCNCACTCCAAGATCGCGTCCCGCGTTAGCCTGCGCTCAGCAGGGCGCCTTATATTACTTCGATGGGCTGGGCAGGAGCGGCGAGAGCGCGGCCGCGAGGCGCTCGGCGAGGAGTTGATGGCCGGCGGCATTCGGGTGAATGCGTTCGCCGAAGTAGTTGGCGTTGCCCGGCCAGGCGGATTCGGTGAGCTCGGGAATAAGCAGGGTGCGCACGCTGCGCTTCTGTGCCTCCGCTTGCAGGGCGGCGCGATACGCGCCGACGCGTTTGCCTTCCTCAGGATCGCCGGGCTGCGCGGCAGCTTCGGGGTAGTCGCCCGCCATATTCGGGTCGCGGTAGATGGGGAGAATGGCGAGGAAGTTCGCGCTGTTTTCGCGGCACAGGGCATCCAGCGCGACCAGGTTGGCCACATACTCGGCCTCGCTGCTACGGGGCTCGGGCGCCGGTGGCACCGCCGGGATATTCTTCCGCTGGGCCATCTGGGTGATGTGCAGAAGCAACTGGCTGCGGGCAATGACGCCGCGGGCGGTCGCCTGCGCGCCCTGCGGCATGGTGGCGCGATCGGGCAGACCGGCGGCCCGGGCGTCGTTCCAGCCGAAGCACGCAGTGACCAAATCGGGTTTTAATTCCGCGATGTCGCGGCGGAGCCAGGCGAGCCCCTGCCCGCTCGTGTAGCCGGGGCAGGCCAGCGGGATGACTTCAATGTCCAGCCCGGGGTGGGCCTGGCGAAGGCGCTGCTCCAGCAGGCGCGGGTAAGCCTGCTCGGCGGGATCAAACGTAGTGGCATGAGCACGGTCCGGCGCGACGGGAACCCGGTAGCCGAAGGTGACGGAATCACCCAGGCAGACGATGCGCAGGCCATGTTTGGCCGCTAGTTCATGGTCCACCCGGAGATGCGCCGCATTCGTGGAGACCGGGGTGAAATCCCACCACACGTTACGAAGATTCGGCTTGAGCCGCCAGACGAGGAGCGGGTCGAATTCAAACAAACCAGCAGTGTTTTCACCCTGGGTGTCGGATCGCAATTGGGGTGAGGTGACGAAGATTTCCAGCGGATCGAGGTGGCGCGCAAAAAGCCGGACACCTCCCTCCGCAAGCAGCAGCAAGACCGGCACGATGAGCACCAGAATAACGGCGAGCAGCAATTTGGAACGAAGCTTGGGCATCGCGGGCAGAGTGCGAAGGAATTCGGAAAGGAGAAGCAGAAATGTGCGGAGCGGAGGCTTGCGCGAACGACGGAACCCCGCTCCGATCCATGGAATGAAGCCCAGCCTGCGCGCACGAATTATCGCCGAATGGCGGGGCATGTCCGAAAAGGCCTTTCCGAAGGACACCGCGCAACTCGTGAGCTCGCTCGTCGGCAAGGTGCTGTCGGACATGGGGCTGGGAGACCGGCTGCGCGAGGAAGAGGTAATGGCGGCCTGGCAGGAAGTTGTCGGCGAATTCATCGCGCAGCATTCCACGCCCCGGAGGCTCCAGGATGGCGTGCTGCACGTCCGTGTACTCCAGCCGTCCATGCTCTACGAGCTGGACCGGACCATGCGGCCGGAAATTCTGCGCAAGCTGAAGAAGCGCTTCGGGCGGGCGATCCGCGAGGTGAAGTTTCGCGTGGGGTAGGAGGCGGACGGCCAGACGGCGGCGTCAGGAAGCGCGGCAGTCCCACGGAAGCGCCGTCAACCACCGGGTACGGTTGAGCCCCGTGATTCGACACGNAGATGGCAAGTCNGGTGCCAGGCGCTTCGCGCTTTGAAAGGCCGATTGAGGACATCGGCGCTCCCAGGGACGGCGCGCACGCTCACATCCGCGCGTGCGCGAGAAAGTAGTTCATTTTGGAGACTGGCTATGCCGCCCGACGCAGCCCTAACGAATCGCCAGATGCCCCAGCGCCAGCAAGGCGTAAAAAGTGTATTCGGCGTCGAGATCGTCGTCGGCCCAGTGGCCGTGGAAGCCGCCATCGGCGTTCCAGAGGGTGTCGAGGAAATCGAGGCAAAGGTCGCGGGCGGGGTCGGACAGGGGGCGATCGACGCAGGAGAGCGCGTGCAGCGCGGTCGCGGTGGAGAGGAGGTCGGGCAGCGGGGCGCCGGGCACGGCCAGCCAGCCGCCGCTCTCGTGCTGGCGGGCGAAGAGCCAATCGCCGGCGGCTTGATTGACCGGCATGCCGAGCTGGTGGAGCAAGGTGACGGCGGCGGCGGTGGCGGGCACGGTGCCTTCGCGCATGCCGCGCACATTCCCCCAGGCGCCATCGGGGGTTTCGAGAAATTTCAGGCATTGCACCATGCGGAGCGGCTCGGGCAGGTCCACGCCGGCATCCTGGTAAGCCCCCAAGGCGACGAAGCAGCCGTAGGCATGTCCGTACTTCGCGCCGGGCGTTTCATGGTAGCCACCGTCGGCCGTGCGGTGCGCTTCGAGGCGGGCGAGCAAGGGGGCCGACTTGCCGCGAAGGCCGAGCGCGGCGCGGCAACGGATAAGGGCGCCGAGATGAATGAAGTCGAGCGCCTCCCCTTGGCCGAAACTTTCGATCCACTCCCGCAGCGCCGGATAACGCGGGTCGGCCGGAGGCAACGGCGCGCCCATGGCCTCGGCACCGGCGAGGGCGAAGATGGTGTAGTAGAGGTCGGGTTTGCCGGCGCGATCCGGCGCACCGCCGCCGGCGAATTGCTTCAGGAAAAACTCGCGGACGAGGCCGGCGGACTCCTCCAACAGCCGGGGGGCCAGGCGGGCCACCTGGAGCATTTGCAGGCGCAGGCTCATGCGACGTTTTCCTTTTCCTCGACAAGGATTCGGACGATATCGGCGACCGCAACGAAGCCAAAGACGCCGGTGACAAAGGTGGCGGCGCCAAAGCCGCTGGCGCAATCCATCCGCAGGCTGCTCTCGGGCTCGGGCTCGGCCGAGCAAGTGCCATCGGCCCAGGGATAGACGGGCTTTTCCGGCGAAAAGACGCAGCGCACGCCCATGGGAGTGAAATCCGTATTCACGCCCGGGTCCCAGCCGAATTCACGGCGGAGCTTCTTACGGGTCTGGCGCAGGAGTTCGTCCTGTCCGGCGAGACCGAGGTCCTCGGCGCGCACGAGGGAGGGGTTCCGGCGGCCACCGGCGGCGCCACAGGTGAGCACCCGCAGGCCGCGAGCGTGGGCGTGGTGAATGATGTGCGCCTTGGTGCTCATACGATCCACAGCATCCACCACAAAATCGAAAGGCGGGGCGAGAATCTCGGTCGCGCTGGTCTGGGTATAGAATTCGCCGATGGCCTCCACGCGGCACTCCGGCGAGATGAGGCGGGTGCGCTCGGCGAGCACGGCGACCTTGGGGCGGCCCACGGTGCCATCCAACGCCGGCAACTGACGGTTCACGTTGGTCACGCACACGTCGTCAGCATCTACCAGCGTGAGCGCACCCACGCCAGAGCGGGCCAGCGCCTCGACCATCCATGAGCCCACGCCACCGACGCCGATGATGCAGACGTGCGCGCGGTGGAGGCGCTCCAGCGCGGCGCGGCCGTACAGGCGGGCTACTCCGCCAAAGCGGCTGAGGTAGTCGGGCGACAGGACCCCGGCGTCATCCAAAACCGTGCTCATGTGGTGGCGGTATAGGCCTCCATGCTCTCTCGGGTGATGGCGTACCAGGCGCCGCAGCGCGGGCAGCTCATCCGTAGCGTGGCTTCGTCGCCAAAAAGATCGGCGGGATTTTGACGAAAGGTGGGCGCGAGCACGGCCATCATGCGCTGCTCGTTGCAGCCGCACTCCCACCGATAAAAGCGCTTCTCCAGCAGGGTGATTTCCTCCTTCTGGTCGATGGTGCGGACGGTCTCGTCGGTGAGGGATTCAAACCAATCCATGTCGCAATCCGGATGGGCACTGACCATCACGATGTCCTCCTCGCCGTGGCGGAATAGGCGCGCGGGACGCTGCTCGCTCTGGCCATAGTAACGTTCCACCGCAGGAAAGATGTCGGCCTCCGGGAGTTCCACCACGCTGCGGCGGGCAGGCTGGTAGCCCCGCCGGGGATCGCCGCGCACGATGTCGCTCATGAAAAGGTTGCGGCCATCGTCCTTCACTTTGTCGGTAAAAAGCTGGCCGACAATGGTGCCGCGGCTGTTGTCGCCGGTGACGAAGAGATTCAGCAGCGGAGCGACAAAATGGATGGTCCAGGCCGTGGTCTCATTCCACGGGCGGGAGGCACAGTGCAAGGTCAGCGCGGCCAGGGCTTCCTTGAACATGACGTCCTGCCCCGGTTCGTGCCGATAGCCGAACCGGCTCAGGTGCAGGTAGTAGTCCACGTACATCTCGCCAAAATCGGCCCGGGCCACGAGGGCATTGCGCCCCCGGACGAAATAAGTCCGCACTTCCAGGCCTTCCGGCGTTTCATTGCTATCGCTCATGTGGGCAAAAGCTACGCACATTTCGGGCGACTCGGAAAGGGCGGCGCCGCAATTTTTGCACGTCGCGGAATTGGGGGCTTTCCTCCGCGGGGTCCCTTCCGTAGGAATCGTCGTCGATGTTTAAGAAGAGATATTCGAAGCCCGGTTCGGCCCCGGCCACTCTCAATGCCCCCCCGGGCGCCAACGTAGAGCCCGTTTTCCACGTGATGGAATGGGGTGAAAACGATTTGAAGGAATACACGGTGAAAAACGTGGCCGACTTCCCCGAATGCCCCGGCGACGGCAAGGTGCGCTGGCTGGAAATGAACGGTCTTGGGAGTGTGGAAGCCCTGAAGCAACTCGGCGAGCGGTACGGCCTCCATCCCCTCGCGCTCGAAGACGTCCTGAACATCGGGCAGCGACCCAAGCTGGAACCCTATGGCGCGCACCTCTTCATCGTGGCGCAGATGATCTATCGCGACTCCGAGCGATGCATGTGCGGCGAGCAGGTGAGCATGTTTGTCTTCGATCATCTGCTCATCTCCATCCAGGAGGAATCGGAGAACGACGTCTTCAATCCCGTGCGCGACCGCATTCGCGCCGGCGGCGGCTACATTCGCAAGATGAAGGCGGACTACCTCGCCTATGCCCTCCTCGACTCCATCGTGGACCATTGTTTTCCGGTGCTGGAGGAAATTGGGGAGGCGCTGGAAGAACTGGAGGACGAAGTGCTGGGAAAACCCTCCCCCATCATCATCAACCAATTGCACAACATTAAGCGCATTCTGATGCAAGTGCGCCGCCACGTGTGGCCGGAGCGGGATGTGGTGAATTCCCTGCTGCACACCGAGCACCCGGTGGTAAAGCGCGAGACCAAAGTCTTCTTGCGCGACCTGTATGACCACACGGTGCAAATCATGGAACTGGTGGAGAGCTATCGCGATGTGTCCACGGGGCTGATGGAAATGTACCTCTCCAGCGTGAGCTTTCGGACCAATGAAATCATGCGGGTGCTCACGATTATGTCGTCCATCTTCATTCCGCTGACCTTTGTCGCCGGGGTGTACGGGATGAATTTCGAGAATATGCCGGAACTGAAGTCGCAGTCGGGGTATTACGTATGCCTCGGCGTGATGGCGGTCATTGCCGTGGCGCTGGTCTATTTCTTCCGGCGGAAGAAATGGCTCTAGCCAGTTAGCCGCGCCCCCGCCCAACTGCGTCCGCATGCCACTCACGCTCCATCGCTCGAATCGACTCGAATCGCTGGTGGAAGCGCTCGCCGAAGACCTCCGCGCGCATCCCGCGCCTCCGCTGGAGCCGGAGCGCATCGTGGTAGCGAGCTTTGGCCTGCGGCGGTGGCTCAGCTTTCGGCTGGCGGAGCGGCTCGGCGTGGCGATGCATCTGGAGTTTCAATTGCCCTCCACCTTTGTGCAGAAGGTTCTGGCCGCGCTTTCCCCGGAGCAGCCACCGTCGCCGACGTACCAGCGGGAGGTCCTGCCGTGGCGCCTTCATGCGGCGCTGCCTGGCCTGCTGCCTGGGCGCGATTTTGCGCCGCTCCGAAACTTCGTCCAGGGCGACCCATTGAAACTCTGGCAACTTGCCTCGCAGATTGCGGGAGTCTTCGATCGCTATCTCGCCTATCGGCCCGACCTGTTGCAGCGTTGGGAGCAGGGGAAAATCGAGTCCGCGGAGCGCTGGCAGGCCCAACTATGGCAGGTGATTTCCCGCGGGCAGGCGCACGCCCCGGGCCTCCTCCGCCAGTATGCCGAGCGCACCCGCCCGGCGCCCGTGATGCAAGACTCGGAATTTAGCGACCTGCCACTTTTTGCCCAGCGACCGGCCCGGGTCGCCCCGCGGAATCTGAATCTCGGAAGGTTCCGCCTTTTCGCCCCCACCGCGCTGCCACCTTTTTATCTGCAAATCCTGGAAGCGGCCGCCCCGCACGCCGACCTCCAGGCCTATCTGCTTACGCCCACGCAGGAGTATTGGGGCGACATCCTGAGCGAGCGGGAAAAGTCCCGCTTTCGGCGCTGGATGACGCGGCGCGGGGCGAACGCCGCCGCGCATCCCCTGAGCGATCCTCATCCCCTGCTGGCGAGCCTGGGCAAGATTGGTCGCGAATTTCACGATGCTCTGTTGGATCTCTCGCCAACCGCCGAGCACGACTGGTTTGCGGCACCGGAGGCGCCCACCACCCTGCTCGGCAGGCTGCAGCAGTCACTCCTCACCCTGGAGACCGCTCAGGAGCCGCGGGCCATCGCCGCGAACGATCGCTCGCTGCAAATCCACAACTGCCACTCGCCGCTGCGCGAAGTGGAGGTGCTGCACGATCAACTGCTCGCGCTCTTTGAAGCCGACCCCACGCTGGAGCCGCGGGATGTGCTCGTGTCCGTGACCGACATGGCGGTTTACGCCCCCTGCATCGAAGCCGTTTTTGATGCACCGGAATCCGAGCACGTGCGCTTTCCCTTCTCCATCGCNGACCGCACGGCGCAGGCGGAGAATCCCGTGGCCGATGCCTTCCTGCGCGTGCTGGCCCTGGTGGATTCGCGCTTTGCGGCGAGCGCGGTGCTGGGGTTGCTGGACTGCGAGCCCGTGCGGGTGCGTTTTGAACTTTCCGAGGCCGACGTGCCGCTCATTCGCGACTGGGTCTCCCGCAGCGGCATCCGCTGGGGCATCGACGCCACGCACCGCAGCACCCTGGAGTTGCCCGCCGTGGCGGAGCATACTTGGCGCTTCGGCCTGGATCGACTGGTGCTGGGCTTCGCGCTGCCGCCGGAGGACGGCGCGCTGTTTCACGGCATCCTCCCGGATGAGGATATCGAAGGCGATCTCGCGGAAACGCTGGGACGCTTCGCCACGTTTTGCACGGCCCTCTTCGCCGTGGGAAAGCGCCTGGGCCCCTTGGAAATCACCGCAGCGGAGTGGACGACGGAGCTTTCCGCGGTGGTAGCGCAACTCTGCTCGGGGGATGACCGGCTGGCGGAGCCTTTTCGCGCGGTCATGGAGCGGCTGCATACCATGGAAGTCGCCGCCAGCGTGGCCGGACACCGGGCTCCCCTGCCCTTTCGCGTCATGCACTCGCATGTCGTCTCGCTCTTTGAAGACGACGAGAGCGGCGCCGGCTTTCTGCGCGGGGGCATCACCTTTTGCTCGCTCAAGCCGATGCGGGCGATTCCGCACCGGGTCGTCGCGCTGCTCGGCCTGAACGATCAGTCCTTTCCCCGGGCAACGCGGGCGGTGGCGTTTGATTTGGCCGCGTCCGCTCCGCTGAGTGGCGACCGCACCCTGCGCGACGACGACCGCTACCTCTTCCTAGAGACGCTGCTGAGCGCCCGGGACACACTGCTGCTGAGCTACTGCGGGCAGTCGGCCAAGGACAACAGCTCGCGCCCCCCGAGCGTGCTGGTGGCGGAACTGCTCGACCACCTGGCGCGGCACTTCCGCGCCGCCGAGCCGCATCCGACCGTCGCCGATCAATTGACGATCCGGCACTGCTTACAGGCGTTCAACGCGCGCTACTTTTCATACGGCGAGCGGCTCTTCAGCTACGCGCAGGAGAACGCCCGGGCCGCGGGCCAGGCGCTCGGCCGACGCACGCCCCGTGGTCCCTTCGCCGCAGATCTCCCGCCCCAGCCCGTCGACCGTGAAGTGCCGCTGACCGGCCTCATCGAAGCCGTCACCCAGCCGGCCAAATGGTTCGCCCGCACGCGCCTTCAACTCGCGCTGCCATATGAGGATCCGCCCATCGAGGACTCGGAACCCATCACCCTGGATGGCCGAGAGCGCTACCACCTTTCCAGCCAACTCACCGAGGCGCACCTTTCCGACCGCGATCCCACGGTGCTGCTGCCTTCGGTGCGGGCGGCCGGAGACCTGCCACACGGGTATGCCGGCGATAGCACCTTTGCGGAGGCGGACGCGGCCGGAGCACAGATCGCCACGGCCATNCGATTCCAGGCACCCGGGNCGGTGTTGCCTGCGGCGACCGTGGTCGCCTCCGTGGGAGAGTGGACCATTTCCGGCACCCTCGGGCTCTTCACCCAGTCGGCGCTCGTGCGGCATCGCGCGGCGCTGGTGCGTCCGCGCGATTTGCTGGCCGCCTGGATTTCACATCTCGTGCTGTGCGCCGCGGCGCCCGCCGGGTATCCCACGCGAACAGTCGTGGTCGGCTCTGACCGCTCTGTATCGTTTGCCCCAATGCCCGCAGCCACGGCGACCAACGCCCTGCGGCCTCTCCTGGAAATCTATGAGCGCGCCCATTCCGAGCCGGTCCCGTTCTTCGCGGCGAGTGCGCATGCGCTGGTGACGCGGCTGCGGAAAGACCCCGACAATGCGGACAAGGCTTGGCGCGAGGCGGAAAGAGTTTGGAAGGGCGACTCCTTTACCGAGATCCAACCGGAGTCGGAGGATGAATGGAATCACTTGGTCTGGCAGGAGCATCCCGAGCCCTTAAGCCGCGAGTTTGCACGACTTGCCCAGGTGGTCTTCGAACCATTGCTCCATGCCACGGACGCCACCGAGCCCGCGCCGGCAAAAAGAGGAGGGACCGCGTGAGCGAAGCTTTTCAATTACTCGATACGCCGCTGGAAGCGGGCGTCACGCTGCTGGAGGCCAGCGCGGGAACGGGCAAGACCTATGCACTCGCCGCGATCTACCTCCGCCTCATCGCCGAGGAGGGACTCACCGTGGGGCAAATTGCCGTGACCACCTACACGATTCCCGCCACCGAGGAACTGCGCGAGCGCATCCGCGCCCGACTCGCCGAGGCGGTGGCCGTGTTCGACGGAGCTCCGGCGGAAACGCCCTTTGTTGCCGAATTGATCGCGCGCCATGAGGGCGAGAAAAGCGTGCGCCAACGGCTGGCGGACGCCACCCGCGATTTCGATGAGGCGTGCATCTCGACCATCCACGGCTTCTGCCAGCGTATCCTGCGTGAGCGCTCGTTTGAGAGCGGAGCCTCGCCGGACGCCGAGCTCGCGCCGGACCAGAGCGCGCTGATTCGCGAGGTAGCCGAGGATTTTTGGCGCCACCATTTCGCCCCCCTCGGCAGCGCGGGAACCCCGCTCGCGCTGCTCACCGGGCTGAAGCCGGAGCATCTCGCCAGCTTATGGAAAAGCGCCGCTTCGCAACCCACGGCCATCCTCGTCCCGGAGCCTGGAGCCTGGAAGGAAGCGCAGGCGAAGTGCGCGGCGCTGCTGGCCGAACTCCAGGCGCAATGGCCCGGATGGAGCCAAGTTGTGCGCCGGCTGTTCGTGGATTCGCCAAACTGGGCCATCAGCTCCTGGAAGGACACCGCGAACAACGCCGCCCAACTAGAGTTGGTGAGCCGCCTCGCCGCGGATTTGCAGGCGCCACTCCCCTGCTATCAAGCGCTGGCGCACTTCCAGCCCTCGGTCATTTCCAAAAAGAGAGGTATCAGCACCAACAAAGCGAAACCCCTCCCGGCCTTTGCCTTTGGCGAATGGTGCGAACGCTTGGCCGAAGCGGCCGGGCGCTTCGCCGCGGCGGTGCGCTCGCAATTCCTCCACTGGGCGCGAACGGAGCTAGCGCAGCGCAAGGCAGCGCGCGGCGAAATGTCGTTTGACGATCTGCTTATCCGGCTGCATGCCGCCCTGCACGGCCCCAGCGCCGAAGCGCTCGCGACCGCGGTGCGTGAGCGATTCCGGGCCTCGCTCGTGGACGAATTCCAGGACACCGATCCCATTCAGGAGGCGATTTTCCGGCGGCTTTTTGCGGACGATCCCGCGCACCGGCTCTTCCTCATCGGTGACCCGAAGCAGGCCATNTACGGCTTTCGCGGCGCGGACCTCCATACCTACCTCGCGGCACGCCACCGCGCCGCGCGCGTCTTTTTGCTCGATACGAATTTCCGTTCCGACGAAGCGCTCGTGCGCGCGGTCAACGCGCTCTTCCTCCGCCCCGCGGCGCCCTTCATCGAGGACATCGAATATCCGGAAATCAAAGCCGCGCGAGCGCCGGACGTGCGCAAATTTGCAGTGGAAGGCCAGGTCCGCGCACCGATGCGCTTCGCCTTTTGGCAGGAGGAAAAGGCGATTGGCACCACCCAGGCCAATCACGTTCTTCCGCGCGTCACCGCAAACTCCATCGCCGGTCTGCTCGCCGCCTCCACGCTCGATAGCCAGCCGCTCCGTCCCAGCCATATCGCGGTGCTGTGCTGGAATAACCGGCAGTGCCAGGCGGTCCAGGCCGCGCTGTCCGAGCTCCGCATTCCCGCCGTGGTGCTCTCCAACGCCAGCGTGTTCAGCTCCCCGGAAGCCCGCGAGTTATTGCTCCTGCTCGCAGCACTGTGCCGGCCCTCGCACGAAGCCGCGGTCCGCACCGCGCTCACCACGAGTTTGTTCGGCTTGGATGCCGCCGCCCTCGAAGCGCTCGGGGAAGACACCCTGCGCTGGGAGGAGGAACTCACCCGTTTTGCCGCCGCGCACGCGCGGTGGCGGGACCGGGGTTTCATCCAGATGTTCCGCGAGCTGCTCCGCGACACCGCGGCGCGCACCCGCCTGCTCGCGCTCCCGGGCGGCGAGCGGAGGCTCACGAATTTCCTGCACCTCGCCGAGGTTCTCCACAGCGCGGCCCGAGAGTTCTCGCTCGACCCGGCCGCCCTCCAGCGCTGGCTCGCCACGGCGGTGGCCCACCCCGCCTCCGCCGAGGAGCACGAACTGCGGCTGGAGAGTGACGACGAAGCGGTGAAAGTGCTCACCATTCACAAGAGCAAGGGCCTCGAATGGCCGGTGGTGTTTTGCCCGTTCCTTTGGACAAAAGCCGACCTGTGGGACGAGGTGCAAACACTCTTCCACGGCGAGGATGGACGCGCCGTGCTGGATCTGGGTTCCCCCGCGCGGGACGCCGCGCGCGCCGCCGCGGCCGGCGAACGACTCGCGGAAAACCTGCGCCTCGTCTATGTCGCCCTCACCCGCGCACGCCATGAGTGCCACGTGATATGGGGGCAGTTCAATGGATGCGAAACAAGCGCGTTGATGTGGCTGTTGGAAAGCCCCGGACGCCCAGCCCCGACCGCCCCTGCAGCAGTCCCACCTGCCGAACGTCCATCCACCGCCGAAGCCGCCACAATGCTGGCGCGCGATGCAAAAATGCTGGATGCGGCCCATCTGCACGCAACGATCCAGACCTTTGCGAACGCGCTTCCCCATTTCATTTCAGTGGAGGAGCTCACGCGAGACCCCGCGCCGGGTTCCGCGCCGAACACCGCGCTGCCGGCCCCCACTCCGAAGCTCGAAGCGCGCACCTTCTCGACACCCATCGATCGCACCTGGCGGGTGAGCAGCTTTTCCTCTCTCACCGCCGGTGCCGAGGAGGCGCACGACCACGACCAGGACGATCGCCCCCGCCTCGTGGAGGCCGACTTGCGCGGCATCCACGCCTTCCCGCGCGGCAATCGCGCGGGGATTTGCCTCCATGAGATTTTCGAGGATTTGGAATTTACCGATGATTCGGCCATCGACCCTCTCGTGAAGGAAAAGCTCCAGCAGCATGCCCTCCACACCGATGAGCGCGCCGCGGTGCTGGCGCAATGTGTGCGGCACACCCTGGCGGCTCCGCTCGGTGGCACGAGCCTGAATCAGGTCCCCAGGAAGCGCACGTTGCGGGAAATGGAATTTCAGCTCCCGGCGCGCCTGCTCACGCCCGGTCAACTCGCGGAAGCCGCGGGGGCCGGCCTCCAGTTTGAGCCGCGGCGTGGCATCCTCACCGGCTATATCGATCTCATCTTCGAGCACGAGGGGCGGTATTCCGTCGTGGATTGGAAATCGAATCACCTCGGCGCCAACGAGGAAGCCTACCACACGGCGGCCCTGGCCATCGCCATGGAGCGCCACCGTTACCACCTGCAATGGCGCATTTACACGCTGGCGCTGCACCGTTTTCTCAAGGCGCGCCTGCCGGACTATTCCGCCGAACGCCACCTCGGCGGCGTCTATTATCTTTTCCTCCGAGGCCTCACCCCCGGCCGATCGGAGCTCGGCATTTTTCACACCACGCCCACGGCAGTGGAGATCGCCCAACTTGAGCAAACCTTTCTCCTGTGACCATTGCTCCACCACTCACGGAATTGCTCCTCCGCCTCAACGGCACACCCGGGGGGGAACTCGAACGCGCCATCGGCCCGCTTTGCTCGGCGCTGGAGGCCGGCCACGTGTGCCTGCCCATCTCCGAAGCAGGGCTCGACGCCACCCGGCTGCGGGCCTGCGCCGTGGTGGGTGCGCCGGGCGAATTCAAGCCCCTCATTCTCGACGAGGCCGGCCGCCTCTACCTCCAGCGCTACTGGCGGTACGAGCATTCCCTCGCCCAGGCGCTCCAGGCCCGCGCGGGCGCCCCACTCCTTGTTTGCGACGAAGCGCTGCTCCACGCCAGCAGCGGAAAGTATCTGGCCGACGCCGACCCGGCGCAGCGCGCGGCCGCGGAGAGTTTCGTCCGACAGCCGCTGGGAGTCGTCACCGGCGGTCCCGGTACCGGAAAGACCCGCACGGCGGCCATCGCGCTGGTGCTGCTCGCGGAGCAATTCGCCGCCACGGGCACGCGAGCGCGCCTCGCCCTCGCCGCCCCCACGGGCAAGGCCGCCGCCCGGCTCGCACAGTCCCTGTCCGCGGCCCTGGAACGGCTGGATTTGCCGGCCTCTGTCCGCGCCCTCCTGCCCTCCGGTGCGACGACACTGCACCGCCTGCTCGGCAGCCGCCCGGGCCGGGCCACCTTTCGCCACGATGCCGCCAACCCGCTAGCCGTGGATGCCCTCATCGTGGATGAAGCCTCCATGGTCGCGCTGCCGCTCATGGCCCGGCTCCTCTCCGCGCTGAAACCCGGGACCCGCCTCCTGCTGCTGGGCGACCCCTCGCAACTCGCCAGCGTGGAGGCCGGCCATGTGCTGGGCGACCTTTGCGCCAGCCCGCTCCAAACCAGCGTGACCGAGCTCACCAAGAACCATCGTTTCCCCGATTCCAGCGGCATCTACCGGCTCAGCCGCGCGGTGAAGGCCGGGAATCTCCCGGAGACTCAGGCCCTGCTCGCCGCCGCCACGCCGGAACTCGCCTCCGCTGCGCTCCCCCTGCCCTCCGGTCTGGCCGCTGCCTTGGTGCGCCCGGTCTGTGCCGGCTATCGTGCTTTTCTCGAGGCTGCCACGCCGGCCGGGGCGCTCGCCGCGTTTGAGGCGTTTCGCATTCTCTGCGCCGTGCGTGACGGCCCCTACGGGGTGGAAAATCTCAACCGCCTCGCGGAGCAAGCCCTGGCGAAGGAAGGTCTCCTCGCCCCCGACCACACCCACTATCCCGGGCGGCCCATCCTGATTCTCCGCAACGATCCCGCGCTCGGTCTTTTCAATGGCGACATCGGCCTCGTCCGCCGCAACGAGGATGGCGAGTTGCGGGCCTTTTTCGCGGACGACGGGGGCGGCGTGCGGCGTTTTTCCCCGGCCCGCCTGCCCGAGCACGAGACCGCCTTTGCCATGACGGTGCATAAGTCGCAGGGCTCGGAGTTTGGCCGCGTACTCATCGTCCTGCCCGATCGCGAATCCCCCATTCTTTCGCGAGAGCTTCTCTATACGGCCGCCACCCGGGCGCGGGAGGCGGTGGAACTGTGGTGGAGCGAAGAAGCTCTCGCGGCTAGCCTGGCGCGGCCCGTCCGGCGATGGAGCGGGCTGGCCGATCAACTGGCGGAGGCCTAGAGATCCTCTGCTCCGCCCCCAAAACACCCTGCTCTCCGCTTGCGCCGGGCCGCCGCCCTCGCTACACCGCGCCCCCTATGTTTAGCCACATCGTCATTTTTTGGACCAAACCCGAAGTCGCCGGGGCCACCGAAGCCCTCTTGACCGGTGCGGAAAAATACCTCCGCCCCGTTCCCGGCGTCCGCCTTTTCCACGTGGGAAAAATGGCCACCAGCGAGCGGCCCGTCGTGGACCAAAGCTATCAGGTGGCGCTCAACCTGACCTTCGACACCAAGCAGGCCCAGGACGAATATCAGGTGCATCCCTCCCATCTCGAATTCGTCGAGAAAGTCTTCAAGCTCAACTGCGCGCGGGCCGTGATCTATGATTTTGAATAAGGCGTGATTTTTTGCGACCCGCGCGAAGCCACTTGCCACGGGCGTGCTAATGGAGATACGTCCCAAAGCCGAGCACCGAGACAAGTCGGCACACTCGGTCGTGTGCGCTGCCCGGCCTGAATGTTTCGAAATGAACGTAGCAAATCCCGTCAAAATTTTGGTTGTGCATGACTCTTCCCAGGAAGTGAAAAGCGGATCCGGCTGCGTATGAGCGAGGCGCCTCCACCGCCCGCTTCCTCTTCCGGCCCGCCCTCCCAGGATCCCGCCCCATCCGAGGCGCTTACCTCCAGTGAGTCCGGGCCAGCCGTGCTGGACGAATCCACGGCCACCCCGATTTC
>FJVU01000690.1_pt1 | contig 14666 bp, 13 predicted proteins | sample 1011831 | NCBI WGS metagenome assembly FJVU01 (sample SAMEA3912450, study PRJEB9761) | metagenome | biome: forest; material: soil | place: USA | collected 2011-06-22 | depth 0.1 m
ATCCACGTGCGGTGCCAGACGGTACTGCAGCGCGGCGTGAACGACACGCCCGAGGCCATGACCCTGCTGGTCCGGCGCCTCAGCTACATCAACGTGCATCCCTACTACGTCTATGTGCACGACATGGTGCCCGGCGTGGAAGACCTGCGCACGCCCTTGCACGTGGCGCAGACTCTGGAGCGCCACGTGCGCGGCGCTACAGCGGGATTCAATACCCCGGCCTTTGTCGTGGATCTTCCGGGAGGCGGCGGAAAGCGCGACGTCCACTCCGCCGACCACTACGACCGCGAAACCGGCATCTCCGTCTTCACGTCACCGAGCGTGAAGAAGGGCAAAAAATTCCTCTTCTTCGATCCGGTCACCTCGCTGGGCGAACAAGCGCGCTGGCGCTGGTCGCAATGCGGAGAACGCCGGGCGATGATCTCGGAGGCGCTGGCTTCGTAAGATACGCCACTCCATCGCACCGACCGTTTCATGGCCTTCTTCCATCGGAAAGAGCCCCCAGCGGGCCACGTTTCCAGCGGGTGACGACGCTGTGAGCACGTGGAATTGCGGTGGCGCGGTGGCGCGTTCGCGACGATAGTTTTTCCATCCAAATGACCTTCCTTGCGATTCTCGGGCTGATGTTCCTGGGCGATGTCCTGTGGTGTTGGTTGAGTGTTCGCAGGCTGCGCCGCCGCCAGTTGCCGGGATGGGCTGCCGTGGCGGCGACCTTCGGGCTGATCCAACTGGCGGCGCTGCTCATCATCCTCACTTCCTCACGCGGGGGATGGCCGGGGCTGGCGGAAGCGCTGCCACGCTGGGCGAATTCCATCGTCTTGCTCTGGCACCTGCTCTTCCTGCCGCCGTGGCTCATTTGGTCCGCGCTGCGAGGTCTCGCGGTGCTCGCGAGAAGGCTCGCGCGCGGACAACGTCGACCGGAGATGGCTGCGGAAACGCCGGGCTTCTCCCGGCGAGAATTCCTCACGACGGCCGCCGTCTTCACGCCGCCGCTGCTCTGCGGCGCCGGGGCGGTTCTCGGCGAACTGCAACTCGACGACTTCCGCGTTCGCCGCTTGGTCGTTCCCATCCCCGGCCTGCCGCCCGCGCTGGAAGGCATGACCATCGCGCACGTGAGCGATGTCCACGTGGGGCGCTTCACCCATGGCCGCGTGCTGGAACGCGTGGTGGAGGAAACCAACCGGCTCGACGCCGATTTTGTGGCCCTCACCGGCGACCTTATCAACGATTCGCTGCGCGCCATGCCCCCGGCGCTGGAGATGGTCCGGGCTCTGCGCGCCCGGCAGATGATCGTGGCCTGTGAAGGCAACCATGACCTTATCGAAAACCCCGCGGCGTTCTATCGCGAAGCGGAGAAGGGCGGGCTCCCGCTGCTGCGGAAGGCCTCCACCTCCCTGACTTTTCGGGGCCAGAAAGTGCAGTTTCTCGGGCTCCCGTGGGACCACTCCCCGCAGGCCACCCGCGACAGCATGCGGGAACTGCTTGCCCTGCGAGACCCCGCGGCGTGGCCCATTCTACTGGCGCATCACCCGCATGCCTGGGACGAGGCGGGCGATCTACCGCTCACCCTTTCCGGTCACACCCATGGCGGGCAATTGATGCTGAACGAACGCCTCGGCTTTGGATCGCTGTTCTATCGTTACTGGAGCGGGCTCTACACGCGCGGCAACACGCTCGTGGTCTCCAATGGCGTGGGCAATTGGTTTCCCGTCCGCGTCCAGGCACCGGCGGAAATCCTGCACCTCACCCTGCAAGCGGCGCCTGCGTAAGGTAAATCCCGCGAGCGGTTAGCGCTGCCGTCTTCTTTTTCGGAAGTCGCGGTGGCACGTGAAACTGCCGTGGTGAAGCTTCGCTCCACGCCAGCCCAAGGCAGAAAATCGTCAATCAAATGTGAGCATTCCAGTGAATTTGTGTCACAGTTCTGATTGTGAAAATCTCCAGATCCTCCAAGAGCGCCCGCGAGGCCGCTGTGCCGTCGGGAGCAAAAGCACAAACCCGCAAACGGCCCGCACCGGTCCAGGGGCGGACCCAAGCCAGCCTCCCGTCCCTCGTGGAAAAGGCTAAGATTCCGGCCAAGTGGCGCAGCCACTATCGGCGGCTGGCCGGCTACCGGGAGGAACTGCTCGCCGACGCCAGCCACCTGCTGCCCCGGGCGAACCCGCAGAACCTGGCGAATGGCGCGGATGACGCCGAGCAGGGCGCCGAAAACTCGGAACGCGAGTTGAGCCTGAACCTCCTGCGGTCGGAAAACTCGACGCTGGCGGAAATCGAAGCCGCGATGCGCCGCATTGAGATCGGGACCTACGGCCGGTGCGAAAAAACGGGGCTGCCCATCGCCGACAGCCGGCTCAAAGCCATCCCCTGGACCCGGTACACCGCGGACACCGAGCGTCTGCTGGAAGCCCAGCGGGCGCGGCAGCAAGCGGCGGGAAAACGCCAAGAACGCTAACGCGCCGCGCGTAGAAACAGCGCGGCGCAGCGGCGGAGACTGGATGTGTCGGATTTCCGAGGAAGGTGGGCGTGGCGCGCGTCCGCCGCCTCACGTTTGGCCAACGGAAGCCCTTCGCATGCGACGGCAGGACCCGGCGGAAGAAAGATCTATTTTCGATACCGTCAGTCTCGCTTTGAATCCCGATGTGGAAATGCATGAATCCTTTGGTCCTGCTTGCGATGGTCTTTTTGCTGGTCGGACTGATCCTGCGGTTGTGCTGCATGGCTTTGATTTCCTTGATGCAGTTGGCGTGGACAGGGGTCGTCTTGTTGGCGGTTCATCTCGCCCGACTCGGCCTGCGCCGGCCCCGGCAGGGAATCGCGATTCCAGGCATGAACGTGGCCCGCTAAGCGTTTGCTGCGCGACCAGCACTCCGCTTCCGGCCGGTGTTCAGTGGCTGCTGGCCAGGGCGTGGTCGGTGGGCAGGTCCTGGCCGGACCAGAGCTTGCGCTGGGTCCACTCGGCGTCGGCGTCAGCCCAGAAGGGGTCGCTGGCCGGGAGGCCGAGCGGCAGGAAAGCAGCGCTGCACAGGTAGAGACTGCCGGTGCTGATATAGGCCTCAGCAAGACCGGGTTGATGTCCGGCGACGCCCACCCGGAGCCAGCCCTGGTCGTCGAAGGTGCCGGCCGCGCCCAGCGTGCGGCGGATCACCGCCGAGAGCGCGCCGCGGACTTGGGCCGGCGCGACCCCGGCCGGAAGTTCATGACGCAGCGCCATTTGCGCGAGCAACTGGAAGGCCCCGCAGCGGTACGCCAGGGAACGTCCTGTCGGCGGGTAGGTGCCATCNGGTGCAATCAAGCGCTCCTGCACGGCCGCGTAGCGTTTCGCCCGGGCCAGCACGCGNGGCAGCATTGCCTTCCACTCATCGGTGAACTTTCCGATGTGCTCGAGGACGTCCACGAGCATGGGGTGAATCACAAAGCTATTATAGTAATCCCAGTGGAGGTCGGCACCATCGCCATACGTCCCATCGCCCTTGTACCAAGTGTCATGCGAACTAAGCGCTTTCTCAATCGGCTCGGCCTGCCAGGGCGCGCCCACGCTGGCCAGCGCGGTCTCCACCATCGCGGCAAAGAGCAGCCAGTTGTTGTTACCCGCTTTGATGGCGCGCGTTTTTTGCAGGCAGGCGATGACGCGGGGCTGCGTGGCCGGGTCCAGTTTTTGCCAGAGTTCCCGGGGCGCCCGAATCAGCGCATGGGCGAGAAAGGCCGTGTCCACCAGGGGTTGGGCGCCCACACTGAAATTCAGGTAATCAGCCGCTTCGGGGTTGGTCGCATTCGTCATGGCGCGGCGGGCCAGTTCTGCGAGCCGCGTGCCGGCCTCGGCTTCCCCCGCGGGTTTGTCCGCCATCTCCAGCCAGGGCGCTAGCCCGGTGAGCGTGCGGCCCAAGGCTTCCAGATGGGTATATTGGCGGCGATCGGCCACGGTGTTGGCCGGCGCCTCGATCGGCATTCGCGCCTTGAGCTGGTTTTCCGCCAGATTCGTTAGGACGGGTTCGGCGACGCGGCGCAGCATCGCCACCCACGTTTCACGGACCGTGGCAGAAGCCGTGGCGTCAGCCGCAGGGCTGCCACCAGGTGCCCAAAGTGCCGCCACCGTGGAAATTCCCGCCGAGAGCTTCAGAAAATCGCGCCGCTTCTTCAGCAGGGGGGCGCGGTTCGTGGAGTGGGTGGAGTCGGATTCCATACAGGGCTCTTCGGCCCTAATAGAAGGCTTCCGGCGGCGGCGCAAGCCCGCCCGCAGACCCAAGCCGCCGAGAATCGCCGTGGTGGTCGCCTTCCGCCGGGCCATGGAAGGTGCCGCCCACGGGTCGCTGTTGCCGTCGGTGAGGATAAGCCGGATCACGCGGATGTCCGGCCCCGCCGCACCTTACTTCGCCGGCTGGATCGTATTCGAAATCCGCTTCCACATTTTCACCACGCCCGGCCAAGCCAGCCAGATTCCAAAGGCGATGGCGGCGATGGAGATGGCGTTGACGAGGTACGGGCCAATCTTGCCCGAGGGACTCTTCACGGGAACAAGCGCCTGGCCGCACTCGGAGCACACCGGCGGCATCCCCGGCTCCACCTCCACGTCATCGCCATGATAGCCGATGGTGCAGTTCAGGTGGTTCGGACATTTGTAGAGCGACGGACGCATGTTCGGCGGCGGAATGAAGCGGGAGTGCGGACGGGAATCAAGCCGCGGCTGCGAGAGGCGCGAATTAGGCCGCGCTATTTTCCCGCAGCATCGAGGGCCACGAGTTCGCCGTCATTGTTCCGGCAGAAGATTTTGCCGCCCGCCAGCACCGGCTGCACCCAGCAGCGACCCTTCAAGACTTTCTGGCGGCTCTTTTCCTCGTACCCCTTGGGCGAGGCGACGGCCACGATCAGTTCGCCTTCCTCGGTCAGCACCAGCAACTGGTCCCCGGCGAGAATGAGCGAACCATTTTTCACTTCCTTGGCGCGCCACTTTTCATCGCCGGTCGCTCCGTCGAGGCACACGAGCGCGCTACGTTTTCCCACCTCGCCGTCGATCGCATAGATATTCCCGTCGCGCACCACGGGCGAATTAAACTGCGACTGCAGCTTTTTGGAAAACCACACCTGCTCCACTTTTCCCGCTTTCACACGGAGGGCGGCGGCGCCGTGATTGTAGGCGGACGAGACCACGATCAAGTCGCCGATCAGCAGCGGGGTCATCGCATTAATCTTCCAGGCGGTCTCCCATTCGTGCCGCCAGAGCACGGCCCCGGTGGCAGCGTCGTGGCCCACCAGCGCGCCGGACTTGAAGGAGAGCGCGGTTTTCTTGCCGTCCACGGTCGCCACAAACACGGTGCTGTAGCCGGCTTCGTCGTCGCCGGCCTTCCACACGAGGGCACCGGTCTTTTTGTCGAGGGCGATGGTGCTCGCTCCCGGGCCGCCGTTGTCGAGCAACAGGTGGTCGCCATCGATCGTAGCTGAACCCGCATAGCCCCAGTCCATCCGCTTTCCGCCAAAGTCGGCCACCAGGTTTTTCTCCCACACGGGCTTGCCGCTGGAGGCTTCCACGCAGGCGACCTGGCCATCCGCGCCGACCATATAGACATAGTCGCCATCGACAGTTGGCGTCGAGCGCGGGCCGCCGTCAAAAAGGTAATTGCCGATCTTTGCGGGCCAGCCATGCGTCCAGAGCGGCGTGCCTTTTTCGGCGTCCAGGCACGAGAGCACTTCCTTGCCCTCGCGATAACCAGCCGTGAAAACGCGGCCGGCCGCGACCGTGATGCTGCTCACGCCGGTGCCCACCTGTACCCGCCAAAGCTCGCGCGCCCCCTCCTTCGGAAAGGCGGACAATTTCTCTTCGGTNGATCCATCAAGGTGCGGCCCGCGGTAGCTGGGCCAGTCCCCTGCGGAGACAGGCAGACACAGCGCGAGGACGAAAGCGGCGATCTTCATCCCTCTGCGATACGGCTGCGCGCGCGCCCGGTCAACGGTGCGAGTTTGCCAGCCAAACGCGCCTGCCATTCTTTTGTCACAATTTCTGGCCTTGGACGGAAGATCCGGCTACCAGTCGCCGCCATGGTGCCACGAGGCTGGTCTAAATTCGTCGCCGGCCGCTCCCGCGAGGGGCGCGAAATCTTCGCCATCTCCAGCTTCCCCCCCAGCGAAGAACCACCGGNGGGGATCACCTTGATCCTCGGCGGCGTCCATGGCGATGAACCGGCCACGCACGATCTCGTGGCGGAGTTCGCGGACCAGGTTTCGCCCGCCGAACGGCCGGAGAACCCCCTGCTGATCCTGCCCCTGTTGAATCCCGATGGGCTGCTGCGACACTCGCGGTACAATGCCCGGGGCGTCGATCTGAACCGGAACTGCGAAACCGGATGGTCGCCGGACAGCGAGGAGCCGCCGGGGGACATGCCGTGGTCCGAGCCGGAAAACCAGGCCCTGCACGATCTGATCCTGACCTTTCGCCCGGCAAAGATCGTGACGCTGCACTGGGCGCTCGCCGAGTTGGATGCCGACGGCGACCAATCGCGCCCGCTCCTCGACGCGATGTGGGCGAGTCTTTCGGAAAAAGAGCGGGCGCCGTATCGCGTGGTCCTGTCCAAGAAGCCGACGCTGCCCGGCTCGCTGGGGGCTTGGTGCGGATACACCGTGCGCTACCCGGACGGCACCCAGCCCGCCATCGTGACGCTGGAATTGCCCGCGGAGCCGGAAAAGCCGCGGGGGGATGAATTGCCTCCCGACCACTTTGCCACCGCCCAGATCCGGTGGCGCAAAGATGCCTCCGGCTACCTCGCTGCGGCGCGCCCCGCGGTCGTGAAGATGTTGCTCGCCGCGTGGGCCTGCCCCGCGTAGGAGTACGCGGGCATGAGCACTCATTTCGTCGAAATCAGCACCATTTACGAAGGCCAGCTCCGCTGCCGCGCCACGCACGGCCCGAGCGGGAACACTCTCGTGACGGACGCCCCCGTGGACAACCACGGCAAGGGGGAATCCTTCTCGCCCACGGACCTCGTCGCCACCGCACTCGGCGCCTGCATGTCCACAGTGATGGGCATTTTTGCCGAGCGGCACGCGATCGATTTGCGCGGCATGCGCGTTTCCGTTCGCAAAGAAATGACGCAAACGCCGCCCCGCCGAATCGCGCGGCTGACGACGCAAATTTACGTGCCCCTGCCGCCCGAGCACGAGCACCGCGCCACGTTGGAACGCACCGCACTGACCTGCCCCGTCCACGCCAGCCTCCACCCGGATGTGGAGAAGCCGGTGGCCTTCTTTTGGGAAGGAACGGCGGCGAGCTAATCACGTTTCGCCGGCGTCCCGCGCCAGCGAGTCCCGCTTACTGGGCCATGCCCCGCGGGGCGAAGCGATAGCCGAGTACGGGAATGTCTCCGCACAGCACCTGCCCGAGCTGGCTTAGGTGCGCCGTAACGAGCGGCTGGCTCTCCATCTTGACGGTGAACAGAAACGTCGAGATAGCCTCTCCATTGATGTGCAGGCTGGACGTCTGCGCATTGATGTCCGGCACGCTGAACTGGGCGCCGGCGCTCCGGAGTTGGGCGAGGGAGACCGAGCCCATCCCGGCCCGCGCCATCAGTCCCATGAAGCCGGCTTCATCGAGAGTGAGATCCGACTCCTCCACGGGGCCACTGCCGCTGCGGGCGGAAAAGTGCGCGATGTTCTTGGGCGGTTCGATGCGCAAATCAATGCGGCCGCCGCCCTCCTGCAGACCGACCTTGAGCAACACGCGCTGCACGTGGAAGGCGGAGTCCATTTCCAACGAACCCGTCCACGACAGCCGCTGGCGGATGCCCCCCGGTAGTTCGACGTTGAGCCAGCCGTTATGCTCCAGGGTCAGCGCCCCCGTTTCCCCACTGTGCCGGGGCTGCACGTAAATATTCCCGATGTGCCGGGGGCCCTCATAGATCTCCAGGTCGCTCACCTGCTCGTGCTGAAAGATCAACCGCGCCACGTAGCCCGCCGGGACGTCGTTGAGGCGGGTGAATTCGGGATACATTTCCCGCACGACGAGAAGCCCCGTCATGCACAACCAAAAGATCACAATGAGGATGGCGGTGAGGCGGTGGAACATCTCAGGTGGTTCCTACATACAGCAGACGCCGAACCACGCAAGGAGCGAGCGATGACGAATGCGGTAGAATTCGCTTTCGGGCCGCTTTTCGCGGAACGTTTCGGCCATTTTGCGAGGGGAATTCCTTTTTGCATAAGTCCGCGAGCCCTCCCGGATTGTGTTTGCCAGCCGCCTGCGGCCCGTCTTTTTCCATCTTCCACTTTCCCGCCAACATGAAACTCGCCACGCTCATCCTCGCCTCCGCCCTCACCCTCGCCGCCCAAGCCGAAAACTGGCCCCAATGGCGCGGCCCGGCCTTCAACGGCACCTCGACCGAAAAAGGGCTGCCGGAAAAGTTTAGCATGACGGAAGGCGTGAAGTGGAGCGTGGACATGCCCGGCATCTCCGGTGCCACCCCCGTGGTGTGGGGCGACCGCATTTTTGTGATGAGCCCGGACGCCACCAAGGAACAGTGGCTGATCTGCGTAAGCCGTGCGGACGGGAAGGTGCTGTGGAAGCGGAGCATCGCGGGTGGCATGCTGGCCAAGGGACGCGGCAACAGCACGAGCCCTTCGGCGGTGACAGATGGCAAATTGGTGTGGGCGCTCGTCGGCACCGGCCAGCTCGCGGCTTTCACCTTGGAAGGCCAGGCGGTGTGGCAGCGCGATCTGGGCAAGGACTACGGCTCTTTCAACATCAACTGGGTGTATGGCAGCAGCCCGCTGCTCTACGGCGGCAAGCTCTACGTACAGGTGCTCCAGCGGACTCCCGCCGAGGGCGATTATCCCGGCGTGACCGACAAAGGCGACCGCGACAGCTATCTGCTGGCGCTGGAGCCGGCGACGGGCAAGACGTTGTGGAAACACGTCCGCCCCACGGACGCCCTGAAGGAAAGCATGGAGAGCTACGGCACGCCCACCCCGCATGTGGTCGGCGGGAAGACGCAACTGCTGCTGGTGGGCGGCGACGTGGTGAGCGGGCACGATGCGGAGACCGGCGCCGAGCTGTGGCGTGGCGGTGGGCTCAATAACAAGAAGGGCCTCGGCGGCGGCGAATGGATGCGCATCGTCCCCAGCGCGGTAAGCGCGGGGGATCTCGCTTTTGCCTGCGGCCCCAAGCAAAGCGCGGCCATCGCCTACAAGACCGACGGCAAGGGCGACATCACCGAGACCGGAAAAGCGTGGGTCTTTGACGAACACAAAACCCCGGATTGCTGCACGCCCGCCTACCTCGACGGTAAAATTTACGCACTGGACGGCGACGCCAACGTGATGACTTGCCTGGACGCCAAGACCGGCACGAAGGTGTGGCAAAAGCCTTTCGATCTCGACCGCACCAAGGGCAAGGAGGTCTTCCGCTCCTCCCCCACCCTCGCCGACGGCAAGCTCTACTGCCTCGGCGAACGCGGCACCGTGGTGATCCAAAAGGTGACCGACGGCAGCATCGTCCTCGTGGCCAAGATGCAGGAAGGCGGCGCGCAAGAAGGCGTCCGCAGCAGCATCGCGGTGAGCGACGGCCAGCTTTTCATTCGCACCACGGACAAACTGTGGTGCGTGGGGAAGTAGGGATCGCCGGCGGGCGCGGGGAGGGCCTTTGAACATAACATCAAGGGCTTCGAACGGAAGAGGACGCAAGGAGCCGGGGCGCCCCCGCCCCGTGCATCGTACGACTTACCGGAGCTGGGCGCCCCGGTTCCTTGCCCGCCCTCATTTCGATCGCGACAGCCGCCAAACCACTGTGCTTACCATCGGTGAATGGATGCGCCGCCGCTCCGCTACTTTAATCCTTTTGCCCAGATCCAAAAGACGGCGAATTCCCTGCCCCATTGGCAGCAGTCCGGAGCCGCGTACTTTATCACCTTTCGGTTGGCCGATGCGATCCCGATGGTCTTGCGCAAACGCTGGCAAGAGGAACGCGAAATTTGGAGGCGACTCCATCCTCCGCCTTGGTCGGCCACCGTCGAACACGACTACCACCAACGCTTCAGCGGACAGATGGACGCCTGGATGGACGAAGCCTCCGGCGCCTGCGAATTACGCGAGGCGGAGTGCCGGCGGGTCCTTTGTGAAGTGTTTGAACATTCACATGCCGGCCCCTATTGGCTGCATGCGTATGTCGTGATGCCAAACCACGCGCACTTACTCTTTTCCTTGGCCACCGAGGCAAAATTGGAGAAGGAAATCGCCGCTTGGAAAAGCGTCTCAGCCCGGCGCATCAATCAACAGCTCAGGCGCAGCGGGACCTTGTGGCAGGAGGATTACTTCGATCGGTTGATTCGCGATGAGGATCATTTCGCGAACTGCGTGCGTTACATTCGGGCGAATCCCGCGAAGGCGCGTCTTCGGCCGGCCGATTACACTCACTTTGAAAGCGAACTCGCCACGTCATTTACTCCAGTGCGGGTGGCGGAGGTGGTTGTCAAAAGCCAGGATAGCCCTGCCCGATAAATCGGGCGATGTGCGGGGCGGGGGCGCCCCGGCTCCTTGCGCGTATTTCCGCTCGCGATGCTTCCCCGTACCGCAGATTTGTCCACTTCTGAAGGTGATCTCGTCCGAGCGCTCGCTCCCGAAGTCCTCATGAGGCGCCCGGCGTGGCCCTGACTCTTTTCCCGCGTTTTCATTAGGCCCTTTCCCCCATCTCGGAAATTCCTCCAATTTCCCGTTGCCCCGACCCATCCGCCCGTGTCTCTTCCCACGTTTATGAAGATACCCTTCATTCTGTCGCTTTCCATTCTCACGGTTGTCACACCGCTCGCCACGGCTGCGCCATCGCTCAATGCCGGCCTCATGCGGATGCCCGCCGTGTCGGAGAAACAAATCGCCTTTGTGTATGCGGGCGACATCTGGGTCGCGCCGAAAGAAGGTGGCACGGCCATTCGCCTCAGCTCGCCGCGGGGCGAGGAAAGTTGGCCGCGCTTTTCACCAGATGGCCGGGAACTAGCCTTCACCGGCAACTACGAGGGCAATGAGGACATCTATGTGATGCCCGTCTCGGGCGGCGAGCCGCGCCGGGTGACCTACCACGGCGGCAGCGACCGCGTGATCGGCTGGTGGCCGGATGGCAAGTCCCTCGTCTTCGCCTCGCACCGCGATTCCTTTTCCGACCGCGTCGATCAATTCTTCAAGATCAACTCGCAGGGTGGCCCGGCCGAGCGCCTGCCCATCCCCTACGGTGAGTTTGGGGCGGTGTCGCCCGACAGCAAGACCTTCGCCTACACGATGACCGATACGGATCGCGCCTCGTGGAAGCGCTACCGCGGAGGCATGGCGCCCGACGTGTGGCTCTTTCACCTCGATACCGGCGCGGCGGAAAACATCACCGACAACCCGGCGTGCGACTCGCAGCCCATGTGGGCCGCGAATGGCGATCTGTATTTCCTGAGCGACCGCGACGTGCACAAGCGCGCCAATCTCTGGCACTACGACACGGCGAAAAAGACCATGCGGCAGGTGACGCAGTTTACCGATTTCGACGTGCGCTACCCGAGCATCGGGCCGAAGGAGATCGTGTTTGAAAATGGCGGCCAGCTCTTCCTGCTCGACCTCGCCACCGAGCAGATGCGCGTGGTGAAAGTAGACGTGGTGACCGACAAGGCCACCCTGCGCCCGCGGCTGGAAAACGTGAGCAACCGGGTCTCCCACGCGAGCATCTCGCCCAGTGGCAAACGGGTTCTTTTCGAGGCCCGCGGCGACATCTTTTCCACTCCGGCGGAAAACGGCATCACGCGCAATCTGACCGACTCCCAGGGCGTCGCCGAGCGCTACCCAGCTTGGTCGCCGGACGGCAAATCCATCGCCTATTTCTCGGACCGCAGCGGCGAATACGAACTCACCCTCCTGCCGGCCGACGGCAAGGGCAAGGAGGAGCAGGTCACCACGCTCGGGCCGGGCTGGCGCTACCTGCCGACGTGGTCGCCGGATTCGCGGAAGCTCGTCTTTATCGATAGCGGCATGCGGGTGTGGATGCACGATCTCGACACCAAGCAGACCACGAAGATCTCGCAGCAGAAGTGGATGTATCAGGGCGACCTGGAGCGCTTCACCGTGAGCTGGAGCAGCGACAGTCGCTGGTTTGCTTACGGTGGCGACACCGACGCGCAGCAGCAGGCCATCGTCCTCTACGACACGAAAGACGGCCAGCTCCACCAGGTGACCAGCGCCTTTTACGATGACGACATGCCGGTCTTCGACCCTGCCGGAAATTACCTCTACTACCGCAGCAAGCGCATCTTTCAGCCGCACTACAGCGACTTCGACAACTCCTGGGCGTATGTGAATCCCTACAGCCTCATGTGCGTGACGCTGCGCAAGGACATGCCCTCGCCCCTCGCTCCGCGCAACGACGAGGAGCCCTACAAGCGGGACGAACCCCGTAAGGAGGAGAAGAAGGAGTCCCCGCCGAAATCCACCGACCCAACCAAGAAGCCGGAGGATTCCAAAAAAGGCACGACGCCCGCTGAAACGGCAATGAAGCCGGTGGAGCCGAAGGTGGTGGATGCGAAGCCGGAGGACAAAAAGCCCGAGGCGGCGAAGCCCGCCGAACCTGCGAAAGCGCGGGAGATTCGGATTGATCTCGATGATTTCGAGGCCCGTGCCGTGGTGCTCCCCGTGGGCAGCGGCAGCATTGACCAAATCTCCGCCCTGCCCGGCCGGGTGTTCTTCCGCTGGCCGCCGCGCAAGGGATCGAACAACAACACGTCGCCCCTCTCGATGTGGGAAGTCGATTCCCGAGCCGAGAAGTCCGTGGTGGACAACGTAAGCAGCTACGACATCTCCGCCGATGGCCGCAAGATCCTCGTGAACCGNGGGGGACAATGGAGCATCACCTCCACTCTGGAGAACGCGGGCGCCGGCAAGCCGGTTGCGGTGTCGCTCGAAATCACGGTCGATCCGATGGCGGAATGGCAGCAGATGTTCAACGACGCCTGGCGCATCGAACGCGACTTTTTCTACGACCCCTACCTCCACATGGTGCCGTGGCAGACGATGCGGGAGCGCTACGGCGCCATGATCCAGGAATGCCTCACCCGGGCCGACGTGAACTACGTGCTCGGCGAACTCCTCGGTGAGCTCAACACCTCGCATGCCTACCGCAGCGGAGGCGACCTCGACGGCGGCCCTTCCCGCAACGTCGGCTACCTCGGTTGCGACTTCGAGCTGCGCGATGGCGGTTATCGCATCGCCCACATCCAGGAGGTCGCGCCGTGGGATACCGGCGTGCGCTCGCCGCTCCGCGAACCGGGCATCAACGTGAAAGAGGGCGAGTTCCTCGTGGCGGTGAATGGTCGTCGTCTCGACCCCGCCCAGGAGCCCTACGCTGCCTTCCAAGGCCTGGCCGACCGCACGGTGATCCTTTCGCTCAATGACAAGCCCACGATGGAAGGCTCGCGCGAGGTTCTCGTGAAGACCATCGCCACCGAGGCCGCGCTCCGCCACTACGCGTGGATTGAGGCCAACCGCCGTCGTGTGGACGAAGCCACGAAAGGCCAATGCGGCTACGTGTATGTGAAGAACACCGGTGTGGACGGCCAGACCGAGCTCTACCGCCAATGGCGCGCCCAGACGCACAAGCCCGCCATCATCGTCGACGAACGCTGGAATGCCGGCGGCCAGATTCCGGATCGCTTCATCGAACTGCTCAAACGCCCTCCCACCAACTACTGGGGCGTGCGCGACGGCACGAACTGGAGCACGCCCTTCGTGCCCAGCCCCACCGTCCGCGTGATGCTCGCCAACCGGTGGAGCGGCTCGGGCGGCGACTGCTTCCCGTGGCTCTTCCAGCAAAACAAGCTCGGCCCCGTTATCGGCACGCGCACCTGGGGCGGCCTCATCGGCATGACCGGCTGCCCGTCCTTGATTGATGGCGGCACCGTCACCGTGCCCACCTTCAGCATCTACGACCAAAACGGAAAGTGGATCATCGAAGGTCACGGCGTGGACCCCGACATCCCAGTGGTGGACGACCCCGCCCAGCTCGCCAAGGGCATCGACCCGCAACTGGAGCGCGCCATCACCGAGATCAAAACCGAACTCGACAAGAATCCGCCCACCCGTCCCCCCCGGCCCGCCTATAACGATCGGACGAAGTAGCACCGGCGTGGATGAAAAACGGACCTTCGAACCGCCGAGATGCTCGGCGTCTTGGATACCTCCCATTTTGCCTGTCATTCTGAAGGAGCCTAGGCGACTGAAGAACCCCGTGAAATTTCACGCAGATCCTCCCCGCTCGCTTTTGCGGACGGGATGCTTCGGTCGCTCAAAGCTCCCTCAGCATGACAGCGAGAGGGGAACGGTTCCAAAACACCTTGGCGCTCAGCAGGCAAGTGTCCCGTCTCCCCTCTCCGCCATAAAATTGCCACCCTTCTGAGAAAAATCCAACACCTCTCCTTGACATTCCCCGCCCGATTCATAGTCTCCGCGCCTCTTTTCTAAAAAAACGACTTTATGGCCAATACCGCTTCCGCCGCCAAACGCGCCCGTCAGACCATCAAACGCACCACCCGCAACCGCAAGGTGAAGGTGGGCGTGAAGGCTGAACTCAAATCCATCCGTGCGGCCATCGCTGGCGGCAAGAAGGACGAGGCGAAGGCGCTCCTCCCCAAGGTGAGCAAAGTGCTCGACCGCGCCGCCAAGACGAACCG
>FJVU01000348.1_pt1 | contig 14603 bp, 10 predicted proteins | sample 1011831 | NCBI WGS metagenome assembly FJVU01 (sample SAMEA3912450, study PRJEB9761) | metagenome | biome: forest; material: soil | place: USA | collected 2011-06-22 | depth 0.1 m
CGGCTTCGAAATCGATGCCGCGGTACACGACCATCTCACCGTAGGCGAAGTGCAGATCCTTGAGCGTCACCACGCGGTGCCCGCCCCGGGGTGGCTGGGGAAAGCGAAATTTCACGCGCGCCTCGGCCTCGGCGGGGGCCTCGATCATGTCCATGCGCTCGATTTGCTTGAGCTTGCTCTGGGCTTGGGAGGCTTTGCTGGCCTTGGCGCGGAAGCGATCGACGAAATCCTGCAGGCGATCGATTTCGCGCTGCTGGTTTTCGTAGGCGGCCACATGCTGCACTTCGCGGGCGGCCTTTTCCACCAGGTAGGAGTCGTAGTTGCCCCGGTAGCGGTTGAGCTTGCTGCGCGAGATTTCCACGATGTCGCGCACGAGTTCGTTCAAGAAGTCGCGGTCGTGGGAAATCATCAGAATGGCGCCCTGGTAGGCGCGCAGATGCTCGCGAAACCAGACGAGCGATTCCAGGTCGAGGTGGTTGGTCGGTTCGTCCAGCAGCAGCAGATCGGGNTGCTGGGTGAGCAGGCGGGCGAGGTGCGCGCGCATGATCCAGCCACCGCTCAGGCCGCGGGCGGGCTTTTCAAATTGCGTTTCGCGGAAAGCCAGGCCGGACAGGATGCGCTTCGCCCGGGCGGTGATGGCGTGGCCGTCGTTGTCGGCAAATTCTCCCAGCGCCTCATGGTATTCGTGGGAGTCGGTGTCGCCGCTGGCCTCGTGTTCGCGGATGGTCTTGCTGGCCTTGGCCAGCTCCGGCGACACGGCGGTGGCGAGTTCCAGCACGGTCTCGTCGCCCACGGCGGCGCTCTCCTGCGGGAGAAAGCCGAACTTGATGCCGCGCTCCATGCTGATGCCGCCCGTGTCGGGCGACTCCTCGCCGAGGATCAGCGAAAAGAGGGTCGTCTTGCCTGCTCCATTGGCGCCCACGAGCCCCATGCGATCGCCGCGATTGACCTGCAGCGAGACGTCGCGAAAGAGCACGCGACCGGCGAAAGATTTGGAAACAGCGGAAATGGTAAGCATGAGACAGCCCAACCCTCGTTCAAGGAAGGCCTCTCACGCAAGCACGGAAGCCCTCAAGACGCTCCGCAGCGGGCGGCGCGCTGGCGGCGAATCCTGGCCAGTTCGGCGGTAAAGGCGTTCAAATCGGGACAAATCACGGTGCCGGTTTCGCGGAGGGCACCCTCGTAATCGTGGGTGGCCCGGCCTCCTGCCAGAATGGGAGTTTCGGGTGGCAGCAACCTGCGCAAAAGCCGCAATTGATTCACCAAGGCGGGGTCATCCCCGGGATACACGATACTGATGGCGACCGCGTCGGCCTTGGCCTGCAGAAAGGCGCCCGCCGTTTCTTCCGGTGGGAGGTTGGGACCGAGGTAAATGACGCGCCAGCCGTGATCCACGGCCGTGGCAGCGGCGAGCAGGGCACCCAGTTCGTGGATTTGGCCGGAGGGGGTGGTCACGAGCAGACAGGGGGCGCAGGAAGTCTCGGAGTGCGAGCGGACGAAATTTCCCAGCAGGGTGCGAATGACCGAGGAGGCGACATGCTCGTGCGCCACGCGCAGTTCCCCTTTCTCCCAGCCTTCGCCGATTTTTTTCATGAGGGGGACGAGCACCTGTTGCATGACCGCGGTGCGCCCGTGGGCGACCAGGCTGTGGTGGAGTTCACGCTCCAGGCCGCAGCCATCGAGCGAAAGGACCGAGGAAAAGGCGGCCTCGAGACAGTCGGCCAGCTGCCGCGCCAAACAGCATTCGAGCCGCTCCTTGGCGCGGGGGGCTTCCGGCCCCTCGGCGACCATTTTACGGAGGCAGGAGTCGGCGAGGTGCACGATGTTGCCAATGGAGTGGCCGGCGGCCGTGGCCTGCCGCAGAAGCGAGAGCCGCTCAATTTCTTCTTCCGAGTAGACCCGCCGCTGGGTCTGGCTCCGACCCGGGCAGACGGCGCCGTAGCGCTTCTCCCAGGCCCGGATAATGTGCTGGGTGAGGCCCGATCGCAGGGCGGCGATCTTGATGGGGAAACCTGGATTGGAACTTCGGGTGGGCACTCTAGGACAAAAGTTAGACAGCAAAGGATTTACGGCAATGGCTCAAGGATGGCCGCAATATTTTTTCCAAAAATTAGACAAAGTGTTGACGCGAATAGAAATATAGACAACTCATAGACGCGTCATGTGGGCCCGTAGTCAAACTACTCCGCAGAAAACACCGCCATNCCGGCGGCCCGATCGCCTTTTTCGATGAATCGAACCGTCCATATTATTGGAGCTGGTCCCGGCGGATTGGCCACCGCCATTCTTCTCGCGGCGCGGGGCGCGAAAGTGAAAATATTTGAGAGACTGCCAGTCATTGGTGGGCGGACGTCTTGTATTGAGTCCGACGGATATCGTTTCGACCTGGGGCCCACCTTCTACCTTTATCCGCGGATTCTCGAGGAGATTTTTGCGTCGGTGGGCGTGGACTTTCGAGCGGAGGTGGAAATGCGGCGACTGGACCCCCAATACCGGATTGAATTCGGGGCGGGTGGCCGGCTCGATGCGACGCCCAACGTGGAGGAAATGGAAAGACAGATTGGCGAACTCTCGCGCCAGGACGCCCCTGGGTTTCGGCGTTTCCTGCAAGAGAACCGCGACAAGCTGAATGCCGTGAAGCCGTGCCTGGAGCGTCCTTTTCTTAATTGGCGGGCGCTTTTCTCCACGGCGATTGCCAAGGCCTGGAAGTGGGTGCGGCCCTGGGAATCCATGGACACCTATCTGCGCCGCTTCTTCCGCGATCCGCGGGTGCGCCTGGCGTTTTCCTTTCAGTCGAAGTACCTCGGCATGTCGCCGTTTCGGTGTCCGAGCCTGTTCAGCATCCTCTCGTTTCTCGAGTATGAGTACGGGGTCTGGCATCCGGTCGGCGGCTGCTCGGCCGTGATGGAGGGCATGGCCCGCGTGGCGCGGCGCTTTGGCGTGGAAATCTGCCTGGATGAGCCCGTGGAAGAAATCCTCTTTGCGGGGCGAAAGGCGATTGGCCTGCGCACGCGCACCGGAAATCATCACGCGGATGCCGTGGTGGTGAATGCCGATTTCGCGCGCTCCATGCACAAACTGGTGCCCGATCGGCTGCGCAAGCGGTGGACCAATCGGAAACTGGCGGCGAAGAAATTTTCGTGTTCCACCTTCATGCTCTATCTCGGCATGGAGGGGCAATACGACCTGCCGCACCACACCATCTATGTGGCAAAGGAATACGAGAAGAACCTCGCCGACATCGAACAGCGGAAAGTGTTGAGCGAGGACCCTTCCTTTTATGTGCAGAACGCCGGGGTGACCGACTCGACGCTCGCACCGCGGGGCCACAGCACGCTCTATGTTCTGGTCCCCGTGCCGCACCAAACCGCCGGAATTGACTGGAAGGTCGAGCGCGAGGCGATGCGCGCGAAGGCGCTGAAACAGATCGAGAAGGTGGGATTCACGGGCGTGGAAAAGCGCATTCGGTTTGAGCGGTGCATTACGCCCGCGGATTGGGACACCCGGTACGACATCCATCTCGGCGCCACTTTCAACCTCGCCCATTCCATGAGCCAGATGCTGCACCTGCGGCCACGGAATCGTTTTGAAGACCTCGACGGGATCTATCTCGTGGGTGGGGGCACCCACCCCGGCAGCGGCCTGCCGGTGATTTTTGAGAGCGCGCGCATCACTTCGCGTCTGCTCGGCCAGGACCTGAACCTCCCGGAACCCCGTCCCGCCGCCGCTCGCGGCTGCGTGGACGATGCGTTCGACTCCGCCAACCACACACCATGAAAGCACCAAACGAACACTACGATATTGGCTCCGACGAAAACCACGCGCGTGCGCTGGAAGAATCGCGACTGCTGATGCGGGTGGGGGCGGGGGACCGCCAGAGCTTTGAAGAACTGCACCGCCGGCTCTCCACGCTCCTTTTTACCTCGGCGCTGGGCATTCTGAACAACCGAGAAGCCGCGGAAGACGTGACGCAGGACGTCTTCCTGCAGATTTGGGAGAAGGCTCCGACGTATGATCCCGCGCGGGGAAAGGCGGCCACCTGGGCGCTCACGCTGGCGCGGAACAAGGCGATTGATCGGTTGCGTTCCGCGCAGCGCCGGGCGCGCCTGCGGGAAGATGCGGGGAAAGAAAAGGGCGTGGACCAAAGCTTTGACGACCGCGATTCGCTGCAAAGTGCGCTCTCGCACGAACGCAGTGAGGCCGTGCACAGCTTGATGGACAAGCTCACGCCGGATCAGCGGGAGGCCATCCGGCTGGCGTATTTTGAAGACATGCCGTACCCGGAGGTGGCCACCGCGCTTCGGGCGCCACTGGGTACTGTAAAGGCGCGCATCCGCCGTGGCATGCAGCGGCTGCGGGAATTGCTGAGCCCGCGGTTGTAACCAGCGCCGCATCAAGTGGCTGGTTGCGCTTGCGCTGCCGGCGGTCTTCGGCGTTTGCTGGAGCATGCTCGCGCGCATCGTGACGTATCTCGACGAACTCCTCGGCCATTCCCGCATTGGGGATTATCCGGGCGCGCACAATGGCCTGCAAATGGAGAACAGCGGGGCCATCAGCCGCGTGTGCGCGGCGGTGGATGCTTGCGAGCCCATTTTCCGGGAGGCGGCGCGCACGCCCGGCACGCTGTTGCTGGTGCATCACGGGATGTTGTGGAATGGCGCGCAGGCGTTTACCGGCGCGCTCCGCCGAAAATTGGCGGCGGCCCTGGCGGGCGATCTCGCCGTGTTTAGCTCTCATCTGCCGCTCGATCTCCATGCGAAGTATGGCAACAACGCCCTGCTCGCAAAAGCGCTCGGACTACGGAAGGCGGTCCCGGCTTTTCCCGCGAAGGGTCAGCTCATCGGGTTGGTGGGGGAGCTTTCCGTCAGTCGCGAGGCGTTGCTTGAAAAGCTCTCCACCGTCACGGGCGGGCGGGTTCACCTGGCGCCGGGCGGCCCGGACCGGGTGCGCCGGGTGGCGGTGTGCAGTGGCGGAGCCGGCGGGGAAGTGGCGCATGCGGCGTCCTTGGGCTGCGATACCTTCATTACCGGCGAAGGTCCGCACCACACCTTCACGCTCGCGGAGGAGCTGGGCGTGAATCTCCTCTACGCGGGACATTATGCCACGGAGACCTTTGGCGTGCGCGCGCTGGCGCAGCACGTTGGGAAAAAATTCCGGCTCCCGTGGGAGTTTCTCGATCACCCGACCGGGCTGTGATGGATCTGCTTCCCCGCTCATTTTTCCAACGCGATCCGTTGACGTGTGCGCGCGAGCTCATCGGCTGCCGCCTAGAGTGGGGCCGGTGTGCGGGGATCGTGGCGGAGACGGAGGCCTACGCCGCCGAGGGGGACGAGGCCGCCCATACGTGGAATCGTCCCAGTGCCCGCGCCTTTGTCACGGCCCACACCGCGGGCGCGGCGTACGTCTATTTCAACTATGGCATGTATTGGATGCTCAATGTCCTCGTGAAAGGCGGCGCGGCGGACGGCTTTGTGCTCTTCCGGGCGCTGGAGCCGCTGGAGGGATTGCCGGCCATGCAGCGCCGGCGGGTGGCCGCGCGGCGCGCGGGCGCCAAGCCGCTGCCGCCCACGGCCCTGTGCAGCGGNCCGGGCAAACTCGCCCAGGCGCTCGGGGTGACCGGGCGCGATCACGGACGTGATTTTTGCACGGGGAAGCGGCCGATCTTTTTCGCGCCTGAGGCGCCCGTGGCCGTCGTGGAGGCGACCCGCATCGGCATCTCGCGAGCCCAGCACCTCCCGTGGCGCTATGTCCTCGCCGGCAGCCCGCATGTATCCGTGCCGGTGCGCTGAGGGCGTTGATTTGGTCGTGAAGGGTGAACCGGCAAATTCTCCACCCCCGATGCTGGTTTCTGCCGCCCGATGTTCAGCCGTGGTGGTTAGTGCTTCGGCGCGCGGACTACGTTTTCTTCCATGTCGCGGCGGCGGCGTTCCACGATGCGGTCGGCGATCTCGCCGGCCATCTGCTCGATCAGCAGGCGCAGGTGGCTGCCGCCCCGATAATCGGCCGGGGCAATGTGCCGTACGCGATCGGCCGGGCCGACGAGCTGGAAGCATTTGCGGAAACTGGTCCGCGAGGCGTCGTTCGGATTGTACACCGCGATGGCGTGGCCGCCATGCTGCCGCACCACGGTGAAGCAGGGCACGTCCGTGGGGCCGTCGCCAATATAGATCATGTGGTCGAACGGCACCGGGCGCAAATCCGGCGGCATGTGATCATTCACGTCCTGGGCGTAGTCGAGCAGGCCCTTGTTGATGCGAAACAGGAACTGCGTTTTCTGTGTGTGGCTGATGACGCGCTTGGGGAAGGTGATGCGGCCTTGCTGGTCCTCGGCGAATTCGCAGCCGAACACGGCGCGGATGTAGGGGGCGAGCCGGGAGCCATCGATGAGTGCCTTCAGCCCGCTGCTGATGATGTAGTGCTCCACCTTGATGCCGAGCGCCACATGCTCGGGGCGCAGCAGCGTCTTGGCAAACTCCTCAAACATCTCGGGTAGCCCGGGAAAAAAGCCGAGACCAGCGCCCAGTTCGCGGAGGCGCGCATTGGTGGGGCGATCCATGCCCAGGTAGTCGAGCAGCGCTTTCAGATAGGCGAGTTCGCTGTCGTAGCCCTCGTCGCGCACGAGCGACTGGCACTTTTGCCAAAACTTGGCGGAATCGAGGCCGAACGCGGGAAAGAGCACCTCGTCCTGCATGTAATTGGGGGACAGCGTCTGGTCGTAGTCATAGACGATGGCGATGGTATTTTGCGGGACCGACATGGGAGGACTCTCGCCGTCCGGGGCGCGGCTGTCGAGCGCCTAGGGTCGGGGACTGTGGTCGACCCGATGTGCGGGGTGGGAGAGCCTTGACGGGATAGCGGAAAGGGGGGGCGCCCGGCTCAGGCCACGCGGCTTTTTTGGGCGCTCTGCAGTGAAGTTAAAACATCGCGCGGAGCATAGGGAGTACGGTAACCACTCTTCCCGCGCCGTTCTGAAAATGAAGCGCGATTTCATCTTTCTGTCGCAAAAGTGGGCTGGACTTTGCGGCGCGCGCCCGTCCCTATTGGCGGTTCACTCATGCCCCTTATGAACCGCATCTTCGCCCTCTGCGCCGCCAGCATGCTGGCAGTTTCAGCCATTGCCCAAGGGCCGGCGACCGGCGGGACGCAACAGGGTGGCCTGGACTCGCGCGCCATCAAGCTGTCCCAGCTCAAGAACGGCGCGCTCCAATACTTTGAAGGCGGGAAGTACGAGGAGGCTATCAAGAAAGCCCTCGAGTACCAGGGGATGCTGATCGGGGATGAAAAGACCCGCGAGACGGAGAAGGTCACCTACCTTTTGCTGGCGGAGTGTTACTACCGGCTCGGGCAGGAGGAAAATTTCAACAAGGCGATTACCTATTGGAGCGAGTTCCTCCGCATCTGGCCGGCAGATCCGACGGTCATTCAAATCAAGGCGGCCGTGGCGGGCACCTTCATGAAGATGAAGAAGTGGATGGACGCCGTGGGGTGGTGGAAAGAGGTGGAGGCGCTCGGGAAACTCTACGAGGCCCCGGGCAAGGACGACCAATCCCGCACCTACGGCCGCAGCATGCGCGAGAATGCGCTCGACGGCCAGGCCTTCTGCTTCAAGCAACTCAAGCAGCCGGACGACGAAATCGACGTCCTGGAGCGGCTGGTGTTTCCGGATTTTTACACCCCGGTGGCGGCGGATGGTGCCGTGCGCCTCATGTCGCTCTACGCGCTGAAACACGACCCCGCCGACCCGAAGACCGCAGAGTTTGCCGACAAGGCGGTGGCCCTGCTGAAGACGCTCCAGACGAAAGTGCATCTGGTCGAAAACTTCATCGCGCTGAACAGCGTGGCCATCAAGCTCGGCGACGAATTGCTCGACGTGCACGCCTTCACCAAGGCGCTGGAGGCTTACTGGGCGGTGCGCCCGCGTGATGTGGTGGCCAAGATGCAACAGGATCGCATCAAGGCCATCGAGCTCCGCCAGGACCAGTTGCTCGCCGCGGCGAAGAACAATCCCACGGCCACCATGCAGGCGCACCGGGTGATTGATGAAGTCATCAAGCCGCGCCTGGAGGAGAGCAAAAAGATCCTGGCGGAATTCCAACGGGTGCCGGACTTCATGCCGTCCCTCTACTTCCGCCTCGCGCGGTGCCAGGCCGACTTGAATAAAAAGTGGGAGGCCATTGTGGTGTTCAACCAGATCCTGGAGGACTACCCGAATTCGCCCGTGCGCGAGCTCGTGGTTTTCAGCCGCCTCGCCCTCTATACNGACCTCGGGGTGGCCGAGCGCGCCTACGCCTATTGCGACGACTATCTGCAGGAATACCCCACCGGCCCCCATGCGGCGGAGGTGCTCTATCTGAAGGGCATCGCCTCCATGCGGAAGAAGGACTGGTACCTGGGGGAGAAGAATTTCGCTTTTGCCGTGACGCAACTCGGCGATCTCCCCGAGCGGACGGAGACGGCGGCCAGGCAATCCCGGGATCCCAAGGTGCGGGACCGGGCCTCGACGCTGAAAGAGGAGGCCGAAAACCACAAGAAGCTCTACTGGACCCAGTGCCGCTATCAACTGGCCAATGCGAAGTTCCTCGAGAACAAATTTGACGAGGCGCAAAAGGACTTCAACGCCTTCATCTCGGAGTTTGGCACTGTGGCCGGAGGCAAGGGCGAATTCATGGAAGATGCCGAGTATCAGCTCGCGCTCTGCCATCTTTTCCAAGGCCACTACCAAAAGGATCCCGCCGTGAACGGTGGCGAGGATGGCGCGATCGAGCGTCTGCAGGGCTACCTTGCCAAGTGGGGGGTGCAGTCCAGCTACGGCAGCGACGCCAAGTACCGCCTGGCCATCTGCCGCTATGCCGCCTACGAAAGCGACAAGTGCGTGCAAGAGTGCAACGAGTGGATCGCCGCCTACGCCGACAAGAAGGACGAAATCCTGCAGCCCGAGGTGTATGCCCTCCTCGGCGATGCGGACGCCGCGCTAAAAGAATACCCGGCGGCCGCGGCCGCGTACATCAAGAGCTACAAGCTGGCGACCACGGACGAGGTGCTGACCTATTCTCTTTTCGAAGCGGGCAAGCAGCTGCAAAAAGCGGGCGATTGGGAGGGAATTGACAAGCTCTACACGGAGTTTGTGAAAGAGCGCCCCGAACACCCGGCGGCGGTCACCGCCATTTATTGGATGGGCAAGGCCAAGTACAAGTTGGGGAATTTGGACGAAGCCAAGAAGATTACCGTGGAGGCGCTGCAAAAGCACATCGGTAATGCGAAGACCGAGGGCGTGGAAATGATGCTGAGCCAGATGGCCGAGTGGGCCCGGCGGCGTCCGCAATCCCGGACGGTCGTGAGTGGCGACCAGCCGACGCCCAAGTGGGATGCCGAGGCNGAGCTGGCCACCATGCTCAAGCCGCTCACGGAAATCCAAAGCCCCACGGCGCAAGCGCGCCTGGAGTATGCCCAGGGCGAACTTTATCGCATTGGCCGCACCCCTGAAAAGCGGGTCGCCATCATCGCGGCCATTGCCGAGAAGTACAAGCCGGATGACCTCAGCCCGCATCTGCTGATGGAGACGGGCGACCTGCTCTTCGAGCGGGGCGATGTGGCGAAAGCCGAGGCCACCTTTCGCAAGCTGAAAGAAGATTTCCCGAAGTCGGAACGGGTGGACGCCGCCTGGGTGGGCCTGGGCGATGTCAATTTCGCCAAGAAGGACTTCAAGAAAGCCATGGAGCTGTATACCTATGCCATCGATCGGCTGGGCGCCCCGTGGAAGCTGAAGGAGGCGCTGATCGGCCAGGCCAAGTGCTGGCTGGAGTTTGCGGCGGAGACGGAGCGTGATGCCACCAAGGCCAACGAGTTGTGGGAGAAAGCCCGCAAGCAGTTCGAGGAGGTGGCGAGCGTGCGCGAGTGGCGCGGCGAAAGCACCGCCATGGCGCTCTACTACATCGCGGAGATCAAGTACCGGCAGGGCAAATTCGCCGAGGCCACCGCGGCCTTTGAGCGGGTGACGGATTCGCAGGGCAAGTATCCCCGCTGGGTCGCCCGTTGCTTCCTCCGCGCCGCGGAGGGTTACTACCGGCAGGGCAAAAACGAACTGGCCCAGAAAGCCTTGCTCAAGCTCATCGATCCGCGCGACGCCAAAGGTGAACCCGACCCCAAGAAGATCGAGAAATTCACCGGCCTGCCNGAACTCGAACAGGCCAAGAAACGCCTCGCGGAACTCGGAGGAACGGTATGACCTGGAAAAAAATCCTGTGCACGGTGGTGGTCGCTTTCGGTGGTCTGGCCAGCCCGGCTCCAGCCCCCGCCCAGCAGGCGGCGGCGCAGCCGCTCGACCCGCCCCGGCTGGAATTGGCGGATGGCCGCATTCTCTACCCGAAGGCCATGCGCCGTGAGCGCGACAACATTATTGCCACGCTGGAGACGCCGCCCGCGCAGCCCGGGGGCACGCCCGGCCGGGGCGACTTCGGCTTCGCCCTCAAGGATATCTACACGCTCTATTTTCCGAAACCGGCGGTGATCGACAAGGGACCGGAAATGATTTCCGGCGGACGGGCGGCACAGGCGCTCACGCTCATCGAGACCGAACTCAAGTTTTACGCCGGGCTGCGCGATGCCCCCGGCAGCTGGTGGGATGAACTGGTGCCGCTGCAAATCCAGGCCCTGCTCGCGCTCCGCAAGGAAAAGGAGGCCGGGGAGGCCGCCGCCACGTTTGCCCAGCTCGCCAGCAGCGACGAAAACAAGCTCATCAGCCAGGCCTTCACGGCGGTCTCGAAGACCCGNAAGGGCGAGCACGAGGCCTCGCTGAAAATGTATGACGCGGCCTACAAGGCCACCAAGCGCCAGGACATCCTCGGGCTGATCGCGGTGAACAAGGGTGACAGCCTGGTCGCTCTCGGCGACGCGCTGAAAGCGAAGGGCGAAGTCGAGGCTGCCGCGAAACGTTACGAGGGCGCGCTGCTGAGCTATCTCCGCATCCCGGCCCTCTATCCCTCGCAACGGCAATACCTGCCCCAGAGCACGATTGGCGCGGCCCGGGCGTACTTCGGCATGGACGACTTTGACCGTGCGCTGACCGCCATCAAGGAGTTGCGCGAAGGCTTTCCCGGCACCCCCGAGGCCGAGGCGACCAATGAACTCGAGGCGAAAGTGAAAAAGCGCAGGGAGCAGCTCGCCGATCCCAAGGCCGCCGCGGCCGAGTCGAAACCCGCATCCTAAAGCACCATGGCCAAATCCTCCGTTTCCACCCCCAAAGTCGTGCCGCCCAACGCGGTCCCGCCAGTCGGCGAGGGCGGCCGCCGCACACTCTGGCAGAAGATTGCCACCCGCCGGTTCTTGTTTTTTTCCTTCTTGTTTCACGTGCTTCTCGGCATCGGCTTTTGGCACTGGCACTACCAATCGGAGGAGACGGCGCGCAAAAAATTCATGGCGCCGGGCGCGGGGGCGGACGCCGCGCGGCAGGGGGCCGAGCACAAGGTCTCGCTCGGCCGCAAGCAGAGCACCATGAGCGCGCCCGAGCAGGCCAAGCGGGTCACGACCAATAGTGCTTTTGCGAAGGTGGCGCTGCCGGAAATGCCCGACATGCCCAGCGCGACCACCGATGTCTTTGCCAACCGCGCCATCGGCATGGGTGGCGCGGGCAATGCCTTCGGCGCCACGGGGACCCCCGGCGGCGGCGGCAATGGCGGCGGCAGCGGCATCAATTTTTTCGGACTGCGCGCGCGGGCCAAGAGCATCGTATTTCTCGTGGACGTCTCGGACAGCATGGTGATGAGTTCCGCGCTCCCGCCAGCCCAGCCCGGGCAGCCCCAAACGAGCTCGGACGGCAAACCCCTCAAGGGCATCCACACGTATGCCGCGCTGGAGCGGGAAGTGGGCCGGACCATCCGCACTTTGGACCCCTCGATGACCTTCAGCGTGATTTGCTTTGCCGGCGAGGTGCAATCCTACCAGCCCCTGCTCATCAAGGTGACCGATTCGGAAAAGGAGCGCGCCATTCAATTTGTGAACAAGCACAGCCCCGCGCTCAATGTGGTGGCCGAGCAGCGCGCCGCGGACCGCGCCCAGGCCGGTTTCAAGGTGGATGCCAACGCCGCCAAGAGCGTGACCAACTTCAACCACGGCGGCACCCGCGCCGGTGCGGCCCTCGATATGGCCTTTGCCATGAACCCCGACGCCATTTGCTTTGTGAGCGACGGCATCCCGAGCGACATGGAATCCAAGGCCCTCCTCGCCCACGTGGCTGAGAAGCAAAAAGAATTGCCCCGCCCCGCGCAGATTCACGTCGTGGCCTATCTCGCGGATAGCGGCCAGGCGTTCATGAAAACCCTCGCGGAGCAAAACCAGGGCAGCTTCAAGGAAATCAAGCCCGGCATGTCCAGCTTCGGGTTCTAAGACCCACCGCGCGGGCCTCCTGGGAGGCTTGAATCCAGCCGGTGACGGGCTCGCGTTTTACGCGCTGCGCTCATCCGCCTCGGCGAGGGCCTTCGCAATACGCGGATCGGGAATCAACCACATCAGCGCGACGAGCGCATAAATGGCGAAGGCCACCCACGGCCAGACAAAGGATAACCCAATCGCCGCGGCGTAGAGCACGGGAGAAATTTTGCCCTTCATATCGCACCCCAGCGCCTTCAGTAGCACACTGTCATGGCCGTGGATCCGTACGATCGCGATTTGCAGCAGGTAGTAGCTGACCGCGCACAGCAGCAACGCCACCCCATACAGCGTAATCGGTGGGCCGGCGAAATGGGATTCCGGCACCCACGCGGTCACGAACGGAATCAGCGACAGCCAGAACAGCAAATGCAAATTCGCCCACATGATGCCGCCGTTCACCCGCTTGGCCGCCATCAGCAAATGGTGGTGATTATTCCAATAGATCCCCACGTACAGAAAGCTCAGCACGTAGCTGAGAAATACCGGCACCTTCTCCCGCAACGCCTCCCAAGTGCCCTCGTGCGGAGTCTTCAACTCCAGGACCATGATGGTGATGATGATCGCGATGACGCCATCGCTGAAAGCTTCCAGTCGTCCTTTTTCCATGATTTGGGCTTCTTCTACGGCGCGCTTGGTACCGGTTTCGAGGCGGCCTCGGTGGCTCCGCGAATCGCGCGTAAGATCGCCTCCGGGGTCGCCGGTGCGGCCAGCGCAATTTCACCTTTCGCACCAAACGCCGCCACCGCGTCCCGAATCGCCTCGCGCACCGAGATGGCCAGCATGAGTGGCGGCTCGCCCACGGCCTTGCTGCCGTGAATCACCTTCGGCTGCGCCGCGTTGGTCAGAAAGGCTACGCGGAAATCCCGCGGGCGGTCGCCCACCGCGGGAATCTTGTAGGTGTCCGGCGAGTGCGTGAGCAGCCGGCCCTCCGCATCCCAGCGCAGTTCCTCGCACGTGAGCCAGCCGGCTCCCTGCACAAAGCCACCTTCAATCTGTCCGCGCGTCACCGCGGGGTTAATCGGGGTGCCCACGTCGTGCAGGATATCGGTTCGCAGCAGGCGGAACATGCCGGTCAGGCCGTCCACCTCCACCTCGCTCACCGCGGCCCCCACCGCGAAATAATGGAACGGCTTCCCGCGTCCCGTCTTCCAATCGAAATGAATATCCGGTGTGCGATAGAAGCCGGTGGTGCTCAGGCTCACGCGTTGGAGGTAGGCGGCCGAGACGACACCCGCAAACGGCAGCCCTGGCGCGCGAAATGGCGCCAGCCGCTCATTCAGGATATCGCATGCATTCTTCACTGCGGCGCCGTTGAGGTCCGTCCCGCAGGAGGCTGCAGTGGCGCTGGTGTTCGGCACCTTGTCGGTGCGCGTCGGCATCACCCGCACGGCCTCCGGCTCGATGCCCAATTCGCGCGCCGCGATGAGTGCCATGTTCGAATTGACGCCCTGGCCCATTTCCGTGCCGCCATGATTCACCTGCACCGTGCCGTCCTGGTAAATGAGCACCAGCGCTCCCGCTTGATTGAGGTGCGTCGTGGTGAACGAAATGCCAAATTTCACCGGGGTGATCGCCAGCCCGCGCTTGCACCGAGGATGCGCCTCGTTCCAGCGCGTCAGGGCCGCGTGCCGGGCCGCGAATTCGCTGCTCGCCGTAAGCTCGTGCCAAACTCGGCCAATGCGCTCATCTTCGATCAATTGGCCGTAGTGCGTGGTATTCGTCTCGCCCGTGCCGTGGTAGAGATTGCGCTCGCGCACGGTCTCCGGTGGCAGCCCGCAAGCCCGCGCCACGCGGTCCATGATCTCTTCAATCACCAGCATCCCCTGCGGACCACCAAAGCCCCGAAAGGCCGTGTTCGAGGCCAGATTCGTCTTCGCCACCGTGCTCCGGATATCCATCGCGGGCACGTAGTACGCGTTGTCCAGATGGAAGAGGGCGCGATCGGCGATGGCGCGAGACAGGTCGAGCGACCAGCCGCCGTCCGCCCATAGCTCTGCGCGCATGGCGAGCACGCGGCCATCTGGGGCAAAGCCTACTTCATAGCGCGCGTGAAAGGGATGCCGCTTGCCGGTGATGGCCATGTCGCGATCGCGATCGTACCGCACGCGCACGGGTTCTCCCGTGCGCATCGCCGCCAGCGCGGCAAGCACGGCGGGTCCGGCGGCCTGCGTTTCCTT
>FJVU01000741.1_pt1 | contig 14231 bp, 10 predicted proteins | sample 1011831 | NCBI WGS metagenome assembly FJVU01 (sample SAMEA3912450, study PRJEB9761) | metagenome | biome: forest; material: soil | place: USA | collected 2011-06-22 | depth 0.1 m
GCACGGTGTTTACGAATGTCGGCTGGGACGAGGCGGGCGGAAATGCNGGCGAGTATCGCGACGGGGCGCTGGTGCGCTACGCGCTGCACACGCATGGTTGGGGCAACGATGGCGGCGAGGCGGTGGCGGCGAATGCGAAGTATGTCTTTGTGGCGATGGCGGTGGGCAACGAGGGCGGCGGGCTGAAGGACCCGGAGACGTGGCCGCCCAAGGGATCGAAATGGCTGGGCATCTCGCGGCGGCGGCGGGCGGATCTCGCGAAAGGCGCGCCGTTTGAGGGTGGCAAGGGCGGCAAGGGCGACTCGCTGAAGTCGTGCTTTCTCGTGGTGGCGGAGGTGCCGGACAAAACGAAGGAGCCCATCCCGGGGGTGTGCGCGGATGAGACGCGGCTGTATGTGGCCGACCCGCAGGCGGGCGAGATGAAGGTGTATGACACCGAGACGATGCAGCCGGTGGCGCACTGGAAGCTGGAGCACCCGGGGCCGCTGGCGCTGGACCGCGACGGTGTGGTGTGGATGCTGGAGGCGAAGGCCGGAGCGGCGCCCGCGCGGTTGGTGCGCTTCAACGCGAAGGGTGAGCCGCAGGGCGCCGCCTTCAGCCTGGACCCGGACGTCGACGCGGCGGCCTTTTGCCTCGCGAGCGATGGCCGCGTATTGGTGGCGGATGATGGGCCGGCGCAGCAGATCCGCATCTTTNCNGTGAAGGNCGGGGCGCTGGTGCAGGTGGGCACTTTTGGGGAACGCGGGGGCATNGCGAGCGGNACACCGGGNGCCTTTGGTGACCGNANACTAAACCACGTGACNGCGCTCGGCACGGATGCGCGGAGTAATGTGTACGTGGCGCAGGACGCGCAGAGCGGAGGCGGCGGCACAGTGCTGGAGAGCTACCGCCTGGCCGATGGCGCGCTGAATTGGCGCCTGCTCGGGCTGACCTTTGTAGACATGGCGGATGTGGATGCGGAGAGCGACATAGACGTCTTCACCAAGGAGGAGCATTTTCAACTCGATTATACGAAGCCCGCCGGGCGCGAGTGGAGCTACGCTGGCTATACGATCGGGCGCGCGAAGTATCCGCAGGATCCCCGGCTGCATGTGTGGTCGGGAGGTGCGTGGGTGCGGCACATCGGTGGGCANCGCGTGCTNTTNGTGAACGACATGAACGGCGAGTACCTGCAGGTGTATCGCTTTGCGCCGAAGACGGACGGGGAGGTGGCGATTCCCTCGGGGCTGTTTACGAAGAAGCACCTCAAGGAAAAGGAGGCAGCGGAGGCCTGGCCGCCCAACCAGCCGGAAAAGGGTGAATGGATCTGGCGCGATGCAAATGGAAACGGGGCGTTTGACGCGGGCGAATTTGCCGCCGACGGCGGGACCGACGCACCGAGCGCGCAAGGCTGGTGGGTGGACCGCGCGGGCGGCGTGTGGCTGGCGACGGAGACGAAGGGCCTGCGCTACTTTCCCGCGCAGGGGCTCGATGCGGCGGGCAATCCGCAGTGGGATTTCGCCCAGATGCAGCTCTTTCCGCAGCCCGAGGGCTTTCGCGAGGTGAAACGCCTGCGCTACGATAGCGCGAGCGACACGCTCTATCTCGGCGGCACTACGGCGACCGACAAGAACCAGCATTGGAAGCCGATGGGACCCGTGGTGGCCCGCTACGATGGCTGGCTGCGCGGCGAAAAGAAGCTGCGCTGGCGCATCACGCTGCCGTACGCGCACGGTGCGAGCGGACATGAGTCGTGTGAGCCGATGGGTTTTGACGTCGCGGGGGATTTCCTCTTCGCGCCTTACACCGGGGCTTCGAAAAAGGACGGCGTGAAAACGGGACGCGTGGAGATTTTTCGCGCGAGCGATGGCCGCGCCGTAGGCCACGTGGAGCCAGGCCCGGAGGTGGGCGAGGTCGGTCTGCAAGACCTCCGCGAAACGCTCACTGCCCACCGCCGGGCGAACGGAGAGTATGTGGTGCTGCTGGAGGATGATTTTCGGTCGAAGGTGGTGATGTACCGGATCCCGGGGCTAAAATGACGGGCTCACTGCGAGCCGCCAATATAGGCTGGAGCCGCCGCCGCCCATGTGCCAGAGCATGCACGCTGGCTGCGGTCGCGTTTCCTTCCGGGCCAGCAAACTGACCGCATTTTTCTATGAAGGACTTTCTCAAAACGACCGCTGGCTGGGGTATCATCTGCTGCATCTTGGCGGCCACTTCGCCGGCCCTGGCTTGGAGCTATTTTCCCGGCTGGGAGTTGAGTGCCACGGGGACGAAGGTCGCCGCGCTGATTCCCGTCGCGGCCTACGCGGATTGGCATGGTGCGGCTATCACCATCACCGGCGGCGTCGGGGTGCTGTTTCTCCTGGCCACGGGTAGCGTGAAGCCCATCCCGTGGTGGCGGGTGGCAGGCCTGGCGGTGGTGGGGGTGACCTTGCTGGTTTTCATCCTCATTTACTCCACGACGCATTGGAACCACTTTCCGGTGCAGGAGACCGGCGGTTTGCTCGCGATCCTTTCCACGATGGGCCTGTCGCTCGTAGTGGCGATGGATTTGCGCGGCATCCTGGAGCGACGCATGAAGGCCAAAGCGAATTCGTAGCGCACGAATCGGGGCCTGACCCCCGGCCCGTGGAATATTTTCCTTTGGCCCGCCCCTCACCTCACGGAAGATTCCCCGCATGCCCGATGATCTTTTTGCCGCAACCGAATCGCCCGCGGCGGAGGCCGCCTTGCGCGCGGCTCCGCTGGCGGAACGGATGCGGCCGCGTACGCTGGATGAGTATGCCGGGCAGGAGCACATCCTCGGGCCGGGCAAGCTACTGCGCCGTGCGGTGGAGGCGGATCGCATCGCGAGTATCCTGCTCTTTGGCCCGCCGGGCACGGGCAAGACTTCGCTGGCGCAGATCATCGCCCACGCGACAAAGTGCCGCTTTGAGTCGCTGAGCGGAGTGGAAAGCAATATCGCCGACCTGCGTAAAGTAGTGGCCGCGGCGGCGAACCGCCTGCGCACCAGCGGGCAGAAGACGATCCTTTTCGTGGACGAGATCCATCGCTGGAACAAGGCGCAGCAGGATGCGTTGCTGCCCGACGTGGAGCGCGGCACCGTGCGGCTGATCGGGGCGACCACGGAGAATCCGTTCTTTTATGTGAACAGCCCGCTGGTCTCGCGCTCGCAGGTTTTCCAACTGGAGCCACTCACGCCGGCGAATCTGGTGACGCTGATGCGCCGGGCGCTCGGCGACGCGGAGCGGGGGCTGGGCGCGCACATCGTGCAGGCCGACGATGACGCGCTGCAACACCTCGCCATCGTATCAGATGGCGACGCGCGCAAGGCGCTCAATGCGTTGGAGGTGGGCGTGCTCACCACGCCAGCGGGCGATGATGGCGCGATCCATTTCACGAAATCCGTCGCGGAGGAGAGCATCCAAAAGAAGGCGGTCGTGTACGATGCCACCGGCGACCAGCACTACGACACGATCTCGGCGTTCATCAAAAGCGTGCGCGGGTCCGATCCCGATGCGGCGCTCTACTGGCTGGCGAAGATGCTGTATGCGGGGGAGGACATCCGGTTCATCGCGCGGCGCATCGTCATCCTCGCGAGTGAGGATATCGGGATGGCCGATCCGCAGGGGCTGCTCGTGGCCGTGGCGGCGCAACAGGCGGTGGAATTTATCGGCATGCCGGAGGCGCGCATTCCCCTCGCCCACGCGACGGTGTATCTCGCGACGGCGCCGAAATCGAATCGCGCGTATGCGGGCGTGGATGCGGCGATGGCGGAGGTGAAGGAAGGCGTGACGCTTGCCGTGCCGCGCGATCTCCGGAGCACCGGGCATAAGAAGGGTGCGCAGGCGCTGGGCCATACAGGCTACCAATACAGCCATGAGGGCGAGGGCGCGTACATTCCGCAGGCGTATCTGCCAGAGGGGCGCCGCTACTATGAGCCAACGGAGAATGGCTACGAGAAGCGGGTGAAGGAGCGGCTGGATTATTGGCGCGCGATGTTTGAGCAGGCGCAGAAGAAGGCGGAGTAGGGAGGACCTCAGGCGGTAAGTTTTCCTTCCGTTGGGCGCGGGGGGAGCGCAGCTTTGGGTCCATGCGCGTTTTCGCATTTCTCCTCAGTGTGGCGACGGCGTGGGCCGAGCCCGTCGACTTTCAGCCGCTGGCCGCGCAAGTGCGGCGCGTCAGCGAGGCGATGGAGGCGCTCGGCGAGCCCATCGCGGGCGAGCAACGGGTGGTGCTCGAGGCGGCGCTGGCCGGGGGCGATGCCGCCAAGCTGCAGGCGGCGTTGGAGTCGCGCGTTCTGTTTGAAGTAAACATCAATCCCGAGCTGCGCGTGAAGGTGGCGCCGGGCGCGGCCAAGCCAGTGCTGGTGGAGGGGGGCTGGCGGCAATTTCTGGTAAAGGTGACGAATGAAGCCGGGGCCACGGCGCCCCTGCGCGCCACGAGCCCGCAGGCCCAGAAGGTCTATGCCAGTAACTACGGACCACCGCCGAAGGATCGCCCACCCGAGCTCCCCGCCGTCGAGCGCTGGCTGGATCTGACATTGCCTGAGACGCGGCCCCTCCTGCCGAAGCTGAGCGGGCTGGGGGTGGAGTATCGCATCGTGTCTCTCTACTCACGCGACGCGGGGAAGCGCGAGGCACGCTTCACGTTCGACGTCGGGCAGGGCACGCAGGACCTCGGCTTCCGCGCGCAGGCCGACCTGCTCTTTGAGTGCGCGCCCGCCCGGGAAATCATGCTGCGCGTGCGCGATGAGCATGGCGCGCCGGCCACGGGTTGCTTCCTCATTCGCGATGCGGCGGAGCGCGTGTACCCGGCGCAAACCAAACGCCTCGCCCCCGATTTCTTTTTTCACCCGCAGATTTACCGGGACGATGGCGGGACCATTCGCTTGCCGGACGGCGTCTACACCATCGAATTCACGCGTGGGCCGGAGAGCCTGCCGGAGACCCGCACGGTGAAAGTCACCGCCGAGACGCGGGAGTTGGCATTTCAGGTCCGCCGCTGGATCGATCCGGCGGCGAGCGGTTGGTGGAGTGGCGACCATCACATTCACGCGGCAGGCTGCGCGCACTACACGAATCCCACCGAGGGGGTGCTGGCGCCCGACATGGCGCTGCACTGCCGTGGCGAGGATTTGAAGGTCGGCGCAAATCTGACGTGGGGGCCGTGCTTCGATTTTCAAAAGCAGTTCTTCACGGGGAAGGAAGATGCGGCGTCGCGGCTCCCGTATTTGCTGCGCTACGATGTGGAGGTCTCCGGCTTTGGGTCGCACAAGAGCGGGCATCTGTGCCTGCTGCGGCTGCACGACCAAATGTATCCCGGCGGCGAGAGCAGTGCGCACTGGCCCACCCTGGGGCTTTCGACGCTGCGCTGGGCGAAGAAGCAGGGTGCGGTGTGCGGCCCGGCGCACAGCGGNTGGGGCCTGCGCATGCCGGACAACNCCATCCCCAGCTACGCGGTGCCGCCGTTCGATTCCATTGGCGCGTGCGAGTACCTCGTGGACGTGACGCACACCGTGGAAGGCCCCGGGGGCCAGCTTGTGCCGGCGGTGGATTTCATGAGCATGGTGGATACGCCGGCAGCGTGGGAGTTGAACATGTGGTACCACACGCTGAACGCGGGCTTTCGCACACGGATCAGCGGCGAGACGGACTTTCCCTGCATCTACGGCGAGCGCGTGGGCCTGGGCCGCAGCTATGTGAAGCTCGATGGGCCGCTCAACTACAACGACTGGTGCGAGGGTATCCGCCAAGGGCGGTGCTACGTGAGCGANGGACGTTCGCATCTGCTNGATTTCAAGGTGGACGGACTCGGCGTGGGGGAANCGCGAANCGGAGGCGGCCCGAGCGAATTGAAGTACGACGCCCCGCGCAAGGTGGCGGTGAGCGTGCATGCCGCGGCGCTGCTGAGCGAGAAACCGGATGCGCGCATCCGCGGACTCGGCACGGTGACCGGCAGTTGGGGAAATCCGTCAGACAAACCTTTCTGGCACCTGGAGCGCGCGCGGATCCCAGGGACGCGGCAAGTGCCAGTGGAACTGATCGTGAACGGCGAGGTGGTGGCGAAACAAACGCTCCTGGCCGATGGAACGCCGGGCGACCTGCAATTTGAGGTGGCGCTGGAGAAATCGAGCTGGGTGGCGGTGCGCATCCTGGCCTCGTCGCACACCAATCCGGTCTTCATTGAGATCGGCGGCAAGCCGATCCGGCCGAATGTTCGGAGCCTGGAATGGTGCCTGGCGGGGGTGGACACCTGCTGGAAGCAGAAGGAGGCCACGTATACCCCCGGGGAGCGGGAGGAAGCACGCGCGGCGTATGAGCACGCGCGGGAGGTGTATCGGGCGCGACTGGCGGAGGCGAAGCCGTAAGCTCGGCCGACGCCGCGCGGGAACGAAGTGTCCGGAAGACTACGTTGGCGCGGTGGTGGCGCTCTCTTCGGCGAGAGGCGCCGGTTTCGGCTTGGTGAGGGTGTCGGCGCGTTTGCGGCGCAGGCCTTCCACGGGCTCGATGACGAAGCGCGACAAGAGGATCGCGAGCACGATGGTAAGGCCGGCGATCATCCATTCCTTCATTTTCGCGAGGTGGAATTTTTCGAGGACTTGCACCGTCCAGATGGCGAGGAAGTGCGTGATGTAGATGGGATAGGAAAGTTCGCCGATCCAGCGGTCACGTTTCCAGGCCTTGGAGCGTTCAAACATCCACGGAATGGACGCGGCTACGGCGAAATAATAAGGCCACAGGATGGCGGCAGGGATGGTGGGAAGGAAGGGCAGCACGAGCGTGAGCGCGAGCGCGGTGCAGGCCAGCGCGCCATTCACGCGGGATTGGAGAAACTTGCGCGCCGCGGGCAGCGCATTGAGGCGATAGGCGAGGCTGCCGAGCAGGAAGAGTCCGGCTTCCGTGGGGAAAAAACGATAGGTCCACGGATCCATATTGAGGCCCTGCCCAAGACAAAGCCAGAGGCGCAGGGCGAAGCTGGCGGCGATGCAGCCGACGAGGACGCCGAGGTGGCGGCGGACGAGGAAGGGAGCGAGGAGGTAGAAGAGCACCTCCAGCTCCAGCGACCACGCTTGCGGGACAAAGAGGAAGCGCCAAAGCTCGGGATTGGAGCCGAGAAAGGTGTGCGACCACACGAGTTGGTGGGCGGCGGCGTCCCAGCGGAGGTAGAGCAATTCCACCTGGCCGAGCACGGTGGCATTCGTGGTCGCGAGCGTCGCCTTGGCGGCCACGGAAAGGTCCGGCCCCTGAGTGACCAGTTGCTTCCAGGCACCCACGTACGCTCCACCCCACCGGGCGGCGCTCCAGCAAAACACGAGCGTGACGAAGAGGGTGACCCAGTAGGCGGGAAAGAGCCGCAGGAAGCGGTTGCCGTAAAACGTTTTGGTTGAGCCTGGCCCGCGATACTTTTCATTCAGGATCAAGGCCATGTAGTAGCCCGAGATGATGAAAAAGCACTGCACCGCGGCGTAGGCATGGTCCATCTTCGCGCCAAACGGCGAGCCGCCGTGAACGCAGGCGACCCACATGGCGAGGAGAAAGCGGAAAAGACCCATTGGGCGGTTGATAGGAGCGGGGGGGCGAGGGGTCAAGGATGCGCGAAGTGCGCGCTGCGAATCAGCCGGGGAAAAGCGTGAAGACCCGCGCCGTTGGTGCGTATCCGAGGTTGCGAACCGGGCCAGGTTCACCAACGCCCTGCCGGTTGATGGCGCTTACAATGGCAAATGGGGATTGGATGCGGGAGGGAAACTGACGGATAGTGCCGCGGTGCCACGCCCGTTGTTTGCCGCTGCCCAGCTTCCGCCGGATTTCTCGCCCGAGACTCCGGCGCTGGTGGGCGTGAGCGGGGGCCGGGACTCGGTCGCGCTGCTGCACTGGCTGCATGGGCTGGGGTGCGCGCGGCTGATCGTGTGCCACCTCGACCACGGGCTTCGCGCGGAGAGTCGCGAGGAAGCGGCTTTCGTGCGCTCGCTCGCCACCGGGTTCGGTTACGCGTGCGAGGTCTCGCGTTCGGCCGTGGCCGCGACGGCCAAGCGGATGAAACTAAGCCTGGAGACGGCGGCCCGGCAGGCTCGGCATCGCTTCTTCACCCGCTGTGCACGGAAGCATGGGGTGACGCGGCTTTTTCTCGCGCACCATGCCGATGACCAGGCGGAGACTTTTCTCTTCAACCTTCTGCGCGGAGCGGGGCCAGGGGGCCTGGGCGGGATGGCGCACGTCTCCACCTTGAGTGGGTTGCAAGTGATCCGGCCGCTCCTTGGGATATGGCGCGAGGAGATTGATGCGTACTGCGCTGCGCACGGTCTGGCGTGGCGGGAGGATGCGAGCAACACCAGCCGCGAGCACACGCGTAATCGCCTGCGGCACGATGCGCTGCCGGCGCTCTCGGCGGCGATGGGGCGCGATGTGCGCCGCGCGTTGTGGCGGGCGGCGGAGCTGCTGCGCGCGGAGGATGAAGTGCTCGCGCCCGCCACGGAGGATGCCCACGAATGGAGCGGGGAACTCAAAGTGGCCACGCTCCGGGAACTGCCGTTGGCGTTGCAACGGCGGGTGATCCACGCCTGGCTTGCGCACCAAGGGGTCCCGGGGGTGGGCTTTGAGGAAGTGGAGGCGGTGCGCTCGCTGGTGGAGCAGGTGCGCGTGGCGAAGGTAAATCTGCCGGGCGCGCGGCATGCACGGCGCCGGAGCGGGCGAATTTTTTGCGAGTGAGTTGGGCGGCTACTCTGCGGCGGGCTTCCCCGCTTTTTTAGGTTCCGGCTTGGCTTTGCCCCCTTCCACGGGAACGGGGTGGATGGTTTTGAGCAGAGCCTTCATTTCGGCCACGGTCGCGGCGTATTTTGTTTCGGTAGCGAGATTGTGGAGTTCCTGGGGATCGGCGTCGTGGTCGTAGAGCTCCGCGCCCTTCGTGCCGAGGTCCCATTCCGTATAGCGCCAGCGCTCGGTGCGCACGCTGTGGCCGGGGAAGCCACCGCGCTGCACTTGCGTGTAGGCGGCGCGGGCCCAGGCGCTGGTGGGATTCTCCAGCAGCGGACGGAGGCTCGCTCCTTGCAAATCCTTCGGCGCGGCGAGCCCGGCGAAATCCGCCAGGGTGGGATACATATCGAGCAACTCCACCGTGCGCGCGCACACCTGCCCGGCGGACTTGCTGGCGGGCGGCACGATGATGAGGGGCACCCGGGCGCTTTCCTCAAAGCAGCTCATCTTCATCCAGAGACCGTGCTCGCCGAGGTGATAGCCGTGGTCGCTCCAGAAAACGATGAGGGTATTTTCGCGCAGGCCGAGGCGATCGACGGTATCGAGCACGCGGCCGATCTGCGCATCCACAAAGGAAATGGCGGCATAGTAGGCCTGCTTGGTTTCCCGGGCTTGGTCGGAAGTGATGCCGAAGTAGGGCCAGGGCCGGGTGGAAGTGAGCGCGGGCGCCAGGGCGGTGGCGGCGTAGTCCGCCGCCACGGCGGGCAGGGTGATTTTGTCCAGCGGGTAGAGGTCAAAATACTTCTGGGGCGCAATGTAGGGGCAGTGCGGTTTGTAAAAGCCCACGGCCAGAAAGAAGGGTTCGGCCTGGTGCTTCTCCAGCAAAGCGATGGCCTGCGTGGCCACTTTGCCGTCGGTGTGCTCCTCGTCCTTCCCGGTCTTGTCCGCGAGGAAGGCCATCGCGGAACCGAGCCCGCGCTTCGGGGTGTAGTTGATGATGTCGGGCTCGAGCGCGGTTTTGTCGCGTCCGGCGGGGTTGTAGACTTCCTGCCACGACTGCGGGTCATCGAGGCCGCTCGTGCCGATGTCGCCGGGGTTGCCGTAGTGGTAGATTTTTCCGACGCGCGCTGCGTAGTAGCCGTTCTTGCCGAAGAGTTGGGAAAGCGTGACGACATCGGGCAGACCCTGGCGGAAGCGATATTGGAGGTCGAAGACGCGGGTAGTGTCGGGGCGGAGACCCGTCATCAGCGACGAGCGGCTCGGCGAGCAGAGCGGATACTGGCAGTAGGCCCGATCGAACCGGACGCCGAGTTTGGCGAGGCGATCGATATTCGGCGACTTCACAAGGGGATGCCCATAGCAGCCGAGGTCAGCGTTCATGTCGTCCACGGCGATGAAGAGGACGTTGAGTTTCTTGGGTTCGGCGGCCGGGGCCGAGGGGCTGGCAACCGCGAGGAGGCAACAGAAGAGAAAGAAGCGAGGCAGGTTCATGGCGAAGGTCGTTGGCGTTGGGTGGGAGGGGTGGCTGCGGAGAAATAGCGCAGGCTGTGGATCTTGGGACAAGATCGGATTTGGGCCCCGGCCCTGACCACGGGAACGGGAAGAGGAGGCACTAGCGCCATGGATGGGTCTTCTGTCGAAGGTTACAATCATGTCACGCAGTCCGAAGATGCTTGAGCGGGGGAAAGACCGACGCGTTACTCGCCGATCTCATGACGGTAAAAACCGCCCGGAAGACGGACGACAGCGGCCGAATTCAGAAATTCCTAAAAGCGACTCACGACTTGGTTTTCCGCCACGTCCACGGGAGTTCGCTGATTTACAACGCGTGCTGGGAAGACCCGCGCATCGACCGCGAGCTGATGGCGCTCCAGAGCGACAGCAAGGTGGTGATGATTACCAGCGCCGGCTGCAATGCGCTCGACTACCTGCTGGACGGTCCGGCGGAGATTCACACGATTGACGTGAACTACCGCCAGAACGCGCTGATGGAGCTGAAGATGGCGATGATTCGCGACGGGAACTTTGCCGACTTCTTCCAGATGTTCGGCATTGGCTCCCACGAGGATTACCAGGCGGTCTATCGCCGGGTGAAGAAGCATCTCACGGACGTGTCGCGGGCCTACTGGGACAAAAAGATTTCCTATTTTGCCCCGGGCGGACTGAAGAAATCTTTCTACTACCGCGGGGCGGCGGGTACGGCCGCGTGGCTCATGGGCGGGGCGCTGTTTTCGATCAAGGCGAACGCGCGGAATCTGGCGTTGTGCATGATCGATGCGAAGACGCTGGAGGAGCAACGCGAGGCCTACCGGCTGCTCGAACCGAAAATCTGGGGCAAGCTGTCGAGTTGGCTCATCCGGCAATCGGCGGTGATGGCCTTGCTCGGCGTTCCGCGTCCGCAGATTCGCCTGATCAAGGAGAGCTATCCGGGCGGGCTGACCGCCTTTGTGCAGGACAAGCTGCGCCANGTGATGGCCGAGATTCCGGCGGTGGATAACTACTTCTGGCGGGTGTATCTTACGGGCTCCTACACGATGGCGTGCTGCCCGAACTATCTGCGGAAAGAGAACCTGCCGGTGCTGGGCGAGCGCATCGGGCGCATCAAGCCCCACACCACCACGGTCTCGAATTTCCTCAAGGAGAACCCGGGCATCTACACGCACTACGTGCTGTTGGATCACCAGGACTGGCTGGCCTGGCACGACCCGGAGGCGCTGCTGGAGGAATGGGAGCTGATCCTGGCCAACAGCCGGCCGGGCACCAAGATTTTGATGCGCTCGGCGGGGATTGACCTCAGCTTCGTGCCGGACGAAGTGCAGGCGCGCCTGCGGTTTTTCCCAGAGCTCACCAATGCCCATCATCCCAAGGATCGCGTGGGAACGTATGGCAGTACCCATTTTGCCGAAGTGCTATGAGCGGGAAACGCGAAGGAACGGCGATTGAGCGCTACTACAAATTCCACGCACGCATCTACGATGCGACGCGCTGGAGCTTTCTTTTTGGGCGCACGGCCATTTTGCGCAAGGCGGCGGCGGCGGGAGCCCAGCCGAAGCGCATCCTGGAAGTAGGCTGCGGCACCGGGAAGAACCTGGTGAATCTTGTGAAGCGCTTCCCCGAAGCGTCGGTCTCCGGGCTCGATCTCTCGGAAGCGATGCTGAAGGTGGCCAAGAGCAAGGTGGGCGATAGCGTGAAGCTGATTCAACGGGCGTACGACGCGCCGATTTCGGCGGGAGAGCCGTTTGATCTCATCCTCTTTTCTTACGCGCTTTCGATGTTCAACCCCGGGTTTGAGGCGGCCATTGAAGCCGCGCATGCGGACCTCGCGCCGGGTGGGTTCATCGCGGTGGTGGACTTTCATCAAGCGGGTTTTCGCTTCTTTGAACGCTGGATGGCGGTGAACCACGTGCGCATGCAAGCGCAGCTCCAGCCCAAGCTGCAGTCGCTCTTTGAGCCGAAGGTGGACCAAGTGTGCCGCGCCTATCTGGGCGTGTGGAAGTATTTGTTCTTCGTGGGGCGCAAGGCGTAAAGCCGCAGGAAGCCCTTACTTCAAGGCGCGCCAGATCGGCCCGAGCATCGTCCACGCGGTGCCATCGTGATAGAAGAGATGGAATTTCGTGCCGGCGTCCTTGCCGGGCTCCAAGGCTTCCACTTCGAAAAAGGTTACGCCGGGACGCAGCGTNCCGTTGGCNGCGAGGTCCTTCGTAGCGCCCGGAAACACGTTGTAAGCCGTCGAACCCTTGGCGTACTGGGCGATCTCTTCGGTGGTCGCGGCGTGAACCTTCACTTCCGAGCGTTCGGCGGGCACGGCGAGGAGCTTGCCCAGTTGGGCCGGGTCCTTGGGGAGTCCGGCGTAAAAGGCCTCAAGCTTGGCCAGCGTGGGCGCGGGAACGCCATCGGCGAGCGCTTTCTTCAGGCGCGCGGAGTCGGGCAACAACGCCGACGTCATCTTCGCGGCGTCTGCCGTGTTCCCGGCGCGAATCGCCGATTGGAGCGCGGAAAATTGCTTTTTCAAATCCTCCGCTGCGGCCTGCCCGAAGGCGGAGATGGCGAGGCAAAGTGTCGCAAGCAAAGTGAACAGGGTCTTCATGGGCGTTGAATTTTTCGGGGTATAGGAAAGTGCGGCGTCCTTGGCAAGCTTGGCTGGCCGCGCGGATTCGCGGCGACGCCGGGGAACACGCGTCTGCGGTGCCGCGGGGTAAATGTCCTGACTCTACTGCGTAGAGCTATTGCGCGGTGGTGGAGGCTGGCGGCGCGGCCCGGAAGGCGGTGGCTGCTGCTGCTCTTGCTGCACCTGCATGGCGGTGGAGCGCATCCCTGGCGGTGGGGGTGGCGGCGGCATCATAGGAGGTGGGGGAGGCACGCCTCCACCGAGTTGGTCTCCAGGTCGCGGTGGCGGTGGTGGCTGCGTTCCCGGCGGCAAGGGACGCCCATCGCGGGGTGGGGGCAGGGGCCGTCCCCGGGGAACCAGGCGGCCTTGGTCGATGTCGCGTTGCTGGGCTCGCTCGGCGCGGAGGATTTTATCCTGCGAAGGGAGGCGCGCCTTGAAGGATTTCACGAGGCGGGCCTTGGTCGCTTCCTCGCGGAGGGAAAACTCAAGCACGGGACCGATGTGGCCGGCCTGCACCAAGACCAATTGACCAGCGTGCAGGGTCCGGGTCGCCCCGCCGGGGAGGGTCACTTTTCCGTGGCCCTCGAGGAGAAGCACCTTCATGGCGCCCTCCTTCGTGGCCGAGACAATGAGCGTGGTGCCGAGGACCGCGGCGGAAGCCGCTTGTGTGCGGATCTGGCCGCCGCCCTGGCCGGCGGGGGATTGGAAAAGAAGGGAGCCCTTTTGAAGTTCCATTTCCCTCGAATTTCGGGCGAACGAGAAAATCGTATTCGCACCGACCCGGGTGACGGTTTGGTCTGGGGCGACCAACTCAGCGCGGGAATCAGGGCCAGTGCGCAAGACCTCCGGGGCGACAAAAAGGTCGCGCTCGTGGGCGGACCGGGACTGGTGCGTGGTGGCATCCAGCACCGTCACGCGGTTGACGACCTCGGTAAACGTGGAGCGATCCAGAGTAGCGCCCTTCGCGGAGGAAAAACTGGAAATGAGGCCCGCGACCAGCGCGGCAGGGAAAATGAGGCGACGCATCGGAAACCTTTCAAGACGAAGGTGCCGATGGACGCAAGCCGGGGCTCACCGCCCCAAAAAGATGGGACCCCTGCATTCCGGGCTGGAGTTTTACTCACCACTTGCCACTTTGCTAGGCTCGTTCAAGAGTCTCCCGCCGTGTTCCAAATCATTTTCAACGAATTGAGCGCCGCTGAAATGGCCGCCTTGCCCAAGGATCTGCAATTGGATCTGCTGGCGGAATTTCAGGTGCTGCCGGATAACCTCGACGATCTCGATCCCTCGAAATTTGGGGTGATCGAGCGAGACGGCAAGCGGTTGCTGCGCTGCCGAACGAAGGACCACCGGATTTATTTCGAGCGCACGGAGGACGGGATCACGGTGCACCGAGTGCTGCACAAAAATTCGCTGCGCGACTTTCTGTTCCGGTCCAAGCTGCCCAT
>FJVU01000877.1_pt1 | contig 14231 bp, 13 predicted proteins | sample 1011831 | NCBI WGS metagenome assembly FJVU01 (sample SAMEA3912450, study PRJEB9761) | metagenome | biome: forest; material: soil | place: USA | collected 2011-06-22 | depth 0.1 m
CCCTGGCGCTCGCCGCGTGCAACAAGAAGACCACCTCGGAGGAGGTGCCGCATCCGCCGGAAGGAAGCGATCCCGCCCCCGCGGCTATGACGCCCGGGGCTCCCGACGCGACGGCTTCCGCGACCGGCCCGGGCGCGGGGACGCCGGCCGCCGGGAAGCCTCAGCCGGGGAAAGATCCGCTGGAGGGGCTCCTCGCCCCGGAGGAAATCGCGCGATACGAGGCGTGGTTTAAGAAGTACAATCTGACTTTCGATGCCGGGGCGCTTGACCAGGATAGCGATGGCGACGGCTACACGAACCGCCAGGAGTTCGACGCGGGGACGAATCCGCGCGATCCCGCGTCGGTGCCCGGCGTATTGGAAGGTGTGTCGGTGAAGATTGTGAACGAGGTGCAGGTGCCGCTGTTGCTGGAGGAAGTGAATGAGAAGGGGACGAAGGCCCGGCTCAAGCACACCGCCGACGGTTCGCTGGAGGAAATCGGGCAGGGTGGGGCGCCGAAGGGGTTGCCCTACAAGGTCACGGGCGTGAAGCACGAGATCAAAGCCGACAAGCACAGCGTGATGACCGATGTCTCCCATGTGACGCTCGAGAATACGGCGACCAAGGAGGTCGTGACCCTCGTCCGCGATTTGCCCGCGCGCAGCAGCGAGACGCACGCCATTCTCGTGGGCGCCGATGGCACCGAACAGAAAGTGCGCGTGGGCGACGTGGTGACGCTGCCGGGCCAGGGGGCGAAGAAGTTTACCGTCCTGGATCTGCGCGCCGACCAGGTGCTGGTGCAAGATGACGAGACGAAGAAGCCGGTGACCATTCCGAAGCGGTAGGCGGGTTTATTTCGCCAGCTTCAATTCGATGTCCTTGCCGTGAGTCTTGGGGTTGCTGGCCAGGAGGGTGATGCTGCCGTCTCCATTTTTGGTGACGCGCAAGGGAGCGCCGTCAAAGGCATCATGGTAGGTGGCCGCGATGGTTGCATCGATTTCCGCGCCATGTTCGAGAGCCGCCTGGAGCATCGTTCGGAGCGTGGCCGCCGCGGCATCCCGATCACTGAGCGAGTTCATGGCGGGATAGGACAATTTGACGATGGGCAGCTCGCTCTGCTGGGCGGCCCCGCCCAGTTCATTGAGTTCAGGCCGGCTTTCACGCCACGATTTACCAAGGCTCTCCACGGTCTTTTGGTGGAGTTTGCGCAGTTCAGCCAAGCTTCGTTGGAGGGATTCCGGAGTGAAGGCTTCCACATATTTTTCCTTTTCCGCCTGGCCGGTTGAATTCGATCCCGCCAGCGTGGGCACGAGGTCTCGGATCCTCTGTCCACGCTCGGGCTCGGGCAGCTTGGTGAGGCGGTCGAGCCATTCCGCCAGGTAGAATTCGCCGCGATAGCTCTCCAGCAAGGAGTGGAGGGGNGGCAGGGCCTTGAGCCGCGCGGTATAGGTGCGCCGGGTCCTTTCATCCCAGCCCAGGCAGTGCCGGGCGGCTGCGCGCATGGTGTTCTCGTCCACGGCTAGCTGGAGGAGAAATGAAATGAGGAGTCCGCCCGCGCCCACGTCTCGCGCCGCACGGTGGCTGTCGAGCAGCCAGTCGATGGCTTCCGCCGTCTGACCTTGGGCAAACAGGCCTTCTGCCTTGAGGCAGGCGATATTGGACAGCTCTTGCATTTTGGAGAGGTGCGGCAAAAGCATGGCGGGGCCGTCTTCCGAGGGAAGGCCCCAGTCGCAAGGCGCGGTGCTGCTGGCGGCTTTGTGCAGTTGCCGGGCGGCGAGCGTGAAGTCGATGCCCTCCAGCTTGGCCGCGTTGTACGGCTGCCGCCCGCGCGCCATTTCGCGCACGGTGGTGGCTTGTTCCTCGGTCAAGGTGGGCAATTGCGAGGCGGCCTGCCAATAGAGCAGAGCGGGATTAATCGAAGTCGGGTTTTCCGCTGGGAGAACGGGCAGCAGCCAAAAGGCGATGGCGGTGGTGGCAAGCAGTCGGAGTTTCATGGGTCAGTCGTTGGCGTTTGGAAGGAGGTGGGACGTCACGATCCCGGCAAAGGTGGGCGCCGAGGGAGGCAGCAGGGTGCGGGCGTCGCGGGCGAGCCGGAGGGAAAGCATTTCCTCACCTTCCGCGAGAGCCTGTCGGTAAGCGAAAGCAGAAGTCGGTGCGACCAAGGCGAACGGAGTGGTCTCCAACGCGCGCCNGGCGATCGGGTTGCGNTTTGGTGGTTCGTATCGAAGCCAGGCCGCGGTGCCGAGGGTCAGGACCAAGACAGCCAAGGCGAACGCCGGCCACCAGCCCCAAGCCGCCCTGGCGAGAGTGGAATCGGCCGATGCGCGAAGACGCGCCATCGTGGCGCGGTGCAGTGCGGGATCGAAGGGCGTATCGTTCACGCGGGCGGCGTCCTGGCGCAGTTCCTCGCGCAGCGCGGTTTGGTCGTCGGGTTTGGACTGCGGGTCGCTCATGGCTGTCTCAGAGGGTTAATGCGCGGTCTCTCGGAGGCGGTTCACTTTTTCCTTCATGCGCCGGAGTTTCTCCAAGGCGTGGTGCAACCGGCTTTTCACGGTTCCCGGGGAGAGGCCCAGGGCCCCGGCGATTTCCGCCTCGCTCGCTTCCGCGTAGAAGCGCAGCCGGACGACCTCGCGGTGCCGCGCAGGCAGGGCGTTGACCATCGCCCGGAGCAGTTCGCCGTCGGGCCCGGGCCCGGGTTCGGGCGCCAGCTCGACGGCCGGTTCATAACGGGTCGCAGCCGTTTGCTGCGCCAGGGTCGCCAAGGGCAGGCGCCGCGCAAACCAGCCCAGCGAGCGACGGTGCCGCCGGAGGAGGATGACATAGAGCCACGTGGAAAGCCGGCAGGTGCCGTCGAAGCGCGGGAGACATTTCCAGGCCTCGATCATCGTCTCCTGCACCAAATCCTTGGCCTGATGCCGATCGGCGCAGAAGGCGATCGCCTGTCCCAACAACCGGGGCTGCTCGGCTTCCATCAGCCGGGAAAAGGCGTCGAGGCTCCCGGCCTGCGCCTGGGCGAGGGAAGGAGAAGATACGTCGGCGGGAGAATCGGTCATGCGGCGCACCCGGTTTATGGCGCGGCCCGAGCCGGGAGTTCACTTTATTTTTCCCGAGAGGAGAGGGGCCGTGTTGGTGTTCGGCCAGCTGGCTAGCTTCAGCGGGCGTAAGATTCCAGGTAGCCGCAGGACGGGCAGCGAAAGGAGGTGATGGGGTAGCGTCTTTTGCCGTCGGTCACTTTTCCCCACCAAAAGGAGCGTTCGGGAGGTCCCTCGACCCACTCTTCCCGCTCGGTTCGGAGTTCGCTGAGGCGGTCTGTAAGCCATCCTGTTTCCATGGTGGAATGGCATTTTGGGCACTGGGGACTGGTCGGGAGTTCGATGATACGCTCCGGCTCAGGGCTCGGGCGGGAGCTCAGGCTGGCCTGGAGTTTCTGCCGCAGCGCTTCCACCTCATCCTGGAGTTTTTTGACAGACTCATCCATGGCCGATCAGAGGTTGAAAGTCACAGCGCCGCGGGTTCGCCGAGGGGGCGGGCGATTTCGGCGACGCGGTAGCCAAAGCCGCGCGGGCCGAGGGAGCCCAGGTCCAGGACGCCGCCGCGGCGGGTGTAGAGGCCGGGGTGAATGCGCGCCTCGGGCAGGCTGGCGGTGGGGCAGAACTGCATGCCGTTGCTCTCCACGCCGCGCAGGGTGCCGGCATGGGCCGCCAAGGAAACGTGCGGGATTTGCGCGAGCATGGAATTGGTGAGATCCTGCACCATGATGCGCATGCCTTTTTCGCGGGCCCAAGCGAGGCTGAGCAGGGCGCCAGTGAGGGTCTTGCAGGTCTTGAGCGCCACGCCATCCCAGCCGAGTTCGTGGCCGAGGCGGACGAACCGCCAGTCGTGCGCGCTTTCATCGAGAAAGAGCGGGCGCCGCTCGGTGACGGAGCGGACGTCGATGCGGTGCTCGTCGAGATCGTAGGGGAAGGGCTGCTCGATGTAGAGGATGTTGGCGAAAATCGCGCGGTGCTGCCGGGCGAGGCGGTCCAGGATTTCGCAGACGTACTGCGGGTCGGTGACGGTGCAGTTGAAATCGAGCGAGAGATCCTCGACGCCCTCCTCGGCGGCGATTTTGCCCACGCGGACGATGCGCTCGTAGTCCCACGCAGCGTCGGTGCCACGGAGTTTGATTTTCAGGCAGCGCAGACCATCAGCGCTGATCCAATCGCGGAGCAGCACGGGGTAGCCGTCGTGCGGCTCCTCGCCGGTGAGGTCGGAGGCTTCCAGCGCATCGAGGCCGCCTACGAGGTGCCACACGTGCAGGAGGGTTTGTTTGGGGCGCAGGAATTGGTCGGGGCGGCGTCCGGCAAAAACGGGGTCGCCATCCAGGAAATCGGCGAGGTCGGGGCCGAGGAATTCCGCGCCGAGCGTTGAGAAAACGGGGCGTTCGTGGAGATTACCGAAGGCGTCGAACGTGGCGAGGTCGAAGGCCGAGTGGCAGACCAGGGCGGCGAGGTGGGGCATCGCCTCGGCGTGGCCGGTATTGGCCTCGGCGAGCAGGGAGTGGAGGCGGTGATTTTGGAAGGTGTCGCCGAGTTCCATGGGGTGGCCGGTGACGGGGTGCTGGGGGAGCTCCCGGGCGATGCGGAGACACAGGTCGCGCATGCGTTCCTCGCGCTCTTCCCAGCGCAGGGAGGAGGGCCACACCCAGGCCACGGAGAGCGGGGTTTCCCCCCAGCCCTCGGCGCAATAGCCGCGGGCGTCTTCCACCACCACCCGGACGCGGACGCAGGTGACCTGCCAGACGGTTTGCGCGCCGAACTTCAACGGGATACGATGGGCGACGGGAAGGAACCAGAGTTGAGCTTCTCGAATGCGAATACCGCGCGGCATAAAAATAAGTATGGAGTGAGCTGGCGCTTTGCACAACGCCGAACCGTGCGTATCCATAGGCAGAATGACCCCGCCCCGTGAAAAGGTGGATTTTAAAAAGCGACTGGGCGAAGTGCCGCACAAACCCGGTGTGTACTTGCACCGGGACCGCTTTGGCCGGGTGATCTATGTGGGGAAGGCGCGCGATTTGCGCAAACGGCTGAGCCAGTATTTTTCGCCGGGAAAGCAGATGCGGGCGGACCTGAAGACGCGGGCCTTGCTGGAGGCGATCTATGATTTCGACTGGCACATCGCGGGGAGCGACCCGGAGGCGCTGCTGCTGGAGGGGAAGCTGATCAAGGAATACCGGCCGCGCTATAATGTGAGCTTTCGCGACGACAAACGCTTCCTGCTGGTGAAGGTGGACGACCGCGAGGACTGGCCGCGCTTTCGCCTCACGCGGTTCAAGGCGCCGGAGGATGGCTGCCGCTACTTTGGNCCGTTTGCACACTCCGGGGCGCTGCGGCAGACCCTGGCCTTCATGCGGAAAAAATTCGGCGTGCTGACTTTTGGGCGGGGCTCGCCCAATGAGCGGGAGCTGAAGAGCAGCACCTACCAGGTGCCCATGAAGCTGGCGGACACGAACACCGAGCAGTACCGGGAGCGCGTGGCGCGGGCCTGCGAGTTTCTCGATGGGCAATCCAAGGAGATGCTCGATGAGCTGGAACTGGAGATGCGCGCCGCCGCGACGAAGCTGGATTTTGAGCGCGCCGCGGAGCTGCGCAACATGCTGGACGACTTGCGGGCGACCACGAAGTCCATGACGCGCTACACCACCACCATGCGCCATCGGCTGAAGCTGCCGGGGGCCATCAACCCGGCGGACGATCTCGCCGCGCTGGGCGAGGCGCTCGGGCTGCCCGGGCCCCCGCGCCGGATGGAGTGCTTCGATATCTCGAACATCAGCACCACGCACGTGGTGGCGAGCATGGTGTGCTTTATCGATGGGCGCCCGGCCACGCATCTGTACCGGCGCTATCGCATCAAGACCCTGGAGGGCCGGCAGGACGATTTTGCGAGCATGGCCGAGGTGGTGCGGCGGCGGTATTCGCGTGTGCTGCGCGAGGCCTCCGAGCAGGTGGCGCGGTCGAGCGTGCGGGAAGACGGGTCGCATATCGAATACGCGCCCGAGCTTTCGCAGGAGCGTCTGCGCGATGCGGTGCGGCGGGTGAACGACCAGGACGACGACCCGACCATCCCGCGCCTGCCGGACTTGATCATCGTGGACGGCGGCAAGGGCCAGCTCAGCTCGGCGTGCCAGGAGTTGCAGCAACTCGGGCTGTACGACGACGTGCCGATCATCGGCCTGGCGAAGGAGTTTGAAGAGATCTACCGCCCGGAGCGCCCGATGCCCTTGATTCTTTCGCACGAAAGCGGCGAACTGAAATTGCTCCAGCGCATCCGCGATGAGGCGCATCGCTGGGCAAATGGCTACCACCAGGTGCTGATGAAGCGGCGCATCTCCGAGAGCGTGCTGGATGAGTGCCCCGGCGTGAGCGACGCACGGAAGCAAGCGCTGCTGCAAAAATTTGGCAGCGTGGCCCGGCTACGGCGGGCAGCGGTGGAGGACATCGCGCGGGTGTCTGGAATCGGGCCGAGGCTGGCGGAGGGGATTGTGCGGTTTTTGGGGGAGCGGGGGTAGGTGGCGGAAGAGCCCTCGGCGAGGCCGCGACGTTTCGGGATAAGCGGAAGCGGCGCCCGCCGCCCGCAGCAAGCTGCGCCAGTCCGACAGCGGCAGCAAGCTGCACGCAGTCCACGGTGGCAGTGCCGCTGTGCTGCGCGCGATCCACGGAGCCTTGGCAACTACCGGTCTGCGGCGGCCTTGGCCGGGGGTGGGGCGCTCGCGTTGATCCATTGGGTGAGGGCGTTGAGGGCGACGGCATCGACCACATTGCGCGTCATCGGTGGCATCTGTTGGGCTGGGGCGGTGGAGCCCAGACGGAGGTGCATGATCGATTTGGCTGGATTGGCCGGAGCCACCACCTTGGGGTTCTCGAGGCCGAANGTGTTGCGCACTTCGCCGTTGAGGATGCCCTGTTTGGCCAGCGGAATATCGAAGCGGGCATCCCACAGCGCGCCGGTGCCGTTGGGACGGTGGCACGAGGCGCAATTGGCATCGAGATACGAGCGGACCCGAGTCTCGAGTGGCGCACTGGCGTCGTCGACCTTCACGGTGTGGGCGTAGCTTTGGATGGCGTTTTCATCCAAGCGGGGGGCGAACATCTGCAGGTAATTCCAAGTGCGGAGCTGGTTGTCGGTGCGCCCGCCGGGATAGGCGAAATTGCCGTTGATCTGGCGGGTCTTGGGCCCGAGGACGAAACCGGCATTGGGGGTGTGGCACATGAAACACAATCCGCGCGGGGGGTAGGTCCAGGTCTGGTCGTGGGTGATCCCGGCGGCATCGGTGACTTTCAGCACCTCATCCCGGCCGTTGGCATCGACGAGATCCGCATCGCTGTGGTCGGGCCGCCAGCGATAGGTCGCGCCGTAGCCAAACGTGCCCGTGGCATCCAGCACCAGCAGCCGGGTCTCGAGCCGGCGGCGCGCGCCGGTGGCCTGGTTGGTGACCAGCTCGAAGTGCTGGACGAAAACCGTGCCACCCGGCCACTGGTATTCGCCGGCCGGGGCGAAGCCGATTTTCGCGGAAGGCGGCAGCATCACCCAGCGTTGCATTTGTGCGCCATCCGCCCAGGCCGAGCTATTGAGGGCGTACGGGACGACCCCGGCCTGGGCCGTGAGGTTTTTGTCGCGGAAGATTCCGGTGGCCAAGAGCGTGGAGGGCAGTTCGTCGGCGGTCGCGGGGATCTTCACGCCGCGGACCGGTGGGCGGTAATCGAGCCCATAGGGCGTTTGGCCGGTGAGAGTCAGGCTGGCCTTCGCCACCGCGCTGTCGGTGAGAGCATCTTTCTGCGCGACGGCTTTGATCACACTGCTCCCGCCTATTTGGAAGGGAGCGATAAAGATCGGGGAGGTGGCACTGGGATCACTGCCATCCGTGGTGAAGCGGATCTTCGCGCCGGGGGTGGCACTGGAAATCCACACCGAGACCGGACCGCTGAAATTGCCGGTCGGGGGCGTGATGACGGGCGCAGCGAGTTGATTTCCGATATCGAAAGCGGCGCTGGTCACGGGAGGAAGTTTCCCGCTGCTGGCGCGCAGGAGGTAGCCGCGACCGGGCTGGCCGACGGTGAGGGAAGGAAAGGTGGCGACCCCTTCCACCGCCGCGACGTGGGCCGGGCCCGTGAGCACGCCCGCCGGGGAATTGCTTTCCAGCACCACGGTGACGGGATCGTTGGCGGAGGCCACGGTCTTGCCGTTGGCGTCCTGAAGCGCCACCTTCACCGCGCCAATCGGGGCGTCGACATTGGAATTACCCGGTTGCTGGAGCACGACGAGTTTGACCGCCTGGCCGCCCCCCGTCCAGCGGACGCGCCACAGGGAGCCATTGGCGCTGGCGCTATTGGCGGCGTCCGATCCGCCCGCAATGCCCGCGCGGGCGATGTACCAGAGCGCGCCGTCCGGGGCGATATCGACATCAATCGGACGGTCGATCCCGGTGGCAAAATCCAAACGCACGTCCGGTTTCGCGGGATCGATCGCTTTGATCCATCCCTTGTAGTCAGCGAAGAAAAATCTCCCAGTGTATTCCGCGGGAAAGGCATCGGCGCCCGGCTGGGCGGGGTTGTAGAAATCGCCCCCGCACAAGGCGGTGGCATCGCCGCGGCCATGGTCGTAGGCATAAACCGGCGCGCGATAGCCGGCGAGCGAGGGCTGATCGCGAGGCGGGCCATCAAGGCCCGGCCAGCCGTAGTTGACGGCCGTGGGCGCGGCGGCGGTATCGTAGCTCTCGATTTGCTCGTAGTTGTTGCCGACCATGCTGAGGTAGAGCAGACCGGTGGTCCGCTGCACGGCGAGACTGAAGGGATTGCGCAGGCCGAGGGCGACAATCGCGCGGTTGCTGTCCGTATAGTCCCGATAGTGGGGACTATCGGTGGGGATCGATCCGTCCTTATTGAGGCGTAGTAACTTGCCGAGCAGGTTGCCGGGGTCCTGGGCGTTGGGGCCGGAGGCATTCTCGCCGGTGCTGAGGTAAAGCTTGCCGTCCCGGCCGAAGCTCAAGCCGCCGCCGTTGTGCCAGCCGATCTTCGAGAGGTTGTTGAGTTCCAGGAGAACCACCTCGCTGGCGGCGTCCGCCAAGTTGCCTTTAAGGGTGAAGCGGCTGAGGCGATTGTTGCTGGAGAGATGGCTGGCATCGGCTGGGTTGCGATTGTGGGTGTAGTAAACGTAGATCCAGCCATTGCTGGCGAACTGCGGATCGAAGCAAACGCTCAACAGTCCGCGTTCGTTCCAAGTGTCCAACTGGGCCGATAGGTCGAGGACGGGAGCCGGCAGCATCGTGCCCCCGGAAACCACCCGCAGCAGGCCGTGCTTTTCGCACAAAAACAGCCGGCCATCCGGGGCAAAGGTCATCGTCGTGGGATTGAGCCCGCCGGCCACCTGGGTCTCGGCGAATCCGGGGGGCAGCGTCGCCGTTCGTCCGGTGGCGGCCCCCAGCAGAAGGCATCCGAAGAGGACGCGAAACAACGAGGTGGGCAACGGCATTTTCCGAATGGTCATAAGTTTAAATGGAGGTCTGGGCGGGAATGTAATTTGGTCCGGACACTGGAAGTGCGGGGAAGGCCGCCCTTTTCTCGGAGGCGGAGAGGGTGCAAATTCCGAAGGCGGGCGTCAACTGCCGGGGGCGTGTAGGCGTTCTCCGCTCTTGCCCCTAGTGGAAGATTATTTATACTACGGCCATGCACGCACACCGCGCTGAAGCTACGCTGTCAGAAGATGGCGTCATCACCTTGCGTGATCTTCCTTTTCGCCGGGAGGAGTCGGTCGAGGTCATTGTTCTTCCCTTCTCNGCGGTTGCGGCATCTGNCTCCCGCTACCCACTGCGGGGCACTCCGGTCACGCTGCTCTCGCCCACCGAACCCGTGGCGGACGCTGACTGGGAGGCCGCTGGATGATTGTCCTCGATACCCACATCTGGGTCTGGTGGGTCCACGGCGACCCGGCACTCTCGTTCTCCACTCGTGCGCTGCTTGATTCCTCCGAGCAAACTGGCATCGCCGTGAGCGCGATTTCGTGCTGGGAAGTCGCCAAGCTCGTGGAGCGCGGGCGGCTTACTCTGCCCTGTCCCGTCGCCGATGGGCTTCAGCAAGCGCTTTTGTATCCCGGCGTCCGCCTCATTGAGCTTTCGCCCCGCATTTGCGTCGAATGCACTCAGCTTCCAGGCGAATTCCATCGGGACCCCGCGGACCAAATCATCGTCGCTACGGCTCGGGTTCTCGATGCGCCACTGGTAACCGTCGACCGTAAAATTGCGGAGGATCCACATGTCAAAATCGCTCCGTGGACGCTCCTTGAATGAAGCGGCGCCGATACACTCTGCCGAATGAACGGCCTTTCTTTGGACCGGAGTTTTCTCTTCGGAATATTGCACGGTTAGCACTTTTCTCTCCCTGTTTTGCTGGTTATATCTGGCAGGGAATGGTTCACCACATCTGGGGCGAAAGTCTCCTCGGATTACTCTTTTCGCTAGGGTTTGCCGGTGGCATTTGGCACACCGCCACCACCGGCGAATTTATTGGGAAGAACGGCGTGGTGTACGAGCGCGACTCCCGACCCATTATTTTCTGGCTGCTCACCGCTCTAATTTCTCTCAGTTATCTCACCATCGTCGTCGGAATGTTTGCGGCTGGACCATTTTTGCCTTTTGCAAAGAAAGGCTAGCTCTTTCCGGTTTGACGATCGAGTACTTTTACGGTACCACCCACGCCCATGAAGCACCGCTCTTTTTGCGCAGCGATCCTGGCCGCCGTCTCCCTCTTGGCGTTCGCTCCGCTCGCGGTGGCAACGTCGGATTATCTCTACAAGAAGGGTGAGTATGCGACCATCAAGCACGGGAAGTCGCCGGATGGCGCGTATGCCATCGCCGGGGGGCAGAACGACAAAGAGGAGTTTCGCATCTATTTGATGGACGGGAAGACGGGTAAAAAGATTGGGCCGCTCACCGAGATTACGGATGGCAGTTGGCAGGACACCGCGCCGCTGGCCTACCACGCCAGTTGGTCGGCGGATTCCCAATTCGTGACGATTTCCTACCGTTCGGACCGCCGAACCATTTCGCTAATCAAATACAAGATCGAGAACCGCCGGGCGACGAAGGTCAAGGGGCCCGTTGCGGCGAGTGACAAGGAAGCGGACGCGCTCGGCTGGCCTGACCCGGAGAATTGAGGGGGGCGGGGATTGTCGCGGAGGACGTAGATGGAATAGTGGCGCTTCGCGCTGGGAGAAAACATCACGGCGGAGCGTGATGACTACTTTGGCAGCATCCGCNNTNCGCCGGGNAACGTTTCAAATTAGTTAATGCATGCCGCCGGAACCGGCGCGGCGTGCGATGAACTTGCGTTGAGTTCAAACTTTCATCATTCCTAGGCCACATGCGGGCAGTGCTTCAGCATCTCGGCAGCATTTTGTGGCTGTTGATCGACACTTTTCGGGAAATGGGGGACCATCTCCGGCGGGGCAAGGCGCCCTTCCGCGCGATCCACTTTTTTGCGCAGACGGACCGCGCGGGGGTGGGGAGTCTGCCGCTGGTGGCCCTGGTTTCCTTTTTCCTCGGGCTCACGATGGCGCTGCTGACGGGCTACCAGTTGAAGCGACTGGGGCAGGAGGGGATGGTGCCGGCGCTGGTAACGGTGGCCTTCACGCGGGAACTGGGGCCGCTGATTACGGGCATCATGATCGCGGGGCGGGTCGGCGCGGCGTTCACGGCGGAGCTTGGCACCATGCGGGTGGCGGAGGAGGTGGATGCCATCGAGGCGATGGGCGTGGGGGCGAAGCGCTTCCTGGTGGCGCCGCGGCTCACGGCCATTACGCTGCTGACACCGAGCCTCGTGGTGGCCAGTGTGCTGGCGGCCCTGGTGGGCGGGGCCTTTGTCTGCAAGGCGCAGTTTAATATCAGTCTCATCGCGTTTCGTCCGCTGGTGCTGGATGCGCTCGTCATCCGCGACATCGTGGCCGGGTTTGTGAAGAGCCTCGTCTTTGGCCTGCTGGTGGGACTGATCGCCTGCTATAAGGGCCTCTCGGTGAAGGGGGGCGCGGAGGGCGTGGGCGCGGCGACCACGGCCAGCGTGGTGCAAACCATCGTGGCGGTGCTCGGTTTCGACACGCTCATCAACATCATTCTAGTGGCTTTGTTCGAACGATGAAACCGCCGGTCGTTGAACTCACGGATGTGCGGCTCAGCTTTGGGGACAATGAGATTCTCAGTGGCGTGAATTTGCGGGTGGAGGATGGCGAGCGACTCGTGGTGTTGGGCGGTTCGGGGGGCGGTAAGAGCACGATTCTGCGGCTGATTCTAGGGATGCTGCAGCCCTCCGGTGGCTCCATCAAATTTCGCGGGCACGAGATTCCGCGGCTGGGCCGCCGGCGGCTGAACCTGGTGCGGCAGCGGATGGGCATGGTGTATCAATACAGCGCACTGGTGTCGTCCATGACGGTGCGCGATAATCTCGCGCTACCGCTGGAGGAACTCACGCGCAAGAAGCGGAGCGAGATCGATGAGCTTTTGCTGAAGAACCTCAAACGCGTGGGGATGGATGAGCACCTGGACAAGCTGCCCTCGGAACTCAGCGGCGGCATGCGCAAGCGGGTGAGCCTCGCCCGGGCGCTGATGACGGAGCCGGAACTGCTGCTCTACGACGAGCCGAGCGCGGGCCTGGACCCCATCATGAGCACCGTGATTGATGATCTGATGATTTCCGTGAGCGAGCACACGGGTGCGGCCAGCGTCATCGTGACGCACGAATTGGACAGCGCATTCAAGGTCGCCACGCGCATCGCGATGCTATATGAGGGCGTGATTATTGCCGACGGAACGCCGGATGAATTTCGCCACCACCCGGATCAGCGCGTGCGGAATTTCATCGAGGGCACGCCGCCGAACGAAACGAGTTTCGACATTTAGCCAGCAGCCACCAAGCCTTGTGACCGCCACCGCACCATGAACGTAGTCCGCAACGAAATCCGCACCGGGTTGGTGGTGCTCATCACGCTCTCCGTCCTGGTGGGCGTGCTCATTTATCTCGGGGCGCCGGGGGTGTTCACGCCGGAGACGGAGTATATCATCTATTTTGACAACGCCGCGGGGCTCAAACTGGGGACGCCGGTGATGCTGGCCGGGCGCAAGGTGGGGCAGGTGACCACGATTGATTCACCGGTGCCGAATTCCGAGCGGCCGGTGGGGGAGGACGGTAATCGGCTGCTCATCGAAGCTCGGGTGAAAGTGCATGTCGACCGGGCGGCGCTCATTTTCAACAAGTGCAAGGTGCAGCTCGCGTTCTATTCGGTGCTCAGCGAGCCGGTGATCGATTTCACGGAGGGTGACGAAACGAGCGGCCGGGCGCCGGAGAAGATGAAGTTCATTGGCGGGCGGGCGGGCAGCCTGGCGGATGCCGGGACGCAGCTTTTGGAGAAGGTGGACCCCGCACTGAAGCAACTGAGCGCCACGCTCAAGAGCCTGCAGCGGACGGCGAACAATCTCACGCGGTTGACCGACGATGGGGCGGATTTGCCAATGGCCTTCGCCGAGATCAAAAAAGTGGCGGCGAATCTCACCGAGGTGACGGGGCCGGGCGGCGGCCTCCGCCGGGCGCTGGATAGCCTGGAGAAGCTGGTGGGCGGGGAGGGGGAGATTTCCAAGACACTGGCGGATTTCCGCAAGGTGCTCGCACCGGAGGGCGACTTGGCGAAGGCCATTGCGCACCTCGAAAAGCTGACCAGTGACGTGAGCACCAACAAGGATATTCCCGCCGCACTCAAGAACCTGCGTGTGGCGACCGACCGCGTGAGCACGACGGTGGCGGACCTGCACCAGGATCTTTCGACAATCACGGACAACCTGGAGCAGGCGACGGATACCCTGAAGCGGCAGCCATGGCGGCTCATCTGGCCGGGGACGAAGAAGTATCCCGAGGAACCAGTGCGCAAGGCAACGCCGGTGCCGGTGCGGCCCACCCCGGTGCCGCGGCGGCGGTAAGCGGGATTTTCCATCGCGCGCGGTGGGCTGTTCGAGGCAGCGGCGCTGAGATGGCAAGGCAGTTGGCATGGCGCTTCGCCCGTTGAAGAGCCGATTGAGGACATCGGCGCTCCCAGCTGCCCGCCGCCAAAACTTCACAGAAGCCGTTGGCGAAATCTTGCCAGACGAATCGGTTTTCACAACAGTCCGCGCCCCGATGCCTGTCCCTGTTTACAAAAAGCTTTCGATCCTCATGGCCGCCTACAATGAGGAAGAG
>FJVU01000517.1_pt1 | contig 13965 bp, 8 predicted proteins | sample 1011831 | NCBI WGS metagenome assembly FJVU01 (sample SAMEA3912450, study PRJEB9761) | metagenome | biome: forest; material: soil | place: USA | collected 2011-06-22 | depth 0.1 m
CGTCTTCGGCGGAACGACAGCCTGACCGTTTTCGGCACGGGTAGCTTCGGCTTTCGCACCTTTGGCCGGTGGGGAAGGCTTTGGCGCTTCGATGGCGGCCGGGGCCGGCGTAGCGTCGGATGGGGCTCCCTCGGCTCGCTCCGGCGGCTTTTCCGAGGAGACCTGTTCCATCGCCCGGTAGGCCGTTTCGGCCTCCGAAGAGTTGCCGCACAGGGAATGCAAGTCGCCCAACTTTTCCAGTAGGCGGACGTGACGATCCCGGTGCTCCCGTTGGTGACCAAAGTCGGCGACGAGTTTTTCGGCGACGGCNACGGCCCGGGCAATGGAGGCAAGCGCGACGGGGAAATCNCCTTGTTCCGTCCGNCGATCGCCTTTGGCGGTGTGGTGATGACATTCAAACATCAGCGCGGCTTCCGCGCTGGAATTGAGTTCCCGGTACATCGGGACCCCGGGTGACAGGATGGCGTTCATTTCGATCGGGTTACTTGGATTTGATTTTACGGCAGCCCGGGGGAGCAGCCGGAACCAGGGGTAACGAACAGAAAGGGCACCAGATCGCCGCAGCGAGTACTCTGAATACTGGAAGTATGGAATGACACGGTGGACGGGTTTCTGGTTCGACAGGTTTATGATCCGGAGGCGACGCGCTGTTTCGCGACGAAGCCGGTATGCTCCATCAGTTGTGCCGCGAGGTCATCGCGGTTGAAGGGCTTGATGAGGAATCCGCTGCAGCCCAGTTCACGGGCTTTATCGAGGTGTTTTTGCGCGGCGCGCGAGGTGACGAGCACCATGGGGATGGCCGCCCACTGCTCGTTGGAGCGAACGGTGGAAATGAGATCGTAGCCATTCATGCGCGGCATTTCGAGGTCGGTGAAAATGAGGTCCGGCTGGCGCTGGCGCAGCTTTTCCAGCGCATCAAGACCATCGTTGGCCAGCACCACATCCACGCCCATGTCTCCGAGCAGGCGCTCCTGCACGGTGCGCACCGAAAGCGAATCATCCACCACGAGGGCCACCAGCCGGCCCGAAGTGGGCTGGGCCACGCGGAAGCTGGATCGTGTCGGTGCCACCGGTTTCGGTGCATCCAGGCGTACGCCTTTGGCGGCCAGCTTGAGCAGGGCCGGGGCCGAGAGGATGAGCACCGGGCGGCCTTCCGAGTCGAGCGTCGCGCCATCCAGGAAGGGATGACGGGCGAGCAGCGGGTCAAAGCCCTTCACCACAATTTCGCGGCGGGCCGGGACGGCATCGACCATGACGACACACCGGGTATCGCCGATGCTCAGGAGCACCCCGCGGGGCTGCGGATTTTCGCGCGTCTCGCCAAATAGCCGGCCCAGTCGCAGCAGCGGCATCTCGTCTCCTGCCACGAGGTAGTATTCGAGTCCGTCGCGGACCAGGATTTGGTTTTGCGCGAGCAGCATGCCCGTGGTCACAAAGTTGAGCGGGATGGCAAATTCCTGCGTGCCGAGACCGACGATGACGGCCTCGGACACGGCCAGGGTGAGCGGAAGTTGCAGCCGCCAGGTCGTTCCTTTCCCGGCCTGTGTTTCCATGGTCACCGAGCCGTTCATGGCCTCGATTTCCTTTTTGACGACATCGAGACCCACGCCGCGACCTGCGATCGTGGTCACCTCGGAGGCCGTGGAGAAACCAGGCGTAAAGAGCAATTCCAGCACGCGCTCGGCGGAGAGTTCCGTCACGGAATCGTCCACGAGCCCGCGGTCCCGCGCCCGGGCGAGCACCCGGCTGGCATCCACGCCCGCGCCATCGTCTTGGATGGTAATCAAAATCTGGTTGGAGCTCTGCTCGGCGGATACCGTGACCGTGCCTTGGGCCGGCTTGGCCGAGGCTTCGCGCTGCTCGGGCGTCTCAATGCCGTGGGCGACGGCATTGCGCACGAGATGCAACAGCGGCGTGTAGAGCCGTTCGATAATGCTCCGATCCAGCGTGGAACGCGCTCCCTGGAAGACGAGCGCGGCCTCCTTCTTGTCGGTTTGCACCGCATCGCGGAAAATCCGATCCAGCCGGCGGAAAAGGCTCTCAATCGGCTGTGACGTAAGGGTCGTGATGTCTTCCTGCATCACCTTGGACGTTGTGGCGAAGCGCTTTTCATCCGTTCGGAAGGATTCCACCAGCCGCTCCAGTTCGATGGTCACCTGGCCCAAGTCGTCGGCCACTTCGGTGAGCTGCCGCGAGAGCATGTTGTACTCATCGTAGCGGTCGAATTCGAGCTCGGTGAACTCATCCTCCGAGGCGGGCCCGCCTGGAGAGAGGCGGCTCGCGCCCAGGCCGGTTCCACCGCCGGTGCCGCGGGTGCGATGGGAGCTGTACTCGAATTGGTCCTGAAACGTTTCGACCAGCCGCACGAGGCGTTGGCGGTTGCCGGCGAGGAGCTGGCGGAGTTGCTTCGCGCGGTCCAATTTGGCCGAGAACCGGTTACGTTCAACGACCTGCTCACCGACCTGATTCAGCAGCTTGCGAACACGGCTGGCCTCGACGCGAATGTAGTCCACCTGGGCCGGCGCAAGGTCCGCGTCGTCGGCGATGGGAACTGCGGCACTGGCCTCGCCGAGGTTTTCGCCCAGCAGAGCGGTGAGGCGTTCCACTTCCGGTTTCCAATCCTGCTGCCACGCCGCCTGAGGGTCGCGTTCCACGTCCGCGGCATAGCGCTGGAGATCGTCCACCGTCCCCAGCAGGAAGGTAATGACATCCGTCGGCGGTTGGAGCTGGCCGGCTTTGCCGAGGCGATCGAGCAGGGACTCGACCACGTGAAAATTGCCGCCGAGTTCGGTGAACCCCAGGCTGTTGGCCCCGCCCTTCAGGGTGTGGAAAACGCGGTAGGCCGCCTGGATTTGTTCGGCAGAGTTTTGCTGCCGCTCCCACGCCAAAATCGCCTGCTCCAGCAGGAGCGACTGGTCGCGCATATCCAGGGCGAAGGCGCGCGCCAATTCCGCGGTGGAGTCTTCCTCCGACTGTGGCGTCCCCGTCGTCGCCGCCGTTGCCGCAGGGGAGGGGAGAGTCGCGGAACTCGCCAGCGACGTCACGGTGGGCAGCCAGTCGAGCGTCCAGTCCGCGGCGGAATTGCCCGCCAGCTCCGTGCTAAATTTGCGCAAGTGGTCAACGGTGCCGAGCAGGAAGGTGAACATCTCTTTGCGCGGTGCCACCGCACCGTTTCCGACCGCCTCCAGCAGGCCTTCCACCGCATGAATCTGGTGGCCGACTTTGGTCAGCCCAATGCTGTTCGCCGCACCTTTGAGCGTGTGATAGACGCGGAAGGCCGCCGCTTGGTGGTCGCCCGGCGTGCCTTTCTCCCAGGCGAGCAGCGCGGATTCCAGGGCCTCCATTTGTTCACCGGCATCCAGTACGAAGGCTTGCGCCAATTCCGGATCGATCGCCGCAGACGCCTCGACATTCTTCGCCGCAGCGGCTGCCACCGCGCTGGGCGCCACGAGCTTGAAGGGCAGGCCGAGCGCCTTGGCGGCTTCCTCGAGAGAGTGAATCACGCTGGCAAGATTCTTCGTGCCCCCGGTGGCCCGGCCTTCTTCAGACTCGCCGGCCAGCGTTTCGCACGCCCGGGCTTTTTCGCTCACCACCATTTGGCCGACCATGGCGGCCGAGCCCTTGATGGTATGGCAGAGTCGGCGTACCTCGGACCACGTCTCCGCATGATCCTCCACCCGAAGGCGCCCCAAGGCGCGGCCGAGGTCCCCAAAATATTGGGCAATCTCCGCACGGAAGACTTCCGCCAATTCATCCACCGGCGCCGCCGCCGGCTCCTCGACCACTGGCGATGCCGCCGGTACCGGAGCGGCCGGAGCTTCTTCCTCTTCCACTGTCAGAAACTTCGGCTTGGCCACACTGCGTGCGAGCCCCGCCGATTGGCTGGCGGGCTGCACGCTTTCCACCGGTGCCTCGGGGGCCGCGGGAATCTCGGCGTTCGTCGCGGCGCTGGGGGCCAAAGGTTCCTCTTCTGTCAGAAATTTTGGCGTGGCCACCTGGCGCGCCAGTCCCGCCGCTTCGCTGACCGGTTGCACGGTTTCCGAGGGCGCCTCCGTGCTTGGCGTTTCCGTGGGAACGGCTTGCTTTTCCGGGGCTTCTTCAGCCGCGAGCAACTTGGGCTTCGCCACCGCTCGGGCAAGACCGGCGGCCCGCCGACCGGGCTGGACGATTTCCTTCGCCACACCTTCCATCACTGGTTCTGGCGTGGAGGCGGCCCGTTCCTCCTCCTTGGCCACCAGCAGCTTTGGTCGAACCACCGCTCGGGCGACTCCCGCTGCTCCGGGTTCCGGCGCGGAGGCCGCAGGTTCTTCTTCGGATTCCTCCAGGCCGATCTCCGCGGGATCCACCTGCAGCGTGGGCGGCGCGACCTGCCGGGCCACGCCCACCACCCCCAGGGGAGCGGGCCATGTGGTGCCGGCCGCCGTAGCTTCTCCATTCAGGATCGTCTCTTTCTCTCCCGGGGCACCGGCCCGCTCGGGCAGGTAACCACCGTAATGGTTACCCGTTATCCGGCGGATTTGGCGGTAGAGTTCATAGGCATCCTCCAGTTGGTTGCTTAGCGTCAGCCGGCTCATTTCCTCCCACTGCGGGAGCATGGCCATCACCAGTCCCGCGATTCCCCGGGCGCGCTCCGGCTCGGAGTGCCAGAAGCTGCGGGCCACCTCGTAGAGGCTTTCCAGGTCTTCGCCCAGGTGGCTCAGTCCCCAGGCCCCCACCATGGCCGCCACCCCCTTCATGGAATGGGCATTGCGGGACGGAAGCTCCAGGTGATCCTTGGCTCCCTGGGGCGAGACAAATTTACCGAGGTGCTCGCGGGTGTCGCTCACGAACCCGCGGAGATCCGTTTGGAAAACCTCCCGAATGTCGTCCACCGTAAAGCTGGTCTGGATGGCCATAAGCGCGGTCTTAAAGTTGGACTAGGCGCTGACGGTGAACTGGGCGAGCTGGCGGTCGAGGTCCTGTGATAACTGCGTGAGATGCTCGGAGGCCGTTCGCGCGCCACCGACCTTGCCGCCCGATTCCGTGGCGATACTTGCGGCGCTGGACACGGCGCGAAGCATCTCGCCCGTCTTGGCGGCTTGCAGCTCGGCGGTGCTGGAGATCTTCGCCACCGCGGAGCGCGATTGGCTGGAGACTTGCACGATGTCGTTCAAGGCGTCGCCGGCGAGCGCCACCTTTTGGGCGCCGCTTTCCACCTGCTGCGTCTGGGTCTCGGTCTGCGCCACGGCTTCCGATGTTTCGGTTTGAATGTCACCGACCAGTTTTTCCACCTGCTGGGTGGCGAGCTTGGCGCGTTCGGCCAGCGCGCGGACTTGTTCGGCGACCGCCGAGAAGCCGCGGCCTGCTTCACCGGCGCGGCCGGCCTCGATGGAGGCGTTCAGCGCCAGCATGTCCGTTTGGGCGGAGATTTCATTAATCGTCTTCAGGATGCCGCCGATTTCCATCGAGCGCTCACCCAGGCGTTTGATCTTCTTACCGTTGACCTGCACCGATTCACGGATGCGATCCATCCCCACGATAACCTCGCGGACGATCTTCGCACCGCGGTCCGCGGCTTGTTCGGCCTGCGCCGCGGCGGAGGAGGCTTCGCGGCAGGCCTCGGTCACTTGCTGGGCCTCGGTGGCCAGCACGCGCACACCCACGGAGGCTTCCTGGAGCTGGTCGGCTTGCAGGGTGGCACCTTCCGCGAGGTCCACAGCGGCCGAGTTGATGTGATTCGCGGTCGTATTCACCTGGCCCGAGACGTCCTTCGCGTTGCGAATGAGGTCACCCACGTTTTCAAACATGAGGTTGAGCGCGTCTGCCACGTTGCCGAGCGAACCCTCAGTGACGGGCGCTCGCACGGTCATGTCGCCGTCGGAAGCGTCGGCCACCACCATGAGGAGCGATTGAATGTTCGCCTGCAGGCGTTTGTTTTCCTCTTCCAGCTTTTGGCGGACCGCGGCGCGTTCCGTCACCATCGAGTTAAAGGTCGTGGCGAGCTGGGCGATTTCATCCCGCGAGCGCACCTCGGCCCGGGCGGTTTCGTCACCTGCCGCGATCCGGCCCACCGCGTCGGAGAGCGCGGCGACCGGGCGGGTGATGGTGCGCATAATGAAGAAGGCCAGCACGCTGGCGACGAGCAACAGGCCGCCGGTGATGAGCAAACCGGTCAGCCGGGTGCCGGCGAGCGAGTCGATCCGCTTTTGCAGCAGCACATCGAGTTCCGTCACCGCCTTGCCCCAGAGTGAGGACAAGGCACTGCGGGTTTCGAGCACCATCGGCAGGACCGTCTCCGTCTTGAGGTCGCCTTTGTTGAGCACGGCGATGAGGTTGTCTACGAGCTTGCCGGCATCGGCCAGTGCCACTTCCGTGTTGGCGCGCAGGGATTCGCTGCGGCCATAAAAGTTTGCGTCTTCGTTATAGATGGAATCGAACTTGGAGCGAATCGCGGCGATATCGTCGCTGAGCTGGGCGGCAAAGATTACCGCCTTCTTGTCGGTTTCCGGTCCCTCACCATTCTTCAGCAAGACGGCGAGCGCCGCGAGCCGCCGCGAGATCTGCGGCAGCGCGTTAAGCGTGGCATCCATCGCGTAGTACGAGTCCAAGTCGGGGTCCAGAATCAGGTTCGATTTATCACCGGCGTGGACGATGGCGTCCGACACGTTGCTGATAAATTGGGCGTATTTCGCATCCGCGTCGGCGGTCTTGTTGCCGGCCTTGGCCACGCTTTCCCAGAGGCTCTTCAGCGAAGCCGGGTCAGCGCCCGTGCGCTTGGATTTGGCCAGGGTGTCGATGTTGAAGCCCAGGTCTTCGCCCACCTTGGCTTGTGCCTCGTTGAGCGCGGTGAAGGCGGCGTTGATCGTGGATTCGGCTTCGGCTGCCAGCTTGGGATCGCTCGCGGCCATCTGGTGGCGCGGCGCGGCATCCAGCAATTTCTCGAGCGGACGGAAGTAAACGTCGCCCTTAAGTTCCGAGGCGGCGAATTCGATGTCCTTGTTCGGTCCCTTCAGCAGGAAGTAAATCGTCACGCCGACGAGCGGAAGGACGAACAGAAGGATGAGGAGGACGATTTTGCGGGCGAGCGGCGCGCGGACGCGCGCCCGTGGGACGACGTTAGGTGCAGTCTTGGCCATAATGGTTACGTGTGGATGGTTGCTATGCTTTGGTTGGATGGATGGGACTGAGGCCGAATCCGGCCTCCAGTTTTTTCAAAAAAGAGGGCAGGCGCAGCAGGCGCAGACTCTGGGCGGAGATTTCCCCCTCGTAGCGCAGCCCTTCGCCCGCGGGGGGCGGGCCCACTTCGGAGTCTTCCACATGGACCGTACCCACCTTGTCCACGAGCAGGCCGAAGGAATACGGCGCCACGTCAAACACGGCGATCCACGGGCGGCGCGCGTAGTCCCTTTCCGTCGCCGGGAGTTCCAGCCAGGGGTCCAGGAGTAGCACGGGGACCAGTTCACCTCGCAGATTGATGACGCCACGCATCTCCGCCGGGGCCAGGGGCACCGGCGTGGTGGGCGGCGGTTCGATCACTTCGCGCAGGTGGGCCAGGCCCACCGCCACGGAGCGCTCGCCAATCGTCAGGGTGCAGAGGTCTTTCACGGTGGTTTATGCGACAAATTTGCGAATCACCCCGGCCAGGCTCCCGGGATTGAAGGGCTTTATGACGTAGCCATTCGCTCCCTGGCGCTCGGCCCAAAATTGATCGCTCTCGCCGTCCTTGCTGGTCACCATCACCACGGGAATGGGGGAGGTCTCCGGGTTCTTCTTCAGGAAGCGGCAGGTTTTGAAGCCATCCTGTTTCGGCATCACGACGTCGAGCAGCACGAGGGCTGGCTGGATTTTCGCGGCGGCGTCCAGCGCGCTTTCGCCATCCGCGACAGCGTAGGCGGTGTGACCCATGTCTTGGACGACTTTCGTCATGAGTGCGGTTTCGGATGGAATGTCGTCGACGATGAGGATGGTAGCCATGTGGTGTAAAAAAAGTGGTCTTGGTTTAGGAATTGAGCATGCGCTCCACAGCGCTCGCGAGCGCCGAGGGGTTGAAGGGTTTGGTGATATATTCCGAGGCGCCTTGCCGCAGGCCCCAGAATTGGTCGCTCTCCGTATTCTTGCTCGAGACGAGCACCACCGGAATGTGCGAGGTGGTCGATCCGCGTTTGATTTGGCGGCAGGTCACGAATCCGTCTTGTTCAGGCATCACGATATCAAGCAGGACCAATTGCGGGAGGTGCTGCTGTGCGAGGTGCACCGCGAGCTTGCCATCGTGGGCCGGGACCACCACGTGGCCGAGCTTCTCCACCAGGGATTTCATCAGTGCGAGTTCGCTCGGAGTATCATCAACAATTAGAACAGTGGCCATAAGGTAGTCGGTTGCAGTTCGGTCTAGGCCTCCCCGCGCAGCACGGCGGCGGGCCAGTATTCGAAAATTTCCAGGGACAGGAATCGGAAGAGGATTTCCTGCGCGCGCTCGGGAGAGATCTTCACCGCCGTCGCCATCTCGGCGAGCGTGGAGGAGCCGACCTGGCCGAGGAAATTGGCCTCTTCCCGGGTGAGTTTGATTTGCTGGATGCGTTCGTAGCCGTGCCGGGTGTAAATCGGCACGCCGCTCAGGTCGCCCCAGGCTAGCGCGCTCAGTGCTTGGTCGCCCACATGGCGGAGACTCTCGAGCATCCAGGCATCCATCCCGCCGGAGAAGGCTTTGATGGGGCCATGGAGGTCGGGAAGGCTGTCCATCGCCTCAAATTCGAAATGCACGCGCCCGGCCGTCCACACGTTGGAAAGCAGCTTGGCGCCTTGTTCCCGGCAGGCGGCTTCCATTTGCTCGTCGGACATCAAATCCGCCTCGGCAAAGGTCACAAAGACCGGCTGGCCATCCTTGGATTGGCGCGCCATTGCTGCCGCGAGTTCCACCGCCTGCACCGGGGTGAGGGGATACGCTCCCGCGCCCATGTAGGTTTCGCCGTCGAGCGTGGTGTTCATCAGCGGCCGGCCACCATGAATATGGATCTCGGTGGCGTCCTTTTCCACCTTCAGCCGCAGGATGCCCGTGAGGCTGCTTTCCTGGACCCCGAGGAACGCGCGATAGAGCGGGAAAAAATCGCTGTGACCCTGAAACAAAATGGTGCCTTCCTTGCCGGTGACCGAGGGTTTGGTCGGGCTGGCCGCCTTTGCGCCTTTGGGCTCCGAACGAAGGCCCACCGGGGCTGGAGCCGCGGCCTCCTGCGCCGCGACCTGCGCCACCTCGGCCTCGCCTTCCGCCTTCTCTTCGATGGACCGAAGCACATACCGCACGGTGGAAGTGAGGAGGTCTGGGGTGAACGGTTTGGCGATCGATTTGACGATGCTTTTGAACTGACTCTCCGCGCGTTTGATGTCCTGCACGTTGCTGCTCATCAGCACGACCGGGATGTTCGCCGTGGCTTCGTTTTCCTGGAGCCGGGAGCACACGTCACTGCCGGTCATTTCGGGCAGAATGTAGTCGAGCAGGACGAGATCGGGATTGGTCGAGGAGGCTTTCGTGAGACCCTCCGTCGCATCCTTCGCGAGGTGAAGGGTGAACTCGTCCGGATGTTGGGCCAGAGTTTTCTGGATGAACATCCTCAACGCAATTGAATCATCGACGGCTAAAATAGTCTTTCGCATAGAACTAAATCCTCTCCTTTTTCGAACGGGCACGAATGCATTCCTTCGACGGCTCCAATCCGCCCATTCTCAGGAAAAGTCTTAGCAGCGCTGATGCCAACAAATGGAGGTGACGAGAAGTTCACCCGTTTATTGCGCAATATCGTCCGTCCAACTCAAGTGAGGGCGAACGAAATAATTCGGCGGAGCCACTCGCATATTTGAGGCGTCTGCCTCCAAAATCGCGAAAGCATCCCCACCAAACAAAAGCGACTGCGGCGATGCGTGCGATCCGATCCAATATCACCACGCGATGCGCGAAAATCGCCACTCGGAGAACCCGTTGTCATCGAGGCCCGCGCCGCTTCTGGATCCGGCTGCTCTCACAAAATGGCCGCGACTTTCCCTCGGTGCGCGCGACCGAGTCGGAGGGCGCCCCTGGGACCGCCGATCTCCTGAATCGGCTCTTCAAAGCGCGAAGCGCCTATCGTGCTGTCTTGCCGTCTTGGCGTGGAACGCGTTCCTGCTCCCTCCCCAGAGTCCCGTCGCGCCGCGCGCCTATCCATCTCCCGGAGACTGAGTTTCCGGTCACCTCAACTGGGGCGACGGAAGCGGGTGTCGCTGTTGCGATGGCAAAACAAGGCGACGGGCGCTTCGCGTTGTAAAAGACTGATTTGAAGAAATCGGCACTCCCAGCTGCGGCGCTCCGACTCGGTCGCGCGCTTTACAGACCGACCTTAATTCCCAACCCCGGCCCGCGAACTCCTACAATCCGCGCTAGCCAAGCTCGCCGTCGTGCGTATGCTGCGCGCCCTTTTTCGATTCGATTTTATGTACCGCACCACATCCTGCAACGCGCTTCGCGCTTCCCACATCGGCCAGACCGTCACGCTCGCTGGATGGGTGAATACCAAGCGGGATCAAGGGGGCGTGATTTTTGTGGATTTGCGTGACCGCGAGGGTGTGACCCAGATCGTGTTTCGCTCGGAGGACGGGCAGGAGGGTCTCGGGGCCAGCCACAAGCTGCGCGCCGAGGATGTGATCCAAGTCACCGGCACGGTGGCGGCCCGCCTGCCGGGCACGGAGAACGTGAAGCTGGACACGGGCGCGATTGAGATTGTCGCGCGCCAGCTCACTGTCCTGAACAAGGCTGAGGTGCCTCCGTTCCCGCTCGATGACCCAAAAGTGAACGAGGACCTGCGCCTCGAATATCGCTATCTCGATCTGCGCACCGCCCACATGCAGCGCAACCTGAAGCTGCGCCATCGCGTGGTGAAGGCGACGCGCGACTTTTTGGACGAGGGCGGCTTCCTCGAAATCGAAACGCCCGTGCTGTCGAACCCCACGCCTGAAGGCGCGCGGGACTTCCTCGTGCCGTCGCGGCTGAACCCGGGCTCGTTCTACGCGCTGCCCCAGGCTCCGCAGCAGTACAAGCAACTCCTGCAAGTGGCCGGACTGGAAAAGTATTTCCAGATCGCCCGCTGCTTCCGCGACGAAGACTTGCGCGCCGACCGCCAGCCGGAGTTCACGCAGATCGATATCGAGGCCTCGTTCGTCGTCGAGAACGACATCGAGACCCTCGTGGAAGGCCTGCTCACGCGCATCTTCAAGGAAGCGCGGGGCATCGATATTCCCACGCCCTTCCCACGCATGCCGTATGCCGAAGCCATGTCGCGCTACGGCAGCGACAAGCCGGACACCCGCTTTGGCCTGGAACTGGTCGAACTCACGGACATCTTCACCGCCTCGCAGTTCAAGGTCTTCGCGTCCATCGCCAGCGGNGGCGGCACCATCAAGGCCATCAACGCCAAGGGCGCGGCCAGTCTGCTGAGCAAGGAGCAGCTCAAAAAGTGGGAGGAGTGGGTGAAGACGGAGTTCGGCGCCAAGGGCCTCGCCTACATCAAGTGGGGCGCGGGCCCCGATGCCTCCACGTGGGAATCGCCCATCGTGAAGTTCTTCAGCGACACCGAAAAGGCCGCGCTCGCCGAGCGCATGGGCTTTGCCGAGGGCGACGTGCTGTTCTTCGGCGCCGACGCCAAGCTCGATCCGGTCTGCGAAATTCTGGGCCGCGTGCGCCTGCGTTGCGCGGAACTGCTCGGGCTGATCAAAGCCAACGCCGACAAACTGAACTTCCTGTGGGTAGTGGATTTCCCGCTGCTCGCCTACAGCCCGGAGGACAACCATTGGGTCGCGGTCCATCATCCCTTCACCCGGCCGAATGCCGAAGACATGGCGCTGCTCGAAAGCGGCGAATACGCCAAGGTGCGCGCCGTGGCCTACGATGTGGTGCTCAACGGCGTGGAACTCGGCGGCGGCAGCATCCGAATCCACGAGCGCGATTTGCAGTCCAAGATGTTTGAGGTGCTCGGCGTCAACGCCGAGGCGCAGCAAATCAAGTTCGGTCATTTGCTCAAGGCCTTCAGTTTCGGCGCGCCTCCCCACGGCGGCCTGGCCCTGGGCCTCGACCGTCTCGTCATGCTCATCGCCGGCGCGGACAGCATCCGCGAAGTCATCGCCTTCCCGAAAAACAACCGCGGCGCCGACCTGATGACCCATTCGCCCGTGGAAGTGGACTTCAAGCAACTGCGCGAAGTCTACATCCAAAGCACTGCGAAGAAGGGGTAGGGGAGTCCGCTCGGCGGACGACCTATTCCCAATGAGGAGGTCCGTATGCGCCTTCATGTTCTGAGTGATTTGCACATGGAATTTGGTGAAGTCCAAATTCCCGTGGTGGATTGTGACGCCGTCGTGCTGGCCGGGGATATCTCCACCAAGTTCGCCGGCGTCCGCTGGGCTCTGCGCCAATGGACGGATCGACCGGTCATCTACGTGCTCGGGAATCACGAGTACTATGGCGCGAAGTTCCCTCGCTTGGTGGACAAGCTTCGCGAAGAAACCCGGGGAACCCATGTTCACGTGTTGGAAAACGAATGCCTTCGCGTGGGAGGCGTCACCTTTTTCGGCGCCACGCTATGGACTGACTTGGAATTGAATAGCGATTGGGTCACCGGTGCNGCCGAGGCGGGTTCGGTCATGAATGACTATAAGCGCATCCGAAATTCCGAGGTGCATTTCCGGCATCTGGCGCCGCGGGATACCCGTCAGCGACACCTCGCCAGCCGGGAAGCGTTGGCGGCGGTACTGGCCAATGGATCGGCCGCCCGGACCGTGGTCGTGACCCACCACGCGCCCGCGCTGCAATCACTCCCGGAAAAGCGGCGCGCGCAGTTGATCAGTTGCGCCTACGCGTCACGCCTGGAGGATCTCATTCAGCAATATCAGCCGCCGCTGTGGATCCATGGTCATATCCACCACAGCCATGACTACCAGATCGGCCGCACGCGAGTGCTCGCCAATCCGCGCGCCTATCCCGACGACATAAACCCAGGCTTCGTTCCCGATTTGGTCGTGGAAGTCTGATCCGATGGCCCGAATACCCAAGCCATCGGCCTGCCTCCAGATTAACTCTAGCCGAAGTCCCTATTTCGCCAGCTCCCGCGCCTTCTCCAAAACCTCGCGCACCTTCCAGGTGAGGCCGTCAGTCTTGGTGATGCTCCGGATCTTAGGGTCCGCGTAACGGGCGCGCAGGATCGAGGCGAGCTGGCCGCTGCCGTAGAATCCTTCGTCGTTCAGCTCCACCACGAAGACGTGCGTGAAAGCCTCGAAAATCTTTTCCAAGCCGTTGGGCAGAGGATGAATGTATTTGATGTGCAGCGAGCTGACCGCTTCTCCAGCGGAGCGCGCCTGCTTCACGGCCTCCTGCAGCGGCCCCTGCGCGCTGCCCCANCCCACGAGGAGNATGTGCCCCTCGGGCGCCCCGTACACCTTCGGCACCGGCAGCTCGGCGGCGAGCTTCTTGTACTTGTTGCGCCGCTTGGTGTTCATCTGCGTGTGCAGCTTGGGCGAACTCGTGGGATGGCCCAGCTCGTCGTGCTCCAGACCGGTCACGATGGGATATTTTCCGCTCTGGATGAACGTCCCCGGGGCCACATGCCGCGTCACGCCATCCGGCGCCGAAAGATCATACGGCTTGTGGTCGGCCACGGGCGTGAGATCCGGCGCGATGTTCTGCATCACCTCCTTGAGATTCGGTTCCAGGAACGCCTCAATGCGCGTGGCAATGCCTTGGTCACTGAGAATGATCACCGGCGTCGAATACTTCCGGGCGATGTTCACCGCCTCGATCGCCGTGTAGAAGCAATCCTCCACGCTGGCCGGCGCCAGCACCACCCGCGGGGAATCCCCGTGGCCGCCAAAGCACGCGATGTTCAGATCGCTCTGTTCCACATTCGTCGGCATGCCGGTGGACGGTCCGCCGCGCTGCACATCGATAATCACCACCGGCATTTCCGCCATGCT